>ERZ1090863.197-NODE-197-length-40115-cov-41.301373_pt1 | contig 40115 bp, 35 predicted proteins | sample MGYA00478480_ERZ1090863 | MGnify/ENA primary metagenome ERZ1090863 (study PRJEB33644, sample SAMEA5815746) | chicken gut metagenome | biome: Chicken; feature: Gastrointestinal Tract; material: Caecum | place: Ireland | collected 2019-01-01 | study: A study of the...
CTTTTCGGTGCTGTACCACCGCACCCTCAACATTGGCCGCGTCATGTCCCCGACGTTGGCGCTCATCGTCCAGCGGGAGGCCGAGATCGACGCCTTCAAGCCGGTGCCGTTTTATACGGTGGCGCTGGAACTGCCCGGCTTTTCCGCTGCCAGCTCTCGGATGGACAATAAAGGCACTGCCGAGCAACTGCGGCAAGCCAGCGAGGGCGGCATGGCCACGGTCAAACAGGTGGAGCGCAAGGACAAAACCGAGAAGCCGCCCGCCCTCTACGACCTGACCACTCTCCAGCGGGATGCCAACCGCTTGCTGGGCTTCACGGCGCAGCAGACATTGGATTACCTGCAAAACCTCTATGAAAAGAAGCTCTGCACCTATCCCCGGACGGACAGCCGCTACCTGACTTCCGACATGGCCGAGGGCCTGCCGGTGCTGGTGAATCTGGTCGCCAACGCCATGCCGTTCCGCAAGGGCATCGCCATTTCCTGCGATGCGGCGGCGGTCATCAACGACAAGAAAGTGACCGACCACCATGCGGTGATCCCCACCCGCAACATCCGAGAGGCGGACTTGTCTGCTTTGCCTGTGGGCGAACGGGCGATTCTGGAGCTGGTGGCCCTGCGGCTGCTGTGTGCGGTGGCTCCGCCCTATACCTACGCCGAGACCGCTGTCACGGTGGAATGCGATGGCGCGGAGTTCACCGCCAAAGGCCGCACAGTGAAGCAGCCCGGCTGGCGGGCACTGGACGCCGCCTACCGCGCCAGCATGAAAAATGCGGAGCCGGACAACGACAACGAAAGCAAGGCGCTGCCAGAGCTGACCGAAGGTCAGAAGCTGCCGGTCGCCGGTGCCGCCGTCAAGGAGGGCAAAACCAGCCCGCCTAAACATTTTTCGGAAGATACGCTTCTTGCAGCGATGGAGACCGCCGGTGCCAAAGATATGCCGGAGGATGCCGAGCGCAAGGGGCTGGGCACCCCCGCCACCCGCGCCGGGATTTTGGAAAAGCTGGTGTCCACCGGCTTTCTGGAACGCAAAAAGAGCAAGAAAACCGTGCAGCTTTTGCCGTCCCACGACGCCATTTCCCTGATTACCGTCCTGCCGGAGCAGCTGCAATCCCCGCTGCTGACTGCCGAATGGGAGTACCGGCTGGGCGAGATCGAGCGCGGCGAGCTGGCCCCGGAGGACTTCATGGACGGGATCTGCGCCATGCTGAAAGAACTGGTGGGAACTTATCAGGTCATTAAGGGCAGCGAGTACCTGTTCACCCCGCCCCGCGAGGTGGTGGGCAAATGCCCCCGCTGCGGCGGTGAAATTGCAGAAATGCAAAAAGGCTTCTTCTGTCAGGACAAATCTTGCAAATTTGCGATCTGGAAGAACAACAACTGGTGGGCAGCGAAGCGCAAACAACCCACCAAGGCCATTGTGGCGGCGCTGCTCAAAGATGGCCGCGCCCATGTGACGGGGCTGTACTCTGAGAAAAGCGGCAAGACCTACGACGCCACCGTGGTGCTGGAAGATACCGGCCAGTACGTCAACTTCAAGCTGGACTTTGACCGGCAGAAAGGCGGCGGAAAATGAAACTGCGCCTTTATGAACAAGAAACCATTATCCTCTACAATCAGGCCGAGACCACCGCCGAGGTCTACACCCATGATCCGAAACTGCTGGGAAAGTTGCGGCGGCTGGCGGAGAAGTACCCGGACCAGATCGTAAAAAAGGACCGCCAAACCTTTACAGTGCCCAAACGCTGCGTGTCTGTCCGGGAACCGTACAGCGCCGAGCGCCGCAAGGCTGCCAGTGAGCGGGCCAAGGCTGCCGGGTATAAACCGCCCGTCCCGAAAGCGGGCGGCAAGTAAGCATGGGCGAGAGTGTCTTTGAAGTCGTGAAACAGTCCGTCACCGCCAGAGAGGCGGCGGAGCATTATGGCATCGCGGTGGGACGCGGCGGCATGGCCTGCTGTCCCTTCCATGATGACCGCCACCCCAGCATGAAGGTGGACACACGTTTCCACTGTTTCGGCTGTGGCGCAGACGGCGATGTGATCGACTTCACCGCCCGGCTCTATGACCTGCCTCCCAGGGAGGCCGCCGAAAAGCTGGCCCTGGATTTTGGCCTGGCCTATGGCAGTCAGGCCCCTCCCCGAAGGCGTTACGTCCGGCAGAAAACCGAGGCGCAAAAATTAAAGGAAAAACGGGAACATGGGTGGCGTGTTCTGACGGACTACTACCACTTGCTCCGAAAATGGGAAACCGATTATTCCCCCAAAACGCCGGACGAGAACCCGCATCCCCGTTTTATGGAGGCTATTCAAAAGAAAGATTACATGGGCTATCTGCTGGATACGTTTCTCGACAGCAGCACCGAGGAACAGGACCAGTGGATCGCAGAACACACCGCTGAAATTTCGGCCATAGAAGGGAGAGTGAAAATCATGGCTGACAAACCCACCAATCGGGAGCGGTTGCAGGAAATCACGGCGGGCATTGAACAGGGTATCAAGGAGCTGTTCGAGAGCGACAAATACCGCCGTTACCTGTCCGTGATGTCCCGCTTCCACCGCTACTCTGTCAACAACACCATGCTCATCTATATGCAGCGCCCGGACGCCACGCTGGTGGCCGGTTACAACAAGTGGAAAAATCAGTTTTCCCGCCATGTGAAGCGGGGTGAACACGGCATTACCATCATTGCCCCGACACCATATAAGAAGAAAATCGAGGAGCAGAAGCTGGACCCGGACACCAAAGCCCCCATGCTGGATAAGGATGGCAAGGTCATCATGGAGGAAAAGGAAATCGAGATCCCGCTGTTCCGCCCGGTGAAGGTGTTCGACATCAGCCAGACGGACGGCAAGCCCCTGCCGGAACTGGCGGCCTCTCTTTCCGGGAATGTCCAGAATTATGAGGTATTTATGGAGGCCCTGCGCCGGTCCGCCCCGGTCCCCATCGAGTTTGAGCCGATGGATGCAAACATGGACGGCTATTTTTCCTCCGATCAGCAGCGCATCGCCATCCGGGAAGGCATGAGCGAGGTGCAGACCGTTTCCGCTGCCGTTCATGAGACCGCCCACAGCAAGCTGCACGACCCGAAACGGGCGGAACCCGAACCCACCTGGAAGGTGGTCATGGTCAGCGATGGCGGAACCAAGCGGGACTTTTCCCAGGGCTTTGCAACCGAAGCGGAAGCGAAACAGTTCGCTGCCGATGCAGACTGGCGCTTTGTGGACGAGAATCAGTTTGAGTGGCGTCTGGAGGTGGAGGAAGATCACTCTGCCGAGGTCCAGGCAGCGAAGGACCGGCATACTGAGGAAGTCCAGGCCGAGAGCATCTCCTATGCGGTTTGCCAGTATTACGGTATCCAGACTGCCGACAACAGCTTCGGCTATATCGCCAGTTGGAGCCAAGGCAAGGAACTGAAGGAGCTGCGGGCCAGCCTGGAGGTTATCAATAAGACCGCCGGTGAGCTGATTTCCGATATTGACCGGCACTACAAGGAAATTTGTAAGGAGCGCGGCATTGACCTGACCGCCCAGCCGGAAAAGGCAGCGCCCCAACAGGAGGCCGCGCCGGAGCTGCCCCCGGAGGTCGCTGTTCAGCAGCCCACAGAGGAAACGCCTGATGCACCTGCCCCCAGCGCCGAAGCCCAGGAGGCCCTGTTGCTGGTTGATGATGCCACCTATCTTCATGTTCAGTCCTGCGACACCGGCTGGGACTACACGCTCTACGACGCCGCCACCATGAAGCAGCTGGACGGCGGCCAGCTGGATGCGCCGGAGCTGTCGCTGTCCACCGCTGCGCTGAAAATCTGTGAGATGCGCGGCATGGGCGGCCAGTCCATTCGCTATGCACCGCTGTCCATGATCGAGACCTTGCAGGAGGCGGCAATCCAACAGATGCAGGCAGCGGCCCAAGCCGCTGTGCCGGAAGTCACCCAGCTGCCGGATGCCCCGGAGCAGGCGCTGGACGAATACCCCATGCCGGACCCGGCGCTGACCCAAGACGATTTGGAAAAGTGCGGCTACCTGGACAGCGACCTTCTGCCCCTTTCCAAAGAGCGGGCCTACGAGCTGATGGCGCAGGACCTGACTGTGTACATGCTCCAGCAGGGAGAGAATCCGGCGATGGCTTTTGATACCGCCGACCTGGACGCCCACGACGGGATCTTCGCCGTCACCCGCGAGGAATGGGAGGAAAGCCCGGCTTTCGATGCCCAGGTCAAGGAGCGTATGGATCACCAGCAGGAACGGGAACAGGCGTTCCTCGACCACAAGGGCGACTGCTTCGCCATTTATCAGGTGAAGCACACCGACGAGCTGCGGGACATCCGCTATGAGGGGCTGGAATGGATCAAGTCCATCGGGCAGACGGTGCAGCGGGACAATTATGATCTGGTCTACACCGCGCCGCTGGCCCCCGGCGACCTGAAAGGCAGCGTGCTGGACAATCTTGAATACCGCTTCAACAACGAACACCCCACCGACTACCGCCACCCGTCCATGAGCGTCAGCGACATCGTTGCCATCAAGCGGGACGGCAAGGTATCCTGTCATTACTGCGACAGCTTCGGCTTTGCCGAGGTTCCCGGCTTCCTGCCGGACAACCCGCTGAAAAATACGGAGATGGCCGTGGAGGATGACTACGGCATGATCGACGGTATCATCAACAACGGCCCCAAGGAACCGACGGTGGCCCAACTGGAACAGCAGGCCCGCAGTGGTCAGCCCATTTCCCTCATGGATTTGGCGGCCGCCGCCCACCGGGAGGATCGGGACAAGAAAAAGTCCGTCATGGAGCAGCTGAAAAGCCAGCCCAAGGCGGAACCAAAAAAAGCAGCGCCCAAAAAGAGCGCAGAAAGGGAGATTTGAAATGGGAAACTTCACCTTTGAAGAAATGAACCTGCTTTGCATCTATAATACCAACACCGGCAGCCGCACCGAGCTGATCGAGGCTCTGACCGAGATGCGTGGCGAGCTTTCGCCGGAGGAAGCCGAGCTGCGGGAGCTGACGGACAGCGCCCTGGATAAGCTCCAGGCTATGAGCGATGCCGAGTTTGCCGAGCTGGAGCTGTACCCGGATTTTGATGAGTAATGAAATTCCAGATGGCCTACCGTCGAATGTTGTCAAAGGCATTCCAATGAGTTATAATGTACATATTTCATTTCATTGAATTATGGAGTGCTCCTATGAAAAAGGTTCGTGTGTTTGGCATCACTATTGTAATACTGATTGTTCTTTTGGTTGGCGCTATCATTGCTATCCCGATTTCCAATGATATTATTGCTAATAAAATAACCCAAGACATTAAAGAAATTCCATTGCCAGATAATACTCAATATGTTGAATCGTTTTCAAAAGCAGGAAAACTGGTCGGCAATGGGAATGGTATGCAATATTTAGGGGGAATTTTAATAACAAGCGAGTTATCGTTGGACGAATTACAATCGTATTACACCCAACATGCCAATCGTGAAGGCGATTGTATAGTTGAAAAACAGACAGATAAAAATATCTCTTTTATCGAACACGGATCTGTTTCGTTTGCCACAGACATAGATACTGACTCCTATTTTATTGTATATTCTTGGCATGCAGATTTTAACCCTTTTTGGGCTGATCTGGATTTGAGGGCTCATTAAATGGATAAGGCGTCTTATATTTGTGCCATTTCCTACGGTGAAAAGAATATCGCAAATATAAGATGCTAAGGCTTTCAAAAGTTGAGTAGGTTACTCTCCCCCAACCATTTACATACTTTTATGAAGCAGGAAACTGTTGAACAGTTTTCCTGCTTTTCTTTTACCCCAAAACGAAAGGAGGACAGAAAACCATGCCATCCAAAGCTGAATTTTACCGGCAGATGGCCGAGCAGGTATCGAACCGGCTTGTGGGCAGCTGGCAGGAATGGACAGCCTTTCTCATTACCGCCAGCCGTCTTTACAAATATCCGTTCCATGAGCAGATGATGATTTATGCCCAGCGCCCGGACGCCACCGCCTGTGCCGAGTATGACCTGTGGAACGAGAAAATGGGCCGGTATGTGCGGCGCGGCTCCAAGGGTATCGCCCTGGTGGACGATTCCGGTGACAGACTCCGGCTGCGCTATGTGTTCGATATTTCCGACACTGGCACCCGTGAACATTCCCGCACCCCCTGGCTGTGGCAGCTGCAGGAACAGCACATCGGGCCTGTGTCGGCCATGCTGGAGCGCAACTACGGCATTGCCGGTGACAATCTCGCCCAGCAGCTCACCGATGTGGCCGGAAAGCTGGCGAGTGAGTATTGGGACGAGCATCAGCAGGACTTTCGCTACATCGTTGACGGCTCGTTCCTGGAGGAGTACGATGATCTCAACGTCGGAGTACAATTCAAATCGGCGGCCACCGTCAGTATTGCCTACGCACTGATGTCCCGCTGCGGTTTGGAACCGGAACGCAACTTCCAGCACGAGGACTTTATGTCGATCTTCGACTTCAACACCCCGGCCACGGTTGGGGCGTTGGGAGCGGCAGTCAGCCAGATCAACCAGCAGGTGCTGCGGCAGATCGGCGTCACCATCCAGAACTATGAACGTGAGCATATCGCGGAAAGGAGCATGACACATGGAGAACAATCTGACTTACACGAAGAGCGGAGATTACCTGATTCCCGATCTGAGCCTGAGCGAGCAGCCGAAGAAGCCCCTGGGCAAGTACGGCAGGATGCGGAAAGCGTACTTGAAGGAACACCGGCCCCTGATCTACAACCATCTGCTGATGAGCGAGAAGCTGTACCCGCACCTGCTGGAGATCGAGGAAACGGCGAACAGCCGTCTGGAGCAGATGATGCCTCGGCTGGCGGAGTCGGCGGGAGCGACGGAGGAACTGAAAGCCCGCGATCCGATGCGCTGGGTGGGTCTGATGAACACCTGCAAGGCACAGGCCGAGGAGATTCTGATGGCGGAGCTTATCAACAGCTGACCTTAAACCTGTTCCTCTCCGAAGCTGAACAAATCCAAAGAATAGATGAAGCAGAGAATGTGAAAACATCCTCTGCTTTTTCTTTTACCCAGGAACAGCCGCAGCCGGAAGCTGCTGACCAGGAGGCAGAGGCTGCAAAGCCTACTCTCCGGGAGCTGCATGAAAAATACAAGCCCATCGTGCTGGAAGCTGTTTCCCAAGACATCCGATACCGGAACGCCTGCGGTCATAGTGATTATGAAAACGCTATGATCGAGTGTAATGCGGCTGTGCGCCGCGCCATTCTCGACTCTCACGATATAGAGCTGATCCGCCTGTTCTCTGATGTGCCGGAGTTTCGCCAGCGGCTGCACCGGGAAGTGGCAGACGAAACCTATCCCAAGCTCCATGAGCTGCTTCGCCCACTTTCGGACAATGACATTGATCGGGCTATCCAGGACTGGAATGGTAAGATCGAAAGCAAACACGCCGTTGTCCGCTACATGAAAGACCATGCGCGGGAAAAAGACACCGCCGCATGGCTGGCCCATGAGTTTGACGGGGGCGACGGCAAAACCCCGCTTGCGATCCGCCCGGAAAGCCCCAACGGAATGGCTCTGCCCTGGCCCAAAGTACAGCGCCGGATTGCCCAGCTCATCAAAGAAGATCGGTTCTATACCCAAGAAGAACAGGACCGTTTTGACAACATCGACCCCATCGCCATCCGGGAGGCCCTGGCCGAGCGCGGCATCGTGAACGGCCAGGTGGTGGACCCGGAAAAGCTGGACAATGACCCGTTTATCCAGCAGGTCATGGCCGACGTGGAACGTGCCGCCGGAGGGGATGAGCCGGAAGCCTACACCAGCCCAGGTGGCCACACCTATCACCTAGGAGATGCCATAGACGCTTTCATTGATGATAAAAGCCCCGTGGTTCGGATGGTTCTTGACCATGTTGACGAGGATTACATTTGGTACACCATGCCCAGCGTCCCTGACCAGGAGCCAGTGGAGATGCGGCGCGAAATATTTGAGAAATATCTGGACAATGGTGAGTTCCTGCCTGTACCTGTGCCGGACTTATCCGGCCAGCCCATCACCCGCGAGGGCGACACCCTCACCATCGGCAGCGGTGAACCCACCCATGAGATGGATATTACCGTATCGGATGAGGAATATGAAGCCATCCGGCAGGCTATCCCGGAGAAAAAGGTCTATGACCCTGCTGCGCCGGTCTATCATGTGGGTGATACGGTTTATCTGGACAATCAGGAATACCAGATCACCGAACTGCGGGAGGATACGGTACAGCTCATTCCTTCCGGCATGGCGTATCCCATCTTCCGGGCCGAGAGCCGGGAGCGGTTCGAGACGCTGCTGCGTGCGGACACCCGCAACGAAGCCATCAACGAATTTTTGCCTGTAAACCCCGACACGGCTGACCAGGACCTGCGGGACGTGCTGACCCACGGCCTCATCGGTGCGCCGGACAAGGCGGAGCTTTCCGAACTGCTGCATACCGGCAAGAGCAACCGGGAGGTCGCCCTGTGGCTGAGCCGGGCCTATCCTGACATCATCGAGACGATGGAGCTGGAGACCGGCGACACCGCCGACTACCGCACCATACCCGAAGGCATCGAGCTGGAAGTGCTGGACGCGGATGAGAAGCGACTGGCTATGCTGTTCTTCCGCTGGGATGAGGTCGCGCCGCTGCTGCGCGGGCTATATGCCCGCCAGCTGGACGGCTTTGTGCAGGAGCAGGATGAACCGTATATGGAAGCCCCTGCCGCCGTGGAAGAACCTGCCGAAACCGCCAAGCCCATTGAAGAAGCCGCTGAGGCACCGGCGTTCCACTCCGAGACGGTGGCCGTCTACCCCGGCGACAAAAACCATCTACCCTATGACGTGGTGGTGGAACGGCTGCACGTTGACCGGCCGGAACCTACGCTGCCCGAATCGACGCCGGACGAAAAGACAGACCACCCGATTTCTATCCCGGTGAACGGCGAGTGGCAGACTTTCCCCAACCAGAGGGCAGCCGAGCAGGCGGCCTATCAGGAATACCGGGACAACCTGCGCCGCAACGCCGAGAACTTCCGCATCACCGACGACCATCTGGGCGAGGGCGGCCCCAAGGCCAAGTACCAGGCCAATGTGGCGGCGATCAAGCTGCTGAAATACCTGGAGGAAACCACCGGCCAGGCCACGCCGGCGCAGCAGGAAGTGCTGTCCCGCTATGTGGGCTGGGGCGGCGTGGCGGATGCCTTTGACCCGGACAAACCCGCGTGGGATGCCGAGTATTCGGAACTGAAAGAACTGCTGACCCCAGAGAAATACGCTGCGGCGCGGGCCTCCACCCTCAACGCCCACTATACCAGCCCCACCGTCATCCGCGCCATCTATGAGGCCGTGGAGCAGATGGGCTTCCGCACCGGCAACATTCTGGAACCGTCCTGCGGCGTGGGTAATTTCTTCGGGATGCTGCCGGAGAGCATGGCCGGGAGCAGGCTGTACGGCGTGGAGCTGGATTCCATCAGCGGGCGGATTGCCCAGCAGCTCTACCCCAAGGCTAACATCACCGTGGCGGGCTTTGAGACCACCGACCGGCGGGACTTCTATGACCTTGCCATCGGTAACGTCCCTTTCGGCCAGTACCAGGTGAACGACAAAGCCTACAACAAGCTGGGCTTCAACATCCACAACTACTTTTTTGCAAAATCGTTGGACCAGGTGCGGCCGGGCGGCGTGGTGGCTTTCGTCACCAGCCGCTATACGATGGACGCCAAGGATTCCACCGTGCGCCGGTATCTGGCCCAGCGGGCCGAGCTGCTGGGGGCGATCCGCCTGCCCAACAACGCTTTCCGCGCCAATGCCGGGACCGATGTGGTGTCCGACATCCTGTTTCTGCAAAAGCGGGACCGTCCACTGGACATTACCCCGGACTGGACGCAGACCGGCCGGACCGAGGAAGGCTTCACGGTCAACCAATATTTTCTGGATCACCCGGAGATGGTGCTGGGCCGCCCTACCGCCGAAAGCACCCAATACGGCAAGCAGGATTACACCGTGGTCCCCATCGAGGGGCTGGAGCTGGCCGACCAGCTGCACGATGCCGTACAGCACATCCACGGCACCTACCAGGAGGCCGCGCTGCCGGAGCTGGGCGAGGGCGAGGACATCGACGAATCCCTCCCGGCTGACCCCAATGTGAAGAACTACTCCTACACGGTGGTGGACGGCGCGGTGTACTTCCGGGAAAACAGCCGCATGGTGCGCCCTGACCTGAACGCCACCGCCGAGGCCCGCGTCAAAGGGCTGGTGGGGCTGCGGGATTGTGTGCAGCGGCTCATCGACCTGGAGATGGACGCCGCCGCGCCGGATGCCGACATCCGGGCGCAGATAGCCGAACTGAACCGCCGCTATGACGATTTTTCCGCCAAGTACGGACTTATCAATGACCGGGCGAACCGGCTGGCCTTTGCCGATGACAGCAGCTATTACCTGCTCTGTGCGCTGGAGGTGCTGGACGAGGACGGCCAACTGAAGCACAAAGCAGATATGTTCACCAAGCGCACGATCAAGCCCCATGAGGCCGTCACCACCGTGGACACCGCCTCTGAGGCCCTGGCAGTCTCCATTTCTGAAAAAGCCTGCGTGGATATGGCCTACATGGAACAGCTCACCGGCAAAACCGGCGAAGAATTGGCTGACGAGCTGCGCGGTGTCATCTTCCGTGTACCGGGCCAGACTGAGCCGGACGGAACGCCCCATTATGTGACCGCCGATGAATACCTCTCCGGCAACGTGCGCCGGAAGCTGCGCCAGGCCCAGCGGGCGGCGGAGCAGGACCCGGCCTTTGCGGTCAACGTGGAGGCCCTGACCGCTGCCCAGCCCAAAGACCTGGACGCTTCCGAGATCGAGGTGCGGCTGGGGGCAACGTGGATCGACAAGGAGTACATCCAGCAATTCATGTACGAGACCTTCGACACGCCTTTTTACCTCCAGCGCAGCATTGAAGTCCACTACACCCCCTTTACGGCGGAGTGGCAGATCTCCGGCAAAAATGTCGTGGGGCAAAACAACGTGGCCGCCTATTCGACCTACGGGACTGGCCGTGCCAACGCCTATAAAATCCTCGAAGATTCTCTCAATCTGCGGGACGTGCGTATCTACGACACCGTGGAGGACGCGGACGGCAAGGAACGCCGGGTGCTGAACGCCAAGGAAACCACCCTGGCCGCCCAAAAGCAGCAGGCCATCCGGGATGCTTTCCGCGACTGGATTTGGCGCGACCCGGAACGTCGGCAGGCGCTGGTGCGCCAGTACAATGAGGAAATGAACGCCACCCGCCCCCGCGAATATGATGGCAGCCACATTGTTTTTGGCGGCATGAACCCGGCCATCACCCTGCGGGAACATCAGAAAAATGCCATCGCCCATGTACTGTACGGCGGCAATACCTTGTTGGCCCATGAGGTGGGCGCGGGTAAGACCTTTGAAATGGTGGGGGCCGCGATGGAGGCCAAGCGCCTGGGCCTGTGCCAGAAATCCCTCTTTGTGGTGCCAAATCACCTGACCGAGCAGTGGGCTTCGGAGTTCCTGCGTCTGTACCCGTCCGCCAACATTCTTGTTACGACCAAAAAGGACTTTGAGAAGCACAACCGCAAGAAATTCTGTGCCCGTATTGCCACTGGCGACTACGACGCCATCATCATGGGCCACTCCCAGTTCGAGAAAATCCCCATCAGCAAGGAACGCCAGGAGCGGCTGCTGCATGAGCAGATTTGGGAAATCACCGAGGGCATCGCCGAGGTGGAGGCCAGCGGCGGGGAACGGTTCACTGTCAAGCAGCTGGAACGCACGAAAAAGTCTCTGGAGGCGCGGCTGGAAAAGCTGCAAGCCGAGGGCCGCAAGGACGATGTGGTGACCTTTGAACAGCTGGGCGTAGACCGGCTGTTCGTGGACGAGGCCCACAACTACAAAAACCTGTTCTTATATACGAAGATGCGCAACGTGGCGGGCCTCTCTACGACGGACGCGCAAAAATCTTCGGATATGTTCGCCAAATGCCGCTACATGGACGAGATCACCGGCAACAGGGGCGTCATCTTTGCCACCGGAACGCCAGTTTCCAACTCCATGACCGAGCTTTACACCATGCAGCGGTATCTCCAGTATGACCGGCTGCAAGAGCTGGGCATGGCCCATTTTGACTGCTGGGCGTCCCGATTTGGCGAGACCGTGACGGCGCTGGAGCTGGCCCCGGAGGGCACCGGCTACCGGGCACGCACACGCTTTTCCAAGTTCTTCAACCTGCCGGAGCTGATGAACCTATTCAAAGAGGTGGCCGACATCAAGACCGCCGATCAGCTGCACCTGCCCACCCCGCAGGTGGAGTACCACAACGTCGTGGCCCAGCCCACCGACATCCAGAAAGAGATGGTAAAGGCCCTCTCCGAACGTGCGTCCGAAGTACACCGGGGCAGCGTGGACCCGTCGGTGGACAATATGCTCAAGATCACGTCGGATGGGCGAAAGCTGGGCCTGGATCAGCGGATCATCAACCGGATGCTGCCGGACGAACCGGGCACCAAGGTCAACCAGTGCGTGGACAACATCATGCAGATCTGGCGGGACGGCGAGGCCGACAAGCTGACCCAACTGGTGTTCTGCGACATTTCCACGCCCCAGGCCAAACCCGCCAAAAAGGTGGCGAAGGCGCTGGACAACCCGACCCTCCACGCTTTGGAGGACGCGGTGCCGCTGGACGAGCCGGAACCGGCCTTTACGGTCTACGAGGACATCCGGCAGAAGCTCATCGCTAAAGGTGTGCCCGCCGAGCAGATTGCCTTTATCCATGAGGCCAACACCGAGGTGCGCAAAAAGGAGCTGTTCTCCAAGGTCCGCACCGGCCAGGTGCGCGTCCTGCTGGGCAGCACCCAAAAGATGGGGGCCGGGACCAACGTCCAGGACCGCCTGGTGGCGCTCCATGACCTGGACTGCCCGTGGCGGCCCGGCGACCTGGCCCAGCGGAAAGGCAGAATTGAACGCCAGGGCAACCAAAATGAGACTGTCCATGTGTTCCGCTACGTCACCGAAGGGACGTTTGACGCCTACCTCTGGCAGACGGTGGAGAACAAGCAGAAATTCATTTCACAAATCATGACCTCCAAAAGCCCGGTGCGCTCCTGCGACGATGTGGATGAAACGGCGCTTTCCTTTGCGGAGATCAAGGCGCTGTGCGCCGGGGACCCGCGCATCAAGGAACGCATGGACCTGGATGTGGACGTGGCGCGGTTAAAGCTGATGAAGGCCGACCACCAGAGCAAGCAGTACCGCCTGGAGGACCAGCTGCTCAAAACCTTCCCGGAGGAGATCGAGAAAAACAAGGGCTTTATCACCGGGCTGGAAGCGGATATGAAAACGCTGGCGGAACACCCGCACCCGGAGGACGGCTTTGCCGGCATGGAAGTCCGTGGCGACACCCTCACCGACAAGGAGAATGCCGGTGCGGCGCTGCTGGACGCCTGCAAGGAGGTCAAAGGGTCCGACCCGGTGCCGGTGGGCAGTTACCGGGGCTTTGCTATGTCGGTGGAATTTAACTTTTTTTCAAAGGAGTATACGCTCCTGCTGAAAGGCCAGATGACCCACCGGGCAACCCTCGGCACCGACCCGCGTGGCAACCTGACCCGCATCGACAATGCGCTCGGTCAGATGCCCCAGCGGCTGGAGGCGGTGAAAAATCAACTGGACAATCTCTACCAGCAGCAGGCCGCCGCCAAGGCGGAGGTGGGCAAGCCCTTCCCCCAGGAACAGGAGCTGCGGGACAAATCCGCCCGGCTGGCCGAGCTGGATGTACTGCTGAACATGGACGGCCGGGGCCGCCCTGCGCCGGAGGCGGTGCTTGCCAAGAGCAGCCGCCCCTCGGTGCTGGAGGGGCTGAAACGCCCGGTACCGCGCAATCCCGAAAAGAAACCCAAACACCACGAACAGGAGGTGCGATAACATGAATACCGATAAAAACACGGCCCTCTATGAGAAGATGGCCGCCGAACAGGATAAGTTTCGGGACTGGCTGAAAAGCCAGCCGCCGGAGGAAATTCTAAACCATACCTACGAATATACGGTCCGGGAGGACATTCTGATGGCGATGGAGGAGTTGGACCTGCCCCAAAGCCGGGCCGCCGCGCTGCTGGCGTCCCCGTCCCCGCTGGCGGATGTCTACAAGGAGTTTGCCGACCGGGAGACTTCCTACATGGATGTGGTGCGGGACAGCATCGAGCAGCGGGCCGAGGCGGCGCTGGACGCCCAGCGGGAACTGCCGCTCTACCGGCACGACGCCGCCTATGCCCGTGAGCAGGGCGACCTGGATTTGTACCGGGCGTCCCGGCGCGCCAACATCGCCTGCAAGGAGGCCATCGAGGCGTCCATTTCGGAACATTACCGGGACAACCGGCTGGACAGAGACGCGGTGCCCCAGGTGATCGAGCAGTTCGGTTACACCCGCACCCTCTATGTGCTGGCAAACACGGTACAACAAAAAGATTGGGACGGTCGGTTCAGCCCGGCAAATAAGGCGTGGGCCAAGACGGTGGACATCCCGCCCAACCCGGACGGCTTTGGCGGCGACCGCAACCTGGACTTTGTGGTGGACAGTCACCCCGGCCTGGTCGATCTGTTCTTGAGCCAGGCGCGGCAGGATTATTTGCGGCTCCAGCCGCTGACGCCGGAGGAAATTCACACCGAGGCCGCCCGGCTGTTGCAGGAGCTTCGTGCGCCGGATACGCCCAACAGCCCCCACGGCACCCATTACATGGCCCGCGTTTCGCCGGATTTTCTGGCCCGCGCCGGCACCCAGGCCCACGACCAGCTGATGGCGCTGCTGCCGTTCCGCAGTCTGGCGATCACCGGCATGAAGGACCTGCCCGGCATCTATGTCACTATCCTGGCCAGCGAGGACCGTTCCAAAGAGCTGCGCCAGCGCCGCCCTTCGGTCCGCCGCCAACTGAAGCAGGAGCCGCGTTCCGCTGAAAAGAAAGCGCCCGTTCGTAAGGAAAAGGAGCCGGAGCGGTGAGCGCCCCCAAGCGCAAACGGGAGGTGCAGCTGAACTTCCGGGTCTCGCCGGAGGAACTGGCGCTGATCGAGCAGAAGATGGTCCAGCTGGGGACAAAGAACCGGGAAGCCTACCTGCGCAAGATGGCCCTGGACGGCTATGTGGTGCGCCTGGAACTGCCGGAGCTGAAGGAGTTGGTGTCCCTGATGCGCTATTCCAGCAACAACTTAAACCAGCTGGCCCGCCGTGCGCATGAAACCGGGCGCATTTACGACGCCGACCTGGAGGATATATCCCGGCGGCAGGAGGCTTTGTGGGATGGGGTGCATCAGGTATTGACCCAGCTGGCAAAGCTGTCGTGATAGGGGCATACGCCCCGGCTTTGAGGGAGGTCCGGCGTGTGCGTGCGGCTGCGCCAGGCCTCCCTTTTTTTTCTTTGCCCGTATCGTTGCACTTTTGCGGGCCGCAGGCGATAATGGAGTCAGAAACGGAGGTGAAGGCTGATGTTGACATTTGAAAATATCTTGGAGTTGTTTCAAGAGTATCTGCTGTGTGACCCGGAGGAAGAAGTCCTCTCATGCAAACGCGGCTATGTCCGATTGACCTGGAACAAGGATTCCCGCTACTGCGTGGATGGCATCCTCTGCCGGACCCCGGAGGAACTGTTTGACCTGCTGCTCACGGATTACCAGGACTTTGAATTGCTCCGCCGGACGAAAGGCCGCCGGGAGGTTACAGAAGCCGATGAAAAAGCCGTGGAGAAGCTGTGCCAGCCCTACCTGGACTGGCGGAAGGGGGCGCTGAAATGAGAGCTGTGCTGTTTATTTTGAAATTGGGGCTGAAAATCCTGGCTGCGCCGGTAGTGCTGGCGCTGATGCTGTTCACCTGGGTATGCTTTGGACTGCTGTATGTGTCCAGCTTCATCTTCGGCCTGGCCTCCACGGTGGTGGCGCTGCTGGGGATCGCGGTGCTGGTAACCTACTCGCCGCAAAACGGCGTGATCCTGTTGGTGATTGCCTTTCTGGTCAGCCCGCTGGGCCTTCCGATGGCTGCCGCCTGGCTGGTGGGCAAGGTGCAGGACCTGCGGTTTGCGATCCAGGACGTGGTGTATGGCTGAATAGGAAACGCAAAAGTGCCGGGAGTGAGCGCCCGGCATTTTTGACTTTACTTTTGTGCTAATTTTGTAGATAAGATTAGCACGAAAGGAAAGTTTAGCCCTATCGTAACGGTGCAAAGTGAGTAAGACGTTTCTTCGTGTATTTTTGGCGTTTTACTTTCTGCGAGAAATAAGATATACTGATAGATAAGAGCAAACCGGCAGCATGGTATGCCGATGAAATAAGGAGGGATTCTATGGCGAACCAACTGACGCCGAACAATCCGTTGGTCCAGGAAATCCGGGAGCTGGTGAAAAACGCAAGAACCACTGTGGCACAACAGGTCAACACCCAACTTTTGTCCACTTACTGGCAGATTGGCCGTGCGATTGTGGAATACGAGCAGCAAAGCCAGCTCCGAGCTGAATATGGAAAACAGGCACTGAAAGAGTTATCCAAAGAACTGACGAAAGAGTTTGGCAAAGGGTTTTCGGTCTCCAATATTCAGTTCATGCGGCGCTTTTATCAGACCTACTCAATTCAACAGACAGTGTCTGTTAAATTGTCCTGGTCCCACTACTGCGAACTTTTAAGCATTTCTGATGCAAATAAACGCAGCTTTTACGAAAAGGAGGCTGTCAATTCCAACTGGTCCGTCCGCGAGCTGAAACGGCAGATTGACAGCTCTCTTTATGAGCGCCTGCTGCTGTCCAACGGGGACGCCAATAAAGAAAAGGTCCTTTCTCTGGCGCAGAAAGGAATTGAGATCAACCAGCCAGCCGATATTATCCGCGATCCGTATGTATTTGAATTTTTGGGTGTGCCGGAAAACAAGCCCATGTTGGAAAGCGACTTGGAGAAGGCTCTGGTAGCGCAGATCGAAAAGTTCCTGCTGGAGCTGGGGCGCGGTTTTATGTTTGTGGGAACACAGCAGCGGGTTACATTAAACAATACCCACTATTATGTGGACATGGTGTTCTACAACAAAATCCTGCGGGCGTATGTTTTGATTGAGCTGAAAACCACAAAACTGACGCCGGAAGCTGCCGGACAGCTCAATATGTATCTGAACTACTATGCCGCCGAAGTCAACGACCCCGATGACAACCCGCCTATCGGCATCATTCTCTGCACCGAGAAAGATAGTGTGGCGGCGGAATATGCGTTGGGCGGTCTTTCCAACAACATTTTTGCATCCCGCTATGTTCTCTATATGCCGGACAAGGAGCAGCTGATCGCCCAGGTGGAAGCTGTCTTGAAAAACTGGCATGAGAAAAATGATGGTTCTGCCCATGAATGAGAAAGAGCTGATTGGGAAAGTTCATTCGTCGGTCTACCACCAATGCCAGCGGCGAGGTTACGCCACCCCGGTAGATGTGTTGATGGACATTGGCGTCCTGCCAAAGCAAAAGTATGAGGATTGGCGGTTCGGAAAGGTAGATTACCTCGAACGGGTCTGCACGGTCAATTTGCGAAAGCTGTCTTTCATCATGCACCAGATGCGGGTGTATGCACAGAAAACTGGCTTAAAACCTTCTTTCTGTTACTACAAGCGATGGGGCGTGAAGAAGAAAAACGGCCAGGGGCATAAGCCGGTTATCCCGCTGCGGTTCAGCAAAAGCGGCAACCCGGAAGTTGAAAAGTGGTATGCGACCCACTTTGTAGACAGCAAGCGGATTGCAGAACTGAAAACGCAGCAGCAATCGAATATAGACCAAGTTCAATGAAACAAGGACAGCTTTTACAGAGCCGTCCTTTTTCTTTTGCCTGTTGCTATCTTAATTTTTGAGGAAGGAGGGCACCCACATGGCCACCACCCGCATCATACCGCTGCACGCCGGCAAGGGCCGCATGGTCGGCAAGGCGATCAGCGACATCATCGACTATGTAAAAAATCCAGAAAAGACCGACCACGGCAGGCTCATCACCAGCTACCAGTGTGACAGCCGCGTGGCCGACGCGCAGTTCCTGCTGGACAAGCAGACCTACGCCGCCCGCACCGGCCGGGTGCGCGGTGCGGACGACGTGATCGCCTACCATCTGCGGCAGTCCTTTGTGCCGGGCGAGATCACGCCGGAGGAAGCCAACCGACTGGGCGTGGAGCTGGCTCGGCGCTTCACCAAGGGTAAGCACGCTTTCATCGTCTGCACCCACATCGACAAATCTCACACCCACAACCATATTATCTGGAACTCCACCACGCTGGAGTGTGACCGCAAGTTCCGCAACTTTTGGGGCAGCACCCGCGCTGTCCACCGCCTGAGCGATACCATCTGCATCGAGAACGGCTACTCCATTGTGGAGGCTCCCAAGCGGCGCGGCCAGAGCTACAACAAGTGGCTGGGCGATGCGGTAAAGCCCTCCCACAAGGAGCAGCTGCGTCAGGCCATTGACCGGGCACTGGCGCAGAAACCGGCCAGCCTGGAGGAACTGTTGCGTCTGCTGGAGCAGGACGGCTTTACCGTTCACCGGCGCGGAAAAACCATCTCCATCGGCGCGGAGGGCTGGGGCAACAACGTCCGCTTTGACCGGCTGGGGGACGGCTACACGCTGGGCGATCTGTTGGCGGTCCTTTCCGGTCAGAAAGAGCATACGCCCCGCAAGCAACCCGCCGTGCCAGCCGCTCCGCCCAAGGTCAATCTGCTGGTGGACATCCAGGCAAAACTCCAGGCTGGGAAAGGTGCCGGGTATGCCCGCTGGGCCAAGGTGTTCAACCTCAAACAGATGGCGCAGACCCTCAACTATCTGTCCGAACACGGGCTGCTGGATTATGCCGATTTGGAAGCCAAAACAGCAGAGGCAACGGCCTGCTACAATGCATTGTCCGATCAGATCAAGGCCGCCGAGAAGCGCATGGCCGAGATCACCGTGCTGCGCACCCATATCGTCAACTACGCTAAAACCCGCGACACCTATGTAGCCTACCGCAAGGCCGGGTATTCAAAGAAATTCCGGCAGGAGCATGAGGAGGAAATCTTGCTGCACCAGGCCGCCAAGGAAGCCTTCAACGAGCTGAACGTGAAGAAGCTGCCCACCATCAAGGAGCTTCAGACCGAGTATGCCCAACTGCTGGCGGACAAGAAAAAGGCTTACGGCGAGTACCGGCAGGCCCGCGCCGCCATGCGGGAGTTGCTGACTGTCAAGAACAATGTGGATCGGGTCCTGAGCTTTGAGGCTGGAAAACAGATTGAGAAAGAACGTGATCAGAAGCAGAACCGTTGATAACCTTGGTAAAGCGAAAAGCCGGGCGCGGGGGCTGTATGGCCTCTGCGTCCGGCGCTGTTTTTTTGCCTTTATGCCTGCTCCATCGGGAAATTCGGCAGGGCTTCCAACAGTTTCATAATCAAGTGCTGTTTCATATCCTCGTCTACGGCCAGCTCGTCGATCATGGGGGCATAGTGTTCAAGCACCTTTTCCGTAGCCCACTTCTCGCCTGCGACGGCGGCCTTGATCGTGGCGCTGTCCAGCAACATTTCCTGTTCGGCCATTCCTTAACTACTCCTGTCATAGTTTTACTATGAGCATACCACAGAAGCACCGGGAATACCACCATCAGAAGAATTTTCCTACGCATTTAGAAGCCCTCTCTGGTTGGGATTGGAAAATCTGTCCCGCCTGCCCACCGACCATGACGGGAAAGCCTTGAAATTGTGGGCTTTTTATCGTCCTAAATGCGTAGACAGGAGGCATATTCAACCGGGCTATATCCGGCTACCACAACAAAAATAAAATCTGAAAACACAGGCGGAAATGCCTTTTCCATATCTTCACGCTTCGTCACGCTTCGTCACCCCTATTCCGGCCTGTATTTTGCGTACTTCTGCAACACCATTAGTGGTATTGACAATCATCCTGTATGCGGATATAATGTGCTTGTAAAATAAATACAATTTTGAGAGAGGTGGTGAAGCATGGAAATCATAATCAGCAATAATGCGAATAAGCCGATCTATGAGCAGATAACAACACAAATTAAAGCCATGATAATGAGTGGGGAATTGCAAGCGGGCGATGCTATTCCGTCAATGCGTTCATTGGCTAAATCCATCCATGTCAGTGTTATTACTGTTCAAAAAGCATACGAAGATTTACAACGGGATGGTTTTATTGAAACAACCGTCGGTAGAGGTAGCTTTGTATCGGCACGAAACAAAGAATTTTATCAAGAAGAACAACAGCGTATTGCAGAAGAACATTTGCAGGCAGCCGCTGATATTGGACGTGTAAGTAATATTCCTTTATCTAAACTAACGGAATTGCTCACGATGTTTTATATGGAGGACGAATAACATGAATTACGCATTAAAACTCGACAACGTATGTAAGACCTATGAAATGTCAGATTTTGTTTTAGAAAATGTGTCATTTGCAGTCCCTATGGGGTCTGTTATGGGGTTTGTTGGTGAAAACGGTGCTGGTAAAACTACAACCATAGGGTGTATATTAAACACGCTATCCCGAAATTCTGGTTCAATTCAGCTATTCGGCAAGGAAATGCAGGATAAAGATACGGAGTTACGAAATGAAATTGGTGTTGTCTATGATGGCGATAACTTTCCCAACTACTTGACTGCCAGACAACTTTCAAACATTATGAAAGGTATTTTTTCAAAATGGGATGATGCTCTGTTCCAAAAGTATTTACATACATTCCATTTGAACGAGAAACAAAAAATCGGCAAATACTCAAAAGGCATGACAATGAAATTAGCAATCGCAGTCGCGCTATCACATCACCCGAAATTGCTTATTTTGGATGAAGCAACCAGCGGCCTTGATCCCGTTATGAGAGATGAAATGTTAGATGTTTTTCTGGAATTTGTTGGTTCAGACGACCATTCAATTCTCCTTTCATCTCATATTACAAGTGATTTGGAAAAAATTGCAGACTACATTACTTTCATCCATCAAGGGCGTATTATTCTAACCGAGTCAAAAGATAATCTGATCTATAAATATGCTATACTGCGTTGCAAAGAGAAACAATTTGAAGGCTTAGACAAAAACGACATCCTTGCATATCGCAGACAAGATTATCAGATTGACGTGTTGGTTGATAACAAAGAAGCTGCCAAACGAAAGTATGCGGATATTGCTATTGACTGTGCCACGATTGATGAAATAATGCTGATATTGGTAAAAGGAGAACAGAAATGAAAGGTCTTTTAAGAAATAACTTCTATGGAATTGTTGAAAATGTAAAAATTGTCATTGCTGTTGTGATGATTTTTGGAATTGTACTGCTTATAACAGGAGAAGCCACATTACTTCCTGCTTTTTCTCTTATCGCTCCCCCGATTATTGCAGTTTTAATGATTTCTTGTTTGCGTAAAGAAAGTGCATCGAAATGGGAAAAATATAAACTCACCTTGCCAATTAGACGTAAAAGCATTATTGAAAGTCAATATATTAGTCATACAATATGGAGTATAGCCGGTGTTGTTGTTGTAGCCGTTTTTATGGCATTTACGGTAATTATTCATGGCGACCAATATTTTTACTATGGTTTCCGTGATGCTATTACATTAGTGTTAGGCGGGGGAATATTGGCAATTTTGATTGGAGCAATTTCTTATCCCCTTTATTATTTATGGGGTGCGGAAAAAACAGAAGTTATTTTAGTTATTGGTGTTATCGGCTCGATAGGAATTGTATTTATCCTTACTATGCTGGTTAATACTTTTTCGGATGGAAATGTTTCAGATACATTGTATTATATTAGTTTAGTGATTGTTACGGCAGTTACAATAATTGCTTATGTGAGTTCCTATTTTATATCAAAATTTATTTTTCAGAAAAGGGAGTATTAAATCTACTCTAAAAATGCAGAAGCATCGGCGTATGTAGTGCAACGAACCGTTTTTCTGGGCCTGCAAAGATACAACAGCAAAGTTCGTTTACACGTTCCCGGATGGGCGGGAGGAAACACTGGTAATTGAATATTAAGAAAACGCCGGATGCAGGGCCAGCAGGCCGCCGCGTCCGGCGTTTTCTTATGGGTTGTTTTCTACGCATTTCAAAGCCCGGAAAGCTGCCAGTATTTTTGCCGCTGCCGTTCGGCCTCTTTCTTCCGGCGCACCCGCGCCGCACGATCCGGGCAGTATTTGGCCCGGTTGGACTTCGGCGTGAACACGGCCCCGCACTCGACGCAGCGTTTCACCTCGTCCCGGCTCCTGCTGATCTCGGCGCACAGGGCCGCATCCAGCGGTGAGCTGGTCGCGGTCAAAAGCGTTCGCCAGAACGCGCAGCCACAGATTGAAAATCTGTGTTCAAAGGGGGCTTGGGGGCGTGGCCCTCAACAAGCGCGTGGGGCTATCTGGATAGCCACAAGCATCGCTTGCCAGTCACTCCCGTCCTTATCTTGCAATATTACAAAGTCTGATTTTATGTGCGTTTTACTGTACTTATTAACTTTGTCCTCGACCATCGCTCGTAGAACAAGGGTTTGTGCAGGGCCATGCGAATCCCGGCAAAGAATAGCCAGAACAAATACCCACCGATCAACAATCCATGCAGTACGAGTGATGCTAAGCTGTCCAGATGCAATACATCCATCAGAATGAATAGTAGCCGGTTCAAGCAATACGGCGCTCCGACCAGACCTGCAATCAGCAGGCCATAGCGCAGGAAATATTGATAGCAATGCGCTGAGTAGCCGTTTGCTTGCACAATTTTCATTCGTGTCAGCCGCTTACCTGGGGTCTGCCCGTGACAAAAAGCAGGAAGCAGCCCAAAGTACAGAAGAAATAGAACTGGCAGCCATTGAATGGAAAGGGTAATTCCAAACGGGACTACGAACACGGCCAGGATGCACGATGCAAAGATCAGGCAGGCCATGTCGGCCAGAAAGGCAAAAACGCGTCGCGTAAAGGATATGGAAGCACCCCGTTGGAAACTGACGGTATCCAACTCTTGCCGGGTGGGCAGTAGACGGCTCACCGGTCCGGCCAAAGCGAATCCAATCATGCTGCCCGCTGTGTTAACGATCAGGTCATCCACATCAAACAGGCGGTAGCTGCCCGGATAGACAAAATACAGACCGCTGAGCTGGGTCAGCTCGAAAAACAAAGATAATAAAAAGGACAACCGTAATGTTTTGCGCCAGTGATAACAAAAGTAGTATCTCAGATAGACGCCAAACGGCATCGTCATAAATAGATTGAAAATGGTTGTCCAGAAGGCGCTGCCTGTGAAAATGTGAAGCCAGCTGGCAGGCTGTCCAGGTTGGATTTCTGCTTGCTTGACTATATCGGCAAGAAAAGAAAACGGGATAAGCTGCGCCTTATGCCCATGCAGAGTGGCGGCCTTTTCCGGCGTAGGCAGCGGTAGAATGACAAGGCAATAGACGCAGAGAAGGTACAGAAGAAAGCTGTACACGATCAGAACCCGTAAACTGAGGACCGATCCATATTTATGATAACTCCATGCGATGTATGGAACCGTAAACAGGACGACGATCATCGGGTAAATGACCATCGCCTGCCGCAGTGCTTCAAGATATTGGCTCATCTGTTTTCCTTTCGGGGTTTTGTTCTATATTGCCGAGATTTATGAAATAAGTGGCTGGGTCGGCAGAGAGATTCTGACTTCCAACCCATGTGGGGTGCTGCCGGAAAAAGAAACGGTTCCGCGATGAGCTTTTACGATCTGCATCACCAGCTTTAAGCCAAGACCATGCTCGTTTTTTTCATCGCTGCCTTGGGTACTGGTAATGTCGTCTCCGCGATTTAATACTTTCAGACGTTCCGGCTCGATCCCTATGCCATCGTCAGAAACTGTGCAAAGGCAACGCCCGTTTTCTTCTCCGACAGAAACGGAAATTCTGCACCCATGCGGGTTGTGGGTGATGCTGTTGCGGATCAAATTGTCCAGCATACGCCGCAGCAGTCCATCGTCCCCCAAAAGGTGGATCGAGCGTCCTGGCTGCATCTCGGCAAATACGATTTCATATCGACTGTCCAGACCGCTATTCAGCACTTCACTGACAGCCTGGCGGCTGGTCTCTACCCAATCAACATCTTTGAAGTGAACGGGCTGGAGCGCATATTCCAGCTTGGTAGTCAGGTTCAAATCATCGATCAGCCGTTTCATCTTTTCGCTTTCCCGGCGAATAATTCCTGCTTGCTTTCTTGCGTTCGGTGGAAGGTCGCAGTCATCTTCCAGCTCGCTGGCATACCCCAGCACCATCGAAAGCGGTGTGCGGATGTCGTGAGATACGCCGCGAATCCACTCCGCTCTTGTGTTGTCCTTCTTCTTCATATAACCTGCGGCCCGGTTCAGTCCGGCGTTGATCTCAGCCAGCTCCCCTTGTTCTTCCAGATGCAAAGCTTTTCCGTGACTTAAATTTTGAATGCCTTGCAGAATGGGCGTCATCGCTTTTTCGACTTTCCGCGTATTTCGCAAAATCAGGAAAATAATGAGCAACAGATTGATGATAAAAACCGCTGCAATTCCACCAAGTAAAACCCCCATGTAGGGCCATTCCAGAGAAAAATAATATTTTACCAGCGTTCCGGGCTGATAGCCTACAACCATGAGCTTGCCATCTGCACGCGTCCATATTTTAACTGGATAGTCCTCCAGATACCAACGGCTGAAAGAAGCCACCTCTGTACTGGTATAAGAACGCGGCAGCTTTTCTGGCAGGCTCTGCTGCCAGATGACATCGCCATCTTCATTTAGGAGCATTGCCCAGGCAGATTGTTCTTGCAGCATGGAAAGGGCAGTATCATCTGCGACCCATTTCCCATCCTGCAGCACTACATGGTCCGAGAAATCACGGACGGAAAAAGAGGTATCAGCCCCACTCATGCCCCCTGCAATGATGATTACAAAGAGCAAAGCGATGTTGACGGCAAAAAATAAAAGTACGATCCCGACCGTGGAAAGAATATAGCGGCGGAAAAATCGCTGCACGGCGTTCATGGCGACACCTCCTTGAGATTAAGGCGATAGCCAAGCCCTTTAACCGTGACAAGGGAAACAGGCTTCGACGGGTTTTCCTCGATTTTCTCCCGTAAGTGTCGGATATGGGTGGAAAGGGTGCTTTCATACCCTTGCCAAAATTCCCCGCATATCGTCTCGCACAGGATACCCGTGGTAACGATCCGCCCTGCGTTTTGATACAGCTTTTCAAAAAGCTGCATCTCTTTGGCAGTCAATGTTTGTTTCTCTCCGTTTTTCCAAACTTCTGCATTAGCCATATCCACGGTGGCTCCGGCAAGTTCCACCATTTCATTTTGCTTTGGGTAAGCGCGGTTTAAGATTGCGCCAACCCTGAGCAGCAATTCTTTGGGTAAGAAGGGCTTGGCGAGATAGTCGTCTGCGCCGATCTCTAACCCCTCGATGCGGTCCTCCGCTTCACCACGGGCGGTCAGCATCAAAACAGGGACCCGGCTTGTGCGGCGTATCTCTTTCAAAACCGAGAAGCCGTCCATGCCTGGCATCATCACATCCAGCACGATCAGACTTGGGTGTTCTTCCTGCCATATCCGCAGCGCCTCAGCTCCCGATACGGCAGTTCGTAGATTCGTATATCCTGCCCGCTGGAATATCGAGAGCAGCATCTCCAATACATCACGGTCATCATCAACCAGCAGTATTTTGTGATTTGTCATAAGCAAATTTCACCACCTATCTTTATTTACATTATAACGCAAAGGAAGTCGGATGCCTATTCTGTGTCTAAAATCTCAGAGATAATTCAAGGTTGGCTCAGCGTTATCTCAAGGTTGGGATGGTATGCTTAAATCATCACGAAAAGGAGGTATTCGCACATGAGCGATTATGTTATCGAAACCCGTGGCCTTACCAAAACATACGGGGAACAGAACAGTGTATCCAATCTGTCCATCCATGTGAGAAAAGGGCGTATCTACGGCCTGCTGGGCCGTAACGGAGCCGGGAAAACCACCACCATGCGGATGTTGCTGGGTCTTACCGCTCCATCTTCCGGCGATGTGAAGATTTTCGGCAAACCGCTTCGCGGCAACGAAAAAAACATCCTGCCTCGTATTGGTTCTCTGATCGAGTCGCCTGGGTTTTATCCGAACCTGACGGGAACAGAAAATCTTCGGATTTTTGCCGATTTGCGGGGACTCAAAAGCCCCAAATACATCAAAGGCGCGTTGGAGGTTGTCAACCTTCCGTACCGGGACAAAAAGCTGTTTTCCCAGTATTCGCTGGGCATGAAGCAGCGTCTTGCCATCGCACTGGCTGTCATGCACAACCCGGAACTGCTGATTTTGGATGAGCCGATCAATGGCCTTGACCCTATCGGTATTGCAGAGGTGCGCGGTTTCATCCGGGAACTGTGCGACGCCACCGGGAAAACCATCTTGATCTCCAGCCATATCCTGTCGGAGATCTCCCTGCTTGCCGATGACATCGGAATCATTGACCACGGCGTATTGCTGGAAGAAGAAAGCCTTAAGGAGCTGGAAGCAAAGAACGGGAAATATTTCCGCTTTACTGTTTCCAATGCGGCGCTGGCTGCTAACTTGCTTCAGAGCAAACTTGGCATTCAGAATGTCCAGGTGGATAGTGCCAATGAGCTGACGGTCCGAGACCTTCGGTTGGACACTGGCGCGGCGGTCCGGCTGTTTGTAGACGCAGGGCTGTCTGTGTCCGACGCCCATCTCTATGAGGACACCCTGGAAGATTACTTCAAGCAGGTTACAGGGGGTGAGGGCATTGCTTAAACTTTTGCGCTGTGAGTTTGCCAAGCTGAAACGAAAGCCCCTGTTCTTTGCGGCTGCGGCCATTTCGGCTTTGATTCCCTTGGGGTGTGCGCTGTTTCTGCCGGAGATGCAGGAATTTTCAAGTGGCGCGGAAGCGGTGGACCGCCTGATGTCTACTCTGTTTCAGTTGAGCGCCTATCTGCTCCTGATGCCTGCCGTAGTAGTGCTGGCATCGAATCTGCTCTTTGAAGAACAGGATAACGACACCTTAAAGAATCTCATGACCGTTCCTGTGAGCAAACCCGCGCTGGCCCTGGCAAAGATGACGCTGCTATTTCTGTTTTCCATTGCGTTTATGGCTGTCGGCGGCCTGGTCAATCTGGCGATTGTGCTGGCCTCCGGGCTGGAGCCGGTCGGCTTTTGTGAACTGTTTTTTGTAGGCATCGGACAAGGGATCATGATGTGGGCCGGGGCGCTGCCCTGTGTCCTCCTGGTGGTGCTTTTGAACCGCAGTTACATTATCTCCGTAATTATCACGTTCTTCTACACGGCGGTCAATTATATTTTTGGCACCAACGACTATTTCATCATGCAGCCGTTTGGGTTCAATCCAGGTACGCTGTTACCCGGACCGCTGACCTTCCGCTGGTTCTTTCAGTATCTGGACACATCCGGCGCACAGATGACGGAATTGATGGAGCGGATCAGTCCTTACTTTGTGACAACGCCCCAAGCGTTCCTGGTCGTTATCCTGGAGTCGGCAGTATTCCTGACATTGATCGCACTGGTCTATAAGCGCCAGAGCTGTTAAGGAGGTGTAAAGTCATGTGGAGTATTCTAAAAGGGGAATGGCGCAAACTGCGACGCTGCCAGATCCTGCTGGTTGGTATTGTAGCTCTGGCACTGTGCCCTGTCGTGCAATATGGCACCCAGCTGATTATCAACCCGGAGATGCGGGACCAGAACTTTGATTTTGTCAAACTGTTTGCCAATGTCATTTGGGGAAACACGCAGATTTTCCTGCCGATCTCGCTGGTTATGATTGGCGGCTGGCTGATTGACCGTGAGAACACAAATGACACCATGAAAAATCTGTTGACCGTGCCGGTATCCTACCCGAAGCTGCTGGGCGGGAAACTAATCGTCACGATTTTCCTGTCGATTCTGTTTGGAATTTATAGTGTAGCCATAACGGTTCTGACGGGCACACTCGCCGGTCTGGATGGATTCTCTGCTGATGTTCTGCTGCGGCAGGGCGCGCAGGTGGTTGCGGCCGCTTTCAATACCAGCCTGGTCTGTATGCCGATGATCCTGATTTTTGGACAGATGCGGGGAGCCTACCTGGGTGGGTCGCTTCTGACATTCTTCCTGGGGTATTGCATCTTGTTCTTCAAGAGCGGCTTCCTGCTCTCTGCTTATCCGTTTTCGGCGGCATTGATCCTCGCCGGTTTTGATATGCAGGAATACAATGGCGCTACGCAGGCTCCCAGCGTTTTGTTGGCAGCAGCAGGCATAGCGGCGGTGCTGGTTCTGACGATGGCGATTTTACTGCTATCCCGCCCCAGCAAAAAAGCAGGCAATAACAAAAAGAAAAAAGTCAAAAAGGGACGCGGCAGGCGTCGCGTTGGATGAGAGGAGCGAGTTCATGCGAAAATTAAACTATACTGGTAAAATCTGTGTCGTTCTCTGCGCAATTCTTTGTGTTGGCAGCTTGTCTGGATGTTCAACAGCCATGCAGTCTTTGGCGGACGGTACGGACGCCGTGTTGAACGGATTGGCGGACGGCACAGATATTGTGCTGAATGGCTTATCAGAAGGAGCCGACCAGGCTCTTGGCGGTCTATCAGAGGCAGACGATGGCCAGGCAAAGGACAGTATCGTGAACGCCTTTGGCGAACTTGTTGGCGATGCGGGAAATGCGGCCCTTACGCCCCAAAGTAAATTGCAGGGTCACAAAGAAAACGGGGTAGACGATTACACGGGGGCGTATGAAGCGACATATTCCGAGTTTACGGGCACAGAGATTTTATTCGGCGGTACTACGCTGGAGCGAGAAGCAGGAAGTACAATCCACATCACCTGTTCACTTTCTCTCGAAAGCGGCGAAGCAGCAGTTTTTCTTCGCTCAGGGGCAGATGATCCGGTTATTCTTCTCTCGGAGAGCGGTGAGTACGATGGCACAATAGAAGTTGATGGTACAAGCACTTATATCGGTGTGTGGGGCGACCAGGCAGAAGGAACCGTATCCATCGAAATTGAGTAAGGAGTACACATTATGAACGCAAAGAAAAAAACAATCATCATTGCTGTTATAGCTATCCTGGTAGTAGCGTTTATCGCGGTTGCTTTTCTTGCCACGCAGAAAAGCGCCGATTACTACACGCAAATTGACAACGACTGTGTAACCGAGATCGCACCACACGGAGCGATGAATTATCGCTACACATTAAGCGCCTACGATGAAACCGGGGCCGAAAAAGAACTGAACTTTGAAACGAGCCGAATTCTCACTGACGATGCCTACTTATGCCTGAAGGTAGCCCCATTCCGTGGTGTTGTTACCTGGGCAGAAGTGCAATTTGATGAAATGCCCGCCGCCGTGCAGGAACAATACGGCGGCAATTCGTAAGCCGAAGCCTATGTAGGCGCTACTTCAAACGGAAAGGCAGGTGCAGCATGAAAAGAATAAGAAAGTTCCTAATTCGCTCCTTCGCGCTTGTGATGCTTGCGATGCTCGTTGTTGGCGGTGTTTTGGGCGGATTTGGTTATAAAATGTACCGTGATGCACTTGCCGAGCAACCTCTTGAGGAAAAAGTTGCCGAGATTCAAGCTGATCCCGATTATACGACCCTTGCTGAAATCCCAGAGATTTATTTGGACGCCGTTGTGGCAGTGGAAGATCACCGTTTTGAACAGCATTTTGGAATTGACCTGATTGCCATAGGACGAGCTGCTTGGAACAATCTGACCTCTTGGAGCCTGCGTGAGGGCGGCAGCACCATAACACAGCAACTTGCCAAAAACCTGTATTTTACGCAGGAAAAAAGTTTTATCCGCAAGATCGCTGAGATGTTTATGGCGTTCCGCTTGGAAAATACCTATACAAAAGATGAGATTTTAGAGCTGTATGTCAATTCTATTTATTTTGGAGACGGCTACTACTGTATTTACGATGCAAGCCAAGGATATTTTGGGAAAGCCCCCATTGATATGACGGATTATGAATGTACTCTCTTGGCGGGGATTCCCAATGCGCCCTCAGTTTATTCGCTGACAGCCAACCCAGAGCTGGCGGAACAGCGTCAAGAGTATGTCGTACAGAGAATGGTTCAATACGGCTACATAAGCGAGGATGAGGCACAAAGCATCTTGCAAGACCAATCATAACTGATAGATATATGCAATCTATCTGCCGGACGACGGCAAAAGAAAAAAAGCCGTCGTTCAGCAGGCAATCGCCATGCCCTAAACACACTTACGGCGGCTTTGACAAAATCAAGGCCGCCGTTCCTTATGCCCAAAGAGTGCAAAGAGTGACGACCCTGTTTCAATGGTGACGGCGGCTTTAGGAGGGAGCCGCCGTGAAGCAAAGACTGCTTCGACATAATTCGGCAGGAATTTACCTGTCAAAAAAAGCCTGACCGTCAATCGGCCTCCATCTGCTTATGAACAGGCACTATCGTGGCTGGTCCATAAGCGTCATAAGTCCTCTTTTAGCAGCGCCAGCCGCCGTTCTTCGGATGCTGGCGCTTTTGCTTGTCGTTTTTTCGGGAATTTCCCCGAAAGGTGTCGCCCACCGCCTTCATTTCGGTTCACCCGTCAACCCGTGAATCGAAATGGAGGTACATAATGCAGAAGATCAATCTTCGGGAACTGTATCCCGATGTGTATAAAACCGATGTCTTTGTGGACGTGGCCGAGGAAGTCGTGGCCGCGATCCGGGGCCAGGAGCAGGACGATGCCGCCTACGAACGCCGGAAGTTCCGGCACAAGGCCCACTACTCTCTGAACCGGGAGGATGGCATTGAAAACGATGCCCTCAACCGGCCGCTCACCCCGGAGGAAATTCTGGAGCAGAAGCAGCTGCGGGAGGAAGTATATGCCGCGCTGATGCAGCTGCCCGCCATCCAGGCCCGGCGTATCTACGCCCGGTTTTACCTGGGCATGACGGTGGCCGAGATCGCCCGGATCGAGGGTGCTGACCGCCGCCGCGTGTGGGAGAGCATCCGGCGCGGGCTGAAGAAGCTGGCGCGTCTGCTGGACACGGCCCGATAATCTGACCGCCGCATAGCGGCAAAAGAAAGCCGGTGGGGGTTTTATTCCTCCACCGGCTATTTACTTTCCAATTTAGCTCATCAGCCAATACACGGGTCGAATTCAATAGAATCTCTCTGGTTACCGGAGGACACGAATTGACTTACACCCGCTGCGGGGATTAATCCCCCGACCTGAAACTTTCTGAACAGCCGGAGGTCCCCATCGGCAAGTATGGCAGTATGCAGCAACGCTATCTGAAGGAACACCGGCCCGCCCTTTACAGCAGCTTGATTTTGAGCGAAAAGCTGTACCCGCACCTGTTGGGGGTTGACCGGGCGGCGCGTGAACGGATGGACGCCATGCTGCCCCGCATAATGGAGGCGGCGGGCGTCACCGAGGAACTGAAATCCCGTGACCCCATGCGTTGGGTGGGGCTGATGAACACGCTGAAAGCACAGGTAGAGGAAACAGTCATTACAGAAATTATCATGGAGTGATTAAGGGTGCGGGGAATATTCTCCGCACCCTTAATTAAATCGAATTGCTTGTTGCTATCCCTGATATGAGATAAAATACTTTTAAGGAACTTGCCTTCCTGTGAGGTTTCTGTGACATTTGATTGGTACACTATAAAGAAAAGGATGTGAGCGAATGAGAATTTTAGTGGTTGAAGATGACCGCCTTTTGAATAATACCCTTTGCTATAACCTGTCTGCCGCAGGCTATGAAGTAGATGCTGCCTTGACGAAAAGCGTTGCCGAACGGTTTTGCAGAAAGCAGGAATACGATTTGATTGTCCTTGACATCAACCTGCCGGACGGCAATGGGTTTGATTTTTGCCGGGATATTAAGGAAAGCCGCCCGGACACTGCTGTAATCTTCCTGACGGCAAACGATATGGAAAGCGATATGCTCAAAGGCTACGAGCTGGGGGCGGATGATTATGTGACAAAGCCTTTCCCCATGAGCGTATTTCAGAAAAAAGTGTCTGCATTGCTGGCCCGGATCAGGAAGCAATCTGGCGGCGACTTTTACAATGACGGCAACCTGTTTATCAACTTTACGGAAATGACCGCAACGCGGGGCGGGGAAAGCATCTCTTTTACCCCGATGGAATACCGGCTTTTGAAAGTGCTGACGAAAAATCCGCAGATCGTTTTGACCCGGCAGGTGCTATTGGAAAAGCTGTGGGATATTGACGGGAATTTTGTGGATGAACACGCGCTGACTTCCACAATCAGCCGGGTACGAAGCAAAATTGAAAATCCAGATCATGCCTATATCAAAACCGTCTACGGCATGGGCTATATGTGGATTGGGGGCGGTAACAAATGAGGACGGATAAACTCTCGGTCAACAAAGTGTGTATGGTCGTGTGTGCAGCACTTTTCCTGCTTTCGGTCGCTATGTCATGTACCATATACTTTTTAACAAGGAACATATTGGCGCTATGCTGTGGATTGCTTTATGCGGTTTTCGTCGCCGGGTGCATGGTTGCTTTTCTGGCCTTTTTGCGTCGGAAATTGACGCTGTTTTCGGACGCTCTGTGCAAGCTGCTGGACGATATGATGTCAGCAGATCAGGCCCCGCCGCAGTACACAGAGGAAGAAAACCTGTTTTATAAAATCCAGCACCGGCTTTCCCGGCTCTATGAAGTGCTGCGGGAAAGCAAAAGCAGTATTGCAAAGGAACGAGCCGACTTGCAGGAATTGATTTCGGATATCTCCCATCAGGTCAAAACGCCGATTGCAAACCTGAAAATGCTGGATGCCACTTTGTTGGAGCAAAATGTATCGCCGGAAAAGCAGAGAGAATTTCTTCTGGCGATGGACAGCCAGTTAGACAAGCTGGATTTTCTCATGCAGGCAATGATTAAAACATCACGGCTTGAAGCCGGTGTAATTGCTTTGGAGCCGAAGCCACAGGCCATCTATGATACCCTTGCTGCGGCGCTGGGTGGTATTCTGCTGAACGCAGAACAGAAAAAGATTGCGGTCACGGTGGATTGCCCGGAAACGGTAACGGTAGCCCATGATCGAAAATGGACAACCGAAGCCATGTTCAACATTCTGGATAATGCGGTGAAGTACACGCCAGAGGGCGGGAAAATCCATGTGGCTGTGGTGTGCTGGGAAATGTATGTGAAGATTGATATTTCCGATACGGGCATTGGTATTCCAGAACAACATCAAGGAACGATTTTCAAGCGGTTCTATCGTGAGGACAGGGTACATGACGCACCCGGCATCGGGATCGGCCTATATCTTACCCGTGAGATTATCACCCGGCAAGGGGGCTTTATCCGCGTTGCCTCGGAAGTTGGCTCTGGCTCTACCTTTTCGGTGTTCCTGCCCCATTCTTGAAATGTCACAGAATTGTGACATTTCGGGGCGATTTATAGCAAAATTATCGAACGGCTGTGACATTTCTGCGAGGATTACCATTTATAATGATGTAAATAAAAAAGAAAGGAGGGGTACTATGAGGAAAAAGATCACGGCAATCGCTTTGGGATGTGTACTTACACTGGGGCTTTCTATTACTGCTTTTGCGGCATCGGCAAGTTTTTCGGCAACCCTACCAGCTCATCAGGGCGACACAGAGGTTAGTACGGTAAGAAAAGCAACGGATGCCAAAAACTTTTCTATTACGATTGATTCCATTGGTTCAGGTACAGATCAGGTCTGTGCATGGACAGAGGGCGATTCGACAGGAACCAACTATTCCAGCCCTTACAATCAGGTTGGCATTGGGACGAGCAGTGTGACTTATACGAAGCAGCCTCAAATTGGCGAAAATGTTGTCTTGAATTTAGACAACCCCGTTGATTTAGCCACATCGGTTAAAGTATCTGGCTCTTGGACGCCAAACTAATAAACTAAGTGATTGTTTATCGTGTAGGGGCAAAGGTAGTTGATACTTCTTTGCCCCTATATTAACTGAAAGGAGTTCTTGATGTCATACTTTGTTTCAGATGTAAAAAAGATATATAAAAACCGATTAGTACAGATTACTTTGTTGCTTATGGGAATTGTTGCTATATCTGATTCTCTGTTTGTGCGTTTCGTATATGGAGGGCAGCCGGGCTTTTCTGAACAAGTGGGCGCAAATCCTTTTCAATTTTGGTTGCTGATGAACTCGTCCGGCTGGGGACATACCGTATATCGGACTTTGCTGTTTGTGTTTCCTGTTTTATCAACAGGTTTGATTTTCATTAACGAGAGGAAAACATCAATATATGAACTGCTGATTGTCCGAAAAAGCAGAACACAGTATTTGATTTCAAAAATCGCCTCTGTTTTTATTGTGACCCTTTTTAATTTTCTGCTGATCTTCATTGTGAATTTAATTGTGACGAACTTATGTTTTTCCGCAGATGCACCTCTGACGGAACAATATAACTTCCTTGTTCCCAAAGAAGGATCACTTGCAAGAAATCTATATCAAATTAGCCCGATAATGATGGAACTGGCATATAGTTTTCTCAATGCCTTGGCGATTGCGTTGATGTCTGTTTTAGTTCTTGGAATACACATGATTTTCAGATTTCAAAATCGCTTAATTGCTTTTCTGGCACCGTTTCTTATCCTTTATGTAGTCAACTATGCAGAGGGATTGTTGCTTGCAAATTATATGCAATATAATCTGTCCATCATTATCCAGCCCAGAGCAGCCAGCGCCCTTTCCACCTGTATTACTACGGCTGATGTAGTGCTGGTCTTTGCTTCTCTTTTTGCTGTTGATGTCATAGTGGCGTTCATTGGATGCCGCAGGAATAGGGATGCCTTATGATTGTACTACATCGGAAATTCTTAATTTATGCGGGTGGGTGCTTGTCGCTATTTTCGGCAATGCTTTTCTGCCTGACTATGTTTACTGATGGGCAAAGCACATGGTTTTCGAACCTTTTCTTCGACAAATTAGTTGTATTCCTTTTGACGCCGCCGTTTCTGTTTGGGGCACTGTTAATTGACAGAAGCATGATGCCGGTCACAATCATTCGCACTAAGGGAAGAATACCTGCGCTGATTTTACAACTGCTCCAGCAATACTTTTTGGGATTTGTATATTTAACGGTCTGGTTTATCCTGATAATATTCTTTTCCCTGTTTAAGTTTGGGGGCGTATTTTCCGGCGCGGATGCGATCTATCTTTTATCGTGGTATGTCCGCTTCCTGCTTGGGTTTCTGATTATGGTAAATGGCTCTGTAATCTTGAAAAAGAGTAAAAATAAGCTGATGAAGTCCGCTTCTTACATTATGGTATATCTGATTTTCGTATTAGAAGTGCTTACGATTATCCCGGAGCTGGATCAGCAATTTGGAATTGAAATAAACCTTGTGTTTTCATGGATGTTCTGCAATGGAACAATGTGGGTTATTGCCATGCCGGTCATTCTGATTATCCTGACAGGCACTTTATTGGTCGTAACTCAGAATGAGGATATTTTTTAGTATCGAGGTAGGAGGAAGCTAAATGAATATAAAGGTCGAAGCACTATCGAAAAAGATAAATGGGGCTATGGTTCTTAAAGATATTTCCTGTGAATTTGTAAGCGGGAATATTTATGGTATTGTCGGTAAAAACGGTAGCGGCAAAACCATGCTGCTGCGTGAAATTGCCGGGCTGATCCGCCCTACAAAGGGCAGTATTTCAGTGGACGGAAAGACACTGCATCACGATATTTCTTTTCCTCCGAACTTAGGGCTGATAATTGAAAAGCCGGATTTTCTGAATTATTTGACGGGCTTTGAAAACTTGAAGATGTTGGCAGAAATTAGACATCGTGTTGCCGATGATAAAATTAAAACTCTGATGACAAAGTTTTCGCTGGAACCAAATTCTAAACAGACTGTCAAAAAATACTCTCTTGGTATGAAGCAGAAAATAGGGATTATTCAAGCGATTATGGAGAACCCCGATATTTTGATCTTGGACGAGCCGTTTAATGCTTTGGACGAGGATACGGTTTTACTTGTGCGTAATTTATTGCTTCAATACCGCAAAGACGGAAAATTGATTGTTATTACTTCTCACCACAGAGAGGATATAGATGCAATATGTAATCACATCTATCGTATGGAGGAAGGACAACTAATTGCTGCAAATTAAGTGTGCAAACTCTATTCTTGAAATGTCACAGGATTGTGACATTTCAAGGCGTTTTAATAGGAAATTCAAGAACCATCGTGACATTTCTGCGAGGATTTACCTTTACAATGGAACCATCAAAAAGAAAGGTGGTAGAACTTATGACTATTTTACAGACAACAGATTTGAAAAAATACTATGGGGACGAGCCGAACATTACAAAGGCTCTGGACGGCGTTTCTCTCTCGGTGGAACTCGGAGAATTTGTCGCCATTATTGGCACATCCGGCAGTGGCAAATCCACACTGCTGAATATGATCGGCGGTCTGGATGTTCCCACTTCCGGCAAGGTCATTGTGGATGGCAGAGATTTATCTACTCTGAATGACGAGCAGCTTACCATTTTCCGCAGACGGAAAATCGGCTTTATCTTCCAAAATTATAACCTTGTCCCTGTCCTCAACGTCTATGAGAATATTACCTTGCCCGTGGAACTGGACGGCGACAAAGTAGATAAGAAATTCATGCAGGAAATCGTTCGGATGCTGGCCTTGGAAGATAAGCTGAACAATATGCCGAACAATCTTTCCGGCGGCCAGCAGCAGCGCGTGGCGATTGCCCGCGCACTTATTTCAAAACCGGCTATCGTGCTGGCAGACGAACCGACGGGCAATCTTGACAGCCGGACGAGCAGCGATGTTCTTGGCCTGCTGAAAGTCACCAGCCAGAAATTCCATCAAACGCTTGTCATGATTACCCATAACAGCGAGATCGCCCAGCTTGCAGATCGGATTATCCGTATTGAGGACGGGAAAATCATGGAGTGAGGGGGGTGCCGTAGATGAATGATATTTTGTTTGGCAACAATAACATGGCCGTTATCAAACGCCTTTCAAAGAGATATTTTAAGAAAAACAAAGTGCGGAATATCGCCGCAATTTTAGCCATTTTTCTGACGGCTTTCCTGTTTACCTCTATTACATCGCTTGCGTTTAGCATGGTATCTTCGCTTCAACTCTCCATGCAGATGCAAAAAGGCAGTAAGGCAGACGGCGATATTCGCTATATGACCGAAGCACAATATGAGCAGCTTATCAACAGCGATTTTGTTGAGCAGGCCGGATGTAGGCGGCCTCTTGGCTTTGCGACAAATTCGCCCGGACACAGCATTGAAATTGATTATGCTGACGCCATTCAGCAGGAATTGACTTTCTGTGTGCCGACACACGGGGAGGCTCCGCAAGCGGCGAATGAGATTTCCACCAGTGATCTTGCTTTGGAAGCCTTGGGAGTGGAAGCCGAAATTGGCGCACAGGTTCCAGTTGAATTTGAATTGCGGGGCCAGAGCTATCATTTTTACATGGTACTTTCTGGCTGGTGGGAAGCTGCGAACGATGTTAGCAGCCTAATGATTGTGTCAGAGAGTTTTGTTGAGGAAAATCCTGATTTATTCCGTAATACCTATGCGGAAGATAGAGAAATGGCTGGCACCTATCTGTCCGATGTGGTTTTGAAAAATAAGACCGATGTAAAGGGACAGTTACAGGAATTTGCCCGTTCTGTCGGCGGGAACACCGACGATATGAATGCAAGCAATTATATTCTCTGTGCAGAGAATGATGTAACCGTACAATCCATAGATCCGCTTATGGCGGTTGCCGTTGTGGGGTTTGTGCTTCTCTTTATGGCTTGCGGGTACTTGCTGATTTATAATATTTTCGATATTTCTGTCATGCAGGATGTTCAGCAGTACGGGCTTCTTCGGACAATCGGATGTTCTACCCGGCAGATCAAAAAGCTGGTAAACCGTCAGGCCGTATGGTTGACAGTGATTGGTCTGCCCATCGGCTTGGTTGCAGGATTTCTCGTGAGTTGGGTGCTGCTCCCCGTTGTCACGGAGTTTTTAAGATACAACGCTTTGAACGCAACCGAAGTATCGGTGTCTCCGTTGATTTTTGTGATAGCCGCCTTGTTTACCATCCTGACTGTATTTATCAGTACCCGGAAACCAGCAAAAAAGGCAGCAAAGGTATCCCCGTTAGAGGCGATCCGCTATACCGGGCAGGGAAATATCAAGAAGAAAGCAACAAAACGGACACAGGGGGCAAAGCTGCCCCGCATGGCTCTTGCAAACTTAGGCCGGAGTAAGCGACGCACAGTTTTCATTGTGATTTCCATGCTCTTGTGTATTGTCTTGCTCAATTCCGCTTTTGTGATTACACAAAGTTTGGATGAAAACAAGTTTATAAGCCGTCTAACTAAAACAGATTATACTGTCTACAATTCCACTGCCGTCAATCAAACTGATCCGTTTATGTATCACGAGGATGGACTGTCTTTGGCTGTGCCGGAATTGATAAACCAACAAGCCGGTGTAGAAAATGGAAGATACTTGTATCGGAATACCTTGGATGATACAGATGTAACCGTAGATTACGGTATTGAAAACTTTACAATGGAAGGAACCGACGAGTGGAATGGACGCACTTTTGTTTTGGGGGAAATGTGTAGGGTAGCTGTTGCGCCAGATACAGAAAATCAATGGTATGGTAATGTTTTTGGCGTGTCAGATGCCTTTTGGGATGATATAACGATCTATGACGGAGAGAAAAATATTGACACGCTCAAGCAGAAGATGTACACCGGGGAATATGTGATTATTGGCTATTACATGGATTTTCTAACTGGTGAGCCGGACTTTGGGTCATTTGGCGAACAATATCAAATAGGCGATATTCTATCGTTCTATAAAAATGGAGAGCTGGTAAAAACCTGCGAGGTTCTTGCAATCGCAAAACTTGTGAGTAATGAATTTGAAACCTCTGCGGGTACTCTCTCTGTCGCACGCATAGGTGGGGACGCGCCATTTATTTATATGACAGATGAAATGTTTGGACAGCTTTATGATACCCCCACTTTATTCAGCTATGGATTTGATGTTGCAGACGGTTACGATCAGCAGATAGACGGTTTTCTAAATGATTTTACAAGTAATAACCCCTCTGTTTCCTACACTTCTACGGCGCTAATAAAACAGCAGCTTGCTTCTGTCGGAAATATCGTATTGCTTGTAGGTGGTATGATTGGTGTGATTATGGCTTTGGCTGGGTTAATCAACTTTACCAATATGATGATTACCAACATTATCACCCGCCGCCATGAATTTGCTACCATGCAGAGCATTGGCATGACGAACCGTCAGCTTCGCCGTATGATGATCTATGAGGGGCTTTACTATGCGGGAGCCGCCGATATAGTCGGTATCATCTTTGCAGCTATGATTGGCCTGACCGTCCTGAAAAGCGTTTTGAACTCGCCCTCGATGTGGTTTTTCACGCTGCATTTCACTTTGGTTCCGGCATTGATTATCGCGCTGGTGTATCTGCTTTTGGCTGCGGTGATCCCGGTCATTGTCCTGCGCTTCTTCAACAAGGGTACTGTTGTGGAACGCCTGCGGACATCGGAATAAGCTGAGAGATAAGCAAATTAGAAAGCCGAGGGCAGTTTTTGCCTTCGGTTTTTCTAATTGTCACAAGTTTGCGAGATTTCAGCCTGTTTTTGTGTCGAAAAGATGATTTGCCGTGAGGATTTTGTGAGGATTATAGGCTAAGATATACGAAATTGAGGGAAGAATGTACTGCCCGGCGGCAGAAAAGAAAAAAACCGCCGAAGGGCAGGCTGCTTAACGCGCCCATAACATCTGGAACGGCGGTATCATGGAGGTATCGCCGTGTTTCTTTTTCTCGTTCATCCGCCTAACTTGTCAAAAAAAGCCCAGCCACCGAACCGGCCCCGTCTGGCAGCCGGTGCGAAAATTGTCATTCTGTAAGTGAATATTGGAGTTTTTGCGCTCGAATAGCTTTCTGCTGTCCGGGCGCTTTTTCATACCTGTGGGGCCGGAACATCGGGTCAACATGGCCCGAACCCTGTCCCCGGTGCCGCTCCCCGCCGTCCCGTTCAGATTTTCCCGCAAAAAATCTGAACGGAGGAAAGGCAGATGGAAGTCA
>ERZ1090863.207-NODE-207-length-38971-cov-32.234993_pt1 | contig 38971 bp, 30 predicted proteins | sample MGYA00478480_ERZ1090863 | MGnify/ENA primary metagenome ERZ1090863 (study PRJEB33644, sample SAMEA5815746) | chicken gut metagenome | biome: Chicken; feature: Gastrointestinal Tract; material: Caecum | place: Ireland | collected 2019-01-01 | study: A study of the...
CTTTCAGGTGATGGGCTTTTTCCGTAGCCACCCGAATATATTCTTCCTGCTCGGCTCCTGTTACCATTTTGCTTTCCACAGCCTCCAAATAGCCCACCAGAGAGGCAAGAGGTGTTTTCACATCATGGGAAAGACTTGTCATAAGCCGTTTATAAGCCTGCTCGGCTTGCTTTTGCTGGATAAGCCGTGATTGGCTGCTCATAGCAATTTCGTTGATGTCATAACAGATCTGCTTCGTCAGATCGCTTTCTCGCGCCAGTACACGGCGGTTCAGGTTCCCGTTCTTTATATCCGTCAGGGCATCTTTGATAAGGGAAAGCTGGCCCCGGACGCGGTGAAGTTTTGCCAAAAGGTAGCCGATTACCAGCAGGGCAATCAATAAGGCCAGAAGCAGATAAAGGTTCATCTCCATGCTCATGCCTCCTTATTGAACCGATACCCCACACCCCGGACAGTCTGGATATAAAACGGCTGTTCTGGATTTGGCTCAATTTTCTTCCGTAGTTTGCTGATAAAGGACATGATGTTGCTGTCGTCAAAGGCATATTCCTCCGCCCATACCTGCGTGTAAATCTGTTTTTTGGTAAACACCCGGCCTTTATTGGAAGCCAGAAACAGAAGCAGGTCAAATTCCTTGCCGGTCAGCTCTACCGGGCGATTTTGAACTGTCACCGTCCGATTGACTTTATCAATCACCATATCTTTCAACAGCATGGTGGCAGCCTCGTTTCCGGCCACGGGATTTAAGGTAGTATAGCGCCGGATCAAGGAATTGACGCGGGCCATCAGCTCGTTAATGCTAAAAGGCTTTGTCAGGTAATCGTCTGCCCCCAGCCGAAGGCCGGAAACCTTATCTTCCTCGTCGCTTTTGGCGGTCAGCATCAGAACCGGCACATTATTTTTCTCCCGGATTTTCTGTAATACCTGAAAACCGTCCATATCCGGCATCATCACATCCAGAATAATCAGAGAACAGGCGTCCTTGTTTTCTTCCAGCAGCCGCAGGCCCTCTAAACCGCCATACGCCACCACCGCAGACAAATTTTCCTGTTCCACGCATTTTTTCATCAAGGCACAAAGCTCCTTGTCATCGTCTATAATCAAAACACTATTCATGTTTCAAAGTCCTCCCTTGTTTTGTCCTACCATCAACCGGTTTATTTGCTTTTTTGGGTATCAACCATATTGTTGTCATTTTTACAGTGTCAGAGATACTTCATTTTTCACTTGCTTCTTTGATTGTCATATCGTCCATATCTGTACCTCTGACATAATCCATTATATTTCTTCGTATCGAAGGATACAAGGCACAAAAAATGAATTATAAAGTGCAAGACTCTGTGTAGACAAAGGCAAGGGCAGCATCATAAATGCTGCCCTTGCCTTCACTTACTCAGCTAAAAAGCTGCGGAGCCGGTGAAAAGCTCTCTGAAGCAGAAGCGTGACCGCCGCCGGGGAGCAGTCAAGGATAACTGCAATCTCCTTGTACTGATACCCCTCCCAAAAGGCCAGCTCTATGGCACACCGCTGCCGGTCTGTCAAACGGCGTAAACCATAGGCCAGCTTTTCATTTTGGACGGTGTCAATAAAGTCCTCCTCCAGCAGTTGCTCGATGAAATCATCCTGGATATGGATAGACCGTTCCCTGTATGTAAGTTCCTCGCTCATGCTCTCCAGAGAGTAGCAGTGATACCGGAACCGGCGGTCAGAGTTTGCAATGATACGATCCTCCTCTTTGAGGATCGCAGCCCAATTTTTCTCGGCCATAAGCCTGTTCTCCTTTCTGTCGTTTGTCTGCGTGGGCTGGCAGACAAACGGAGGAGAACGGCATCCGATGGAAACACATAGTAGGCAATAAAAAGCGTCTGGCTGTTCAACTATCAGCCAGACGCTATCTAATGTATTTTGGTGTTTTCTTTCAAATAGTGCTTTACACTTGTTTCCCGGTCCAGGGGAAATACTTTTTTTGACAGGTCAATTCCTGCCGAATTATGTCGAAGCAGTTTTTGTTTCACGGCGACTCCCTCCTAAAGCCGCCGTAATCTTTAGCGTATGGTCGTCATTCCTTCGAAGGGTACAAAAGAGCGGCGGCCCTGAATTTCTTCAAAGCCGCCGGTACATGATAAAGGCATGGTAATTGCCTGCTGAACGACGGCTTTTTTTCTTTTGCCGTCGCCCGGCAGATGTTGATAAGAAATTTTCTAAAGTAGATTGCAATTATAATTCGTTGATTGTTTCAGTAATTGCCATGTTGCGTATGCGTTTTGCCGGAGCGTAAACGGATACAACACATGAGAAAACGACCAGTAAAAGTATGATTGCAATCGAAGTAAAAGGAATCTTCCAAATACCACCAAAATGGGTAATAACAACCTTTACATAAATCAGATGGTGTAGCAGCAATCCAAATACAACCCCGGCTACTGTGCCGCAAAAAGAGTATGTAGCAGCTTCAGCAGCTATCATTTTTGTTACCTGCCTGCTTCCCATTCCAACCGCACGCATGACCCCATATTGCTTAATTCTTGCAGATACGCCCATTGAAACGCTGTTCATAATATTCAATATGGTAATAAGGGAAATAATCGCCAGAAAACTATACGCAGCAATTCGGAATACCCAATAAGAGCCACTTACTTCGCTGTTTTTTTCCCTGCTATCTGCAATTATATTTCCCTCTGCCAAATCGTAAATTTTATTTACTGCCATTTCGGACACATCTTTTTCCAATACAACGCCTACCATAGCGTAATCCTGTTCTCCTGTTAAGCGCGTATAAGTTTCTTCCGAACATACCACAACTGCTGAACCACTAACGCTTCCTACACCCTCGGACACAACGCACCCAATTTCAAGTTCTTCGTCTCCAATTTTAACCTTATCTCCGACATTCAAGGCGGTGTATTCACTATATACTGCCAAAACATATTTGGAATTTCCATATATCTTTGACATATCTCCGCTGATAACGGATTTTTTGAAGCTGTCCATCATGGTATCCCCGTAGGAATATAGATCAACCGTTTCCGCATTTCCGTTAATTTCAGCAGGACATTCTATACTATACATCATGCCAAAAACAGACTCTATTCCTGGTATCTCCGAAATTTCTTCTGCCAAACTCGGGTCTATGGAATTTGAATCATCTTGACTTGCGATCGTAATGTCCGGAGTAAAATCACTCACCGACGGAAGCAGCTTATGAACAATATCAAGGCAGGCTGAGAATGTCAGAAAGAGCATAATCGTAAGTGCAAAGGAGCCTGTCATAAGGATTAAATTTTTCTTAGCTCCTGTTGCATGATGGATACCAAGAGAGGTTTCCACTTTGAGAAATTTGGTATTTGCTGCATGGACAATTTTTCCCGATACGCCTGTGTTACCAGATATTGCTGCCACAGGGGAAACCTTTGACGCCTGTTTAGCCGGTGATTGGGCTGCGATAAATACAGTGATAATACCGACGGCAGCTCCACAAAGGATACCGTTTATACTCACCGAAAACAGCGGCATATCTACCCATTCGCCTTTTACGATAAATTTTAATACCGCACACGATACCCAACAAGTTACTGTTCCCAATGCACAGCCAATAGGAATTGCGGTTTTACACCAATTCAACGCCTCAAGCCTAACAAAACGTACAATCTGCTGTTTGCTTGCACCAATACAGCGCATCATTCCAAAAAATTTTGTCCGTTGCGCCACATTGCTGTTCATACAGCTTGAAATCATAAAAATTCCTGCGATTAGAATGATAACAAAGCAAGCTACCGCTAAAGGATAAAGCGCATTTATACTTTCATTTGTACTTGCTCCCAACAGGCTCAAAACGGGCGTATTCTCACTGACATTTTCAGATGTGAGGGAATACTGCTCTTTTATATTGGCAATCGTTTTTTTCAAACCATTCTCATTCTTAAACCGAACATAAAATCGAGACATGGATTCCAACCCATTTAGGCTTCGCACTTCATCAAACGCGGCTCTGCACATATACATACAGGTCCCGTCAATAATATCGTTAAAATCCTCGTCATCTTCATAAAACCCTGATATAGTATAATTAAAATCTCCCGCAGGTGTATTCAAGATAATGTTGTCGCCTATCTGGAAGTTAAAGAGTTCCTTTGCGTCTGCACTAAGAGCAACTTCTTTTTCGTTTTGTGGATATGAGCCTTCCAACGGATATTTCATAATATCCGTAACATAAGTTTCCTCAATACCATACAGCACAGCATTTTTCCCATTGATATAATAACCCTGGTCTGCATTAACATTTATATCATCATACCAAGAAGAATACGCTACATCAGAGCTATCTATAATCTGTTTTGCTTCATCTTCGGACATATTTTGAAGAATAATGTGCCAATCGCCATGATTACTCCTCATTGCCATTGTTTGTCCATTTGTCCACATCTCTAACAAAGAAAAAATCGAGGTGACAAGAAAGACAGCAAGAATGATACAAATGCGTGTCATGCGGCTTTGCCGCCTATGCACCTTTGCAGAAATCGGGATCAAGCTCAGATAACTTTTCATTCCTTGCACCTCCCCAAATCCGTCACCACACCGTCCGACACCCGCAAAATGCGATCGGCGGTCTGGGCGATACTCTGACTGTGGGTAATCATAACGATGGTCTGCTCATATAGCCTGGAGGCTTCTTTCAGCAGAGCGATCACCTCACTGGTATTTTGGGTGTCCAGGTTGCCGGTTGGCTCGTCGGCCAGGATCAGGGCCGGGCGGGTAATCAGTGCGCGGCCTATCGCTACACGCTGCTGCTGGCCGCCGGAAAGCTGGCTGGGCAGATGGCGGCGGCGTTCTTTCAGGCCCAGCACCGTCAGCAGTTCTTCCAGATACTTTTTGTTTGGCTTCTGGTAGTCCAGCAGCACCGGGAAGATGATGTTCTGTTCTACCGTCAGCTCTGGGATCAGGTTGAAACTCTGGAAGATGAAGCCGATGTTTCGGCGGCGGAACACCGTCAGGTTACGCTCTTTCATCGAAAAAATATCTTTTCCGTCAATGAACACCTTCCCCGAAGTGGGAGTGTCCAGCGCGCCGATCATATTCAGCAGCGTACTTTTGCCGGAACCAGACTCACCGACAACCGCAACAAACTCACCTTTGGGGACGGAGAAGGTGGCGTCTTTCAAAGCATGAACCGTAGCCTCGCCGGTCCCGTATGTTTTTGAGATATTCTTAACTTCTAACAAATCCATATCGTGTAACACCTCTTTCTGTTTTGATGTAGAAAGAGTAACACGTCAATCCTACTGCATTATGACAAGAACCCTACAATTTTGTAGGAATTGCAGAAATAAAAGCAACGGCCTTGATGGTTATCTCAAAGCCGTTGCTTTTATGTATGACGCTATTTATTTTGTAATTGTCTTTGCCTGATCTTCGGTAATATAGTCGTACTTTACCATCTGTTTGACCACATATTTCTGCCGCTGCTCCGCCAAAGCGGGATTTTCTGTCAAGGAGTACACGGAGGGCGCATTGGGAATCCCCGCCATGAGGGTACACTCATAATCCGTCATCTCAATGGGAGATTCACTCAAATAACCTTCGCAGGCGTCACCAATGCCGTAATAGCCATCTCCAAAATAAATGGAATTGACATACAACTCCAGAATTTCCTCTTTCGTGTAAGCGCGTTCCAGCCGGAACGCCATAAACATTTCTGCTACCTTGCGAATAAAGCTCTTTTCCTGCGTGAAATACATATTTTTTGCAAGCTGTTGCGTAATTGTGCTGCCGCCTTCCCGCAGGCTCCAAGTGGTTAGGTTATTCCATGCGGCCCGTCCTATGGCAATCAGATCAATTCCAAAATGCTGTTCAAAACGATGATCCTCAACGGCCACAACGGCATTCAGATACATTTCAGGAAGTCCTGATAATTCCGTATAGCCCGGATCTGACTGAATTTCCTCTACTTTGCTTTCAAGACTTTGCTGGGTCAGCGCCGCCTGATACATCTGATAGCCACGGCCAATCAACACACATCCTGCCATAACCGCTGCGGCAATTACCAGAAGCAACAGCCGCACAATGGTTTTTCTCAATGTCCTCATGGCGCGCTTTTCCCTATGTTTGTATCGGCTCATAACTGCCGTTACAGTTCGTTGATGGTTTCCGTCACCGAGATGGTTCGTATCCGTTTTGCCGGAGAATAAGCGGCAAGCACCGCCGCGGCAATGACAAACAGGACGATGACGGCCAGTGACCCGACAGGCAGGCTCCAGGACGCATAAGGGAATTGGTTTGTGATAAGGAAATCGTACATCATTTTGCTGAAGGGCAAGCCAATCGCGCAGCCAATGAAGCAGCCCCAAAAAGCATAGGTGAAGGCTTCTGCCAGAATCATCTTGGAAAGCTGGCGGCCATCCATGCCCACCGCCCGCATGGAACCATACTGCTTGATGCGGGCCGATACACTCATAGAGATGCTGTTCATGATGTTCATCACAGTAACCAGCGTGATAATACCAAGGAAAGCATAGACGCAGGCAACAAAGGCAAAATAGGTGCCGGATGTACGCTCGTCCCGCTTATCGTTCATGGTATAACCGTTTTGCTCCACGATCTGACGAATTGCGGCCACGTCCTCATCCGTCGCGCCGGAAGTTGTCTGAATCATAATCAGTGAATAGTCGGTGATACCAGTCAACCGGGTGAATGTCTCGCCAGATGTAATCAGCGTGATCTTCCCGCCAGTAAGGCCATCTCCGCTGAACGGGTCATATTTCAACAGCCCGGCAATCGTGAGCTGCTCGTTCCCTACAAGGATGGTATCACCTACGGCCCAGGAACTGTTCTGATCCCAGGTTGCAAGGACATACCCGCTGTCGCCATAGACCTTTGATAAGTCACTGCCCCAACGAAGCGTACCGTCTTTTTGGAGAGCCTTCAGGTCAAAATCGTCAAAGGAAACCAAATCCACAGTGCTGGAAAGGGTCGTGTCTCCGTCCAGGCCAGCAGCCACGTCGAAGCTGCTTCTGCGTCCGTAAACCTGTTTGACACCTTCCATATTTGTAAGTGTCTGCACCAGATCGCTGTCAATAGAATTAGCCCCATCGCTGCTTGAAATGTCAATATCAGAGGTGGCAGCCGATTGCGGCATCAGGTGATCGACAAAATCAATCAGGACAGAAAAGCTCAAAAACAGAATAATACTCAGGGCAAAGGAGCTAATCATTAAAAACAGGTTCTTCTTTGCGGCCACAGCATGATGAACCCCCAGCGTTGTTTCAATCCTGAGAAAGCCTGTATGGACGGCGTGGTGACCCGTTTTTACCGTTTCAGAATTTCCAGTAACCGCCGCAACGGGAGAAACCTTTGCGGCGTGTTTGGCCGGAGTCCTCGCTGCCAACAGGACGCTAATCACACCAACCAAAATACCACTGACAATTCCAATGCCGCTGATACCAAACAGCGGAATGTTGGAGAATTCTTCCCCGACAAGAAATCGTAAGACAGCGCATAATACCCAGGAAGCCAAAATTCCCAAGACAAGGCCAATGGGAACGGCGGTTTTGCACCAGTTTAGGGCTTCCAGACGGACAAAGCGGATAATCTGCTGCTTACTCATGCCGATGCAGCGCATCATGCCAAAGAACTGAGTGCGCTGCGCCACACTGCTGTTCATGCTGCTGGAGATCATCAGTACCCCGGCAATCAGAACCAGCAGAAACATTACAACCGCCGTAACCATCAGCGTCTGTCCCATTACGGTGTCCACCAGACTGTCAACGAGCGAAAAATCACCATGTTTATCTGACAGCCTGGATTGTTCAATCCGAGCGCCCATTTCCGCCATGCTGAAAATAGCTGTGACCATAAACACGGCGAAAATGATGCAGAGCAGCGTCATGCGGTTTTGCCGCCGGTGAACCTTTGCAGAGATGGGGATCAGGCTCAAATAACTTCTCATTCCCGGCACCTCCCAAAATCCGTCACCACACCATCTGATACCTGCAAAATGCGGTCAGCGGTCTGGGCGATACTCTGACTATGGGTAATCATAACGATGGTCTGCTCATACAGCCTGGAGGCTTCTTTTAGCAGAGCGATGACCTCACTGGTGTTTTGGGTGTCCAGGTTGCCGGTCGGCTCGTCGGCCAGAATCAGGGCCGGGCGGGTAATCAGTGCGCGGCCTATCGCCACACGCTGCTGCTGACCGCCGGAAAGCTGGCTGGGCAGATGATTGCGCCGTTCTTTCAGGCCCAGCACCGTCAGCAGTTCTTCCAGATACTTTTTGTTTGGCTTCTGGTAGTCCAGCAGCACCGGGAAGATGATGTTCTGTTCTACCGTCAGCTCTGGGATCAGGTTGAAACTCTGGAAGATGAAGCCGATGTTTCGGCGGCGGAACACCGTCAGGTTACGCTCTTTCATCGAAAAAATATCTTTTCCGTCAATGAACACCTTCCCCGAAGTGGGAGTGTCCAGCGCGCCGATCATATTCAGCAGCGTACTTTTGCCGGAACCAGACTCACCGACAACCGCAACAAACTCACCTTTGGGGACGGAGAAGGTGGCGTCTTTCAAAGCATGAACCGTAGCCTCGCCGGTCCCGTATGTTTTTGAGATATTCTTAACTTCTAACAAATCCATATCGTGTAACACCTCTTTCTGTTTTGATGTAGAAAGAGTAGCACGTCAACCCTACTGCATTATGACTGGAATCCTACAATTTTGTAGGATTCAGAAAATTGATGGTAAAGGTTGTCCCTACACCTAACGTACTATTCACCTCAATCGTTCCATTATGATCCTCTATAATCGCTTTCGCCAATGGCAATCCCAGACCAATTCCCTGCGTTTCTTTTGAAAAACGGCTGCGGTAAAACCGCTTGAAAATATGGGGCAGATCCTCCGGGTGGATACCGCTGCCATTATCGCTTACGATAATCTGCACCATAGAAGCAAAAGCACGCCATGTAAGACGGATGGTGGCTCCCGCCTTTGTATGATCGAAAGCATTTTTCACGATATTGCTGATTGCCTCGATCAGCCAAGTCTGGTCGCAGACGAGGGTAACTTCTTCATTCCCGGAGAGAATGAGCGTTTTTTCCTGCTGTTGTGCCTGATAGGCAAAATGCCTTTCGATATATCCCATCATATCTGCAACATTTTGGGGCTGCTTTTCCAGTGTAATGGTTCCCGCGTCCAATTTTGTGATTTTCAAAAGGTTTTGGACAAGGTTTTCAATCCGATCTAATTCCTGCTCGGAGAGAGAGGTGAACTCTTTCAGTTCTGGGCTATCGTTGACTTCCTGCTGCATCAAGCCATTGTAAATATTGAGTGCAGCTAACGGCGTTTTCAACTGATGGGAAATATCAGAGATGGTATCCTTCATAAAGGTTTTGGCGCGTCCTTCATTCTCGGCATGAGCATTCAAAATTGTTACCAGGGAATTGACCTCATGGAACAGCTTGTACAGATCGCCCTCATCATCGCATTCGATACGGGCATTTCGGTTCCCAGCAATATATTCCCGAATTTGTGCTATGGCATCATTCATGGTTTTGCTTTGGTCCCGAAAATACCAATACAGAACAGCAAAAATAATAAGCGTCATCAACACGGCGGCGATTGCCACATAAAGGGCCGCGTTTTTCAGTCCCAGGCAAATAATGAGAACAGAAGCTGCGGTGAACGCTACCACCGACAGCAACACATACAGAAAGAGCCGCTTAATTTTTCGATTGACCAGTATTTTCATGGCTCACCTCACCCTGCCGTACTCCATTTATACCCCATACGTCGGACGGTCACAATCTTTTGAGGATCGGCAGGGTTATCTTCTACTTTTGTGCGGAGCCGCCGGATATACACAGTCAGAGTATTGTTATCAATGTATTTTTCGTCACAATCCCAGAGCTTGCTCAGAATTTGCTCTGGAGAAAGAATGATGTTCGGGTTTTCCATAAATAGACGCAGCAATTTATATTCGCTGGCCGTCAAGTCAAGAGGAACCCCGTTTTTGGTAACTTCCTGTTTGAGAAGTTGAACCCGTATTCCATTAGATTGCAGTTCTGGCTCGGCCTGCTCCTGATTAAAGTTTTCGCTGCGGCGCAGCAAGGCATTGATCCGGGAAAGAAACACGGCCAGCTTGAATGGCTTGGTCATATAATCATCGCCGCCAATGTCAAGCCCCATAATAATATCCGTTTCCTCATCGGCAGCCGTCAAAAACATAATCGGTACTTTGGAGGACTCCCGGATTTTCTGGCACAGGTCGAAACCTGATCCGTCCGGCAATGTCACATCCAAAATTATCAGATCATAGTTACCTTTCGCCCATAGCTGTTCAGCCTCCACACTGGTGCGGGCAATCGTCAATTCGTAGCCTTGCTTCTTGATTGCGAAGGATAGACCATTGATTAAACTCAAATCATCCTCCACAAAGAAAATGTGCTTCATTTGTTTTCACCTTCCTTACTGCGTGTGCTTTTGAATCTTTTGTCAGCAGGTTTTTGAGAATCTCTGGGTATCAGCCAGACGGTTCCCATTTTTACGGCACCAGAAATTCGGCCAGAAGAACAATAATAATTTATCCACCGGGGAGTTACTCCTCATATTTCACTTGCTTCTTTGATCGTCATATAGTCCGTATCTGTACCTCTGATATAATCCATTATATTTCTTCATATCGAAGGATACAAGGCACAAAAAATGAATTATAAAGTGCAAGACTCTGTGTAGACAAAGGCAAGGGCAGCATTTATGATGCTGCCCTTGCTTTCACTTACTCAGCTAAAAAGCTGCGGAGCCGGTGAAAGGCCCTTTGAAGCAGAAGCGTGACCGCTGCCGGTGAGCAGTCAAGGATAACTGCAATTTCCTTGTACTGATACCATTCCCAAAAGGCCAGCTCGATGGCGTACCGCTGCCGGTCTGTCAGGCGGAGTAAACCATATGCCAGCTTTTCGTTCCGGACAGGCGGGACAGTTGCATTCGTTATACATATTTATTGTCTATTTCTTTTCAATGCTAATTACGCGCTGTGCCCAATCACGATAAAAGGATTCTTCATGTGATACAAGTAGTACCGTTCCGACAAAATCCATAAGGGCTGCTTTCAAAGCCTCTTTCGCCTGAACGTCTAAATGGTTTGTAGGTTCGTCCATAATTAGAAAGTTGCAAGGGCTCAAAGTAATCAGACACATTTTTACTTTTGCCTGTTCACCGCCGCTTAATGTCCCAATGGCTTGCATTGCGTGTTTGCTGGAAATTCCACACCGGGCTAAATGTTTACGAACATCTTTGATTACCATATCAGGGTGAGCATTAGAAATAATTTGAATAGGTGTTTGTTCGGGTTCGTCCCACGATAAGTCCTGCTCGAAATATCCAAATATGACTTGATCAGAAAATTTGAAATGGCCTTGCATGGCTGGAATTTGCCCGATCAGAGTTTTCAGCAAGGTAGACTTTCCAATTCCATTAAAACCGGTGATAACGACTTTTTGCCCACCTTTGATACTAAATTCAATATCAGAGAGAACAGGATAGTGATATCCTACAGCCAAATGTTTTACCCTCAAATGTTCTGTATTGGTCAGGGGCAAAGCAGGAAAATGAAAATGAGGGATAATCTCTTTTTGCTCCAAAGCTTCCATCTTATTCATGCGGTCAAGTTGCTTTTGACGTCCTCTTGCCATTTTTGCCTTTCGACCTGCAATATTCTTTCTGATAAATTCCTCAGTTTTTTTGATTTCTTTTTGTTGTGCGGCATATTGACGAATATAATCTTCACGCAACAGTGTTTTCTTACGCAGAAATTCAGAGTAGGTACCGTAATACTTTGTTATTGTGTCATTATCTATATCGCAGATACGATTTGCAATCTTGTCTAAAAAGCTGAAATCGTGGGAAACCACTAGAAAGGCATTCTCCAAAGTTGATAAGTATTCCGCCAGCCATGCTACATGGTCTTTATCAAGAAAATTAGTTGGCTCGTCCAGCAGCAAAACATCCGGCTTTTCAAGCAATAACTTTGCTAAAATCACCTTTGCCCGTTGGCCACCACTCATTTCGGCAATAGAACGGTCAAGACCTATGGCAGTCAGCCCCAATCCATTTGCGACACGCTCTATTGCGGTATCAATAGAATAAAAATCATGTGTTTCGAGTTGTTCCTGATAGCCAGAGGCAAGTTCCAAACTTTTCATATCCCCATCTGCAGCCTTTTCATATAGCTGCATTACTTGCGCCTCCATATCAAACAGTTTGGCAAAAGCAGATTTCAAAAATTCTTTCATCGTAAGTGCATGGTCAATTTCTGCATATTGATCTAGATAACCAATCGTGGTATTTGGCTGCCAGATAATACGGCCATGGTCGGGCATAATTTGTTCAGTACATATTTTGATTAACGTGCTTTTTCCAGTTCCGTTCTGCCCGACAATTCCAATATGTTCTCCTTTATTCAAGGTAAAACCTGCGTTTCTATAAAGCACGTTATCACCGAAAGAATGTGTCAGTTTTTCGACTTCTAATAAGCTCATTTCCTCAATTCCTTTCTTGCATATCTCGAATAATAAAAGAAAAAGGCAGAAAGCAAAGATACACAATGGTATTTGCCTTCTGCCTTTGACATCATAACGCAAAAACAAAAGGCTATGGACAAAACATTGTCCATAGCCTCGTACACATTATAACCGCATGGAAAGCCAATTTCTTAAAATGGGTATAATATCCCCTTTGGCTTTCCGATGAAATCTAAATGCGTTCTTTATACGCTATACTCTGCACAATGTTTCATCGGAATGGATTGTACAGAGTTGATTTTCTTTTTTCGCTGATCTGTTAAATGGAAGTTCATGTTCATGCGTTATCTCCTTTTAAGAAGCGTGGCCTCTGTTCTTAATAATACAATGAAGAGCAGTATTTGTCAATCTCACTTTCATACGTGTATCGATCCCTTTGTGAAGTTTCAAGAAAATCGTATTATTGGCTACTCAAAGTAGCCAATAAAAAGCTACTCAGAAATCATTTTGAATACCTCGCATTCAAAGTACAATACTATATGTGAGGTGACGGAGCGTGGCTAAGAAAAAGCAACAGACCGTTTATTCCTTTGGTTCCTCGCTCCGGCGTGCAAGAGAAAAACGGGAATATACCCGTGAACAAATTGCCGAACGAGCGGGGATTAGTCCTCGTTTTGTTTCTGCGATAGAGAATGATCGTCGCAAGCCAAGTTTGGATGTGTTAATTAGGCTTGTTCATGCTATTGGAGCATCTTTTGATGAAGTGCTTGCACCGCAGTCGATTCCTAAGGATTATACAACCGATAGGATCAAACGTCTTATTACACAGTGCAGCCAACGAGATCAAGAACTTGTTTTGGCTCTTATTGACCAAATGTTAGATAGCAGAGAAGAAAAGCAGTAGCACAGGTATGAGTTTGCTCACCTGTGTTGCTGCTTTTTATAATGCAACGGAAATATTGAATTTTGGGGCAGTTAAAGGAAAGCGGAGTATCTATGACCTTTTTTGCAAGCAATGGAAAGGAATATCCTTTCCCGCTTGTTGGGGTGTTCCCCAAACCCCCGGCCCGACAAAAATGTGCGGGCCGAACACCATGCGGGGCATGGTGGCTTGCGCGTCCAAAAGGACGCTTCTCTGCCGGAGGCATAGCAAAAGCCGGAGGCCGCGTCAAGGGTAAATAAATGCGCTTCGCGCACCCCTGACACAGCCCCCGGCTTTTCCTTTTGGGCAGACAAGGCGGCAAACCCGCAAAGCGGTTTTACCGGCCCTGTTCCTGATTGTTTTCTTTCTCTTGCTGGTACTCCTGCACCTGCTCAATCCTTAACAGTGCGTCCACATTGGCTTTCACCGTCTGCAATTCCTGGTTCTCTTTCCTAAGCTGCTTATAATCTTCATAGGCGGCCTTTTTCTTCGCCAGCAGGTTGCTGTACTCTGCCTGCAAGGTTTTGACCGTCGGTAGCTTCTTTTCTCCAAATTCATCAAAGGCTCTTTTGGCAGCTTCGTGCAAAAGCAGTTCCGCTTCATGGACCGACCGGAACCGTGCCTTTTCCCTGGGGCTGGCTTTCCGGTAGGCCACATAGGTGTCGCGTGTTTTCGCATAGTTGATGATGTGCTTTTTCAGATCAGCGATCTGCTCCATCCGGTGTTCGTATTGCTTGATAGCCGTTGCCGTTTTTTCAAAATTCTCTGATACGGAAGCGGCCCTCGCTGCCAGCAATTCATAGTCCGTGATGTTATGCTCGGTCAGATAATTCAGCGTTTTCGCCGCTTCCTTCAGGTTGTGGATTTTTAGCCAGCGTTCATAACCCGGCCCGCGTCCCTGCAAGCGGCTCTGAATGTCCAAAAGCAGATTGACCCGCCCATTCTTTTGAAGCGGTGCGGCTCGCCGGCGCGGGCGTTTTACAGGCTGTCCAATGCGCTCTTTTATGGCCTCCGGCGTGTAGTCGGCCCCCAGCGTTTTTGCACGAGTAAACCGTTCCTGTCCCTCGCTGGCCAGACGAAAACTCAATGCTTTCCGCGTGGTCTGAATCTCATATCCTTCCCGGCGCATGGCTGCCAGAAATTCATCATAGCTGGATACCGTAGGCAGCACTCGGTCAATCGTCCGGCGCAGCTTATCCTTCCAGCTTGTGCCGCGCCGTGCGTTCGCCCACTCTGCATAGTGTTTGCCCTTTTCTTTTGGCTTTTCAATCACAGACAGGCCGTGTTCCCGGCATAATCGGTCATTGATTTTCCGGATCGTCTGGTAGGTATTCCGGTAATTATTGAATTTGTGTGTGCAATCCAGGGTAGTGCTGTTAAATTCGATGTGACAGTGGATGTGCTTTTTATCCACATGGGTAGCAACAAGGAACTGGTGCTGCCCGCCGGTAAACTCTAAAGCCAACTGATACCCCAGCTTGTTTGCATCCTCCGGCGTGATTTCCCCAGGCTTAAAGGACTGGATAATCAGATAGGAAATCACATCGTTTTCCGGGGCGCGTTTCCGGCCGGTTTCCGCTTCATAGATCTGCTTGCTGAGAGCAAATTCCTGCCATGCGGTATCTGCGCCGCACTGATAGGAGGATACCAGCAGCCCGCCTTTCGTCTTATCCGGATTCTTGTCATAGTCAATCCGGTCTTTCAAAACCGCCGCAATACTCCGGCCCTCACTAGCGTGGCGCGGTTTGATTTTTGAAATTGCCATCTGCTGGCCCTCCTTTCCGAAAAAAATAAGGGCGCAGCCCTTATAAAAAGAACTGCGCCCAATGGAACATGGATTAGATTGATTTTAACATCCGGTTAAAGTCGGCCACCCGCTCCGTCAGCCAGGAAGCTGCCATCGGCAAGCCGTAGGGACTGACCAGCCATGCCAGTATCATAAACCCGATAAAGCCATCCATCCGACCGGCGAACAATACCAGCAGCCCGATCAGGAACAGCAGCACCGCTACGATACCGAGTATCATACCGGAGAATAGGCAGACGAAGCGGCAGAAGGCCACCAGAACCGTCAAAACAAGAACAACAGGGAATAGCAAAATTTTCAGAAGTATTCTCATAGGGCGCGACCTCCTTTGAAGCTGTTTACAGGCTCACTATATCACATTAAAGTACGAAAGTAAAGGCGTGTTTTACAAATCCGACAGTTTTCCTAAGAGGGTACTGACCGCGCCCCAAAGTTCCCGGTATCGCTCCTGCAGGTCGGCTACATCCTCCTGATAAAGATTGCCCGTGCTGTTCACCCGTTTGGCAATCTGGTTTAAGTTATTGGCGCAGTTTCGCAGCAGGGACACCAGGGCTTTGAAGTCGGACATATCCACCTGCACCGCATACCCGTCTACCGCCATTTTCCGTAAGTAGGCCCGCTGGTTGTGAATGCCAAGCTGCGCCATCTTTTTCTCAATGATTTCCTTTTCCTCCGGCGACACCTTGAAATAAAGCGGAATGGTGCGCCCACTGCGTGGTTTCATCAGATTGCCACCTCCATATCCTTGCCTTTTTGCGGGGTGGAAGCGGTAGCCGCAGATTCAACCCCAAGGCGTTTTAACATTCCTTTGATAGAGGGCTTTCCTCCATCCAGCTCTTCTTTGTCCCGTTCCCGCTTGCCGGTGGATTTCCCATCCATATTCAGGGCAATCCGCAGCACATTCAGGCGGGATGTCTTTTCAGCCAATTCCTGCTCCTGGGGGAAGGGGCGCTTCACTTCCAGTTTTGCTTCTTCCATTTGCGCGTTCAGGTTTTCCAGTTTACCACGGTTCTGCTCCAAATGATCCGCGATGGCGGCCAGAGCATTTTCCAGACGGGCGATGTTGCCCACCGGGTCGCTTCCCAACTCAATCGTATGGGAAAGGCTGTGCTTCATTGTCACATGGAATTTCTGTGTGGAGGTATCGGCCCATAGGGTCATGGGAAAGCCGCGATACTCGCCCAGGGGCACCCGCTCCGCAACATCGGTCATTTTCGTACAGGCATCAATGATGGCCTGACCTGCGGCCTTGCGCTCTGTGTAGGTCTGGCCTGCCACCGTGATGGAGAAATGCTCCTTATCCGGCAGAGGGTGGGCCTGCACGACGGCCAAATCCTGTTCCAATCCTGTGATCTGTTCCTGTGTGCGGCTGATTGCTTTCGGGAAAAACTGAATCAACTGATCTTCCAGTTGATACCGCTGTCCCTCATGGTTGGCTTTCAGAAGTTTCAGCTTCGTCACCTGGCTGTCCAGATCGGTCATCTCAATAATGCGCGGGTCGCCGGAAGCCAGGGCCTTGACTTCGGCATAGCTTAAAGCGGTTTCGTCCACGTCCTCACAGGAACGGGAGGGATTTTTGCCGCTCATCAACTGGCCGATGAATTTCTGCTTGTTCTCCAAAATGCTCCAGTTATACGCGTCAAAGGTATTCTCCGTAACGTACTTATATATCTTGACCGTTTTATTGATATTCCCTTGCCGCAGGATACGGCCTTCGCGCTGCTCAATATCGGCAGGCCGCCAGGGGCAATCCAGATGGTGCAGCGCGGCAAGGCGGGTCTGGACGTTGGTTCCCGCGCCCATTTTGGCCGTGGAGCCAAGCAGCACACGCACCTGGCCTTTCCGCACCTTTGCAAAAAGCTCCGCTTTCTGAACCTCCGTCTTTGCATCGTGAATAAAGGCGATTTCCTCCGGCGGTACGCCCTGGGCCATCAGCTTTTGCTTCATATCGTCGTAGACGTTGAAGGAACCGTCCCCCTTTGGGGTGGACAGGTCGCAGAATACAAGCTGCGTCCCCTTGATTTCCTCCGTGTCCCGCCAGACCTGCAACACATTCCGGACGCAGGCATTGACCTTGCTTTCCGGATCGTCCGGCAGCGTCGGGTCAGACAGCCGCTGATCCAGAGCAAGTTTACGGCCATCCGAGGTGATTTTTAACATATTGTCCTCGCGTGGCTCCACCTCGCGATTGCGTACCGCTTCGGCCCGTTCTCCCAGGTCGGCCACCAAATCCCGCTGGAAGTCGCTGGGGGTGGTGACTTCGGTGATTTTCTCAGCCTCCGGAACCGGCAGGCGCAGCATATCCGCCGTTTGAATGTCAGCGGCCTCCCGCCACATGGCCATGAGTTCCGGGAGATTGAAAAACTTTGCAAACCGGGTTTTACTGCGAAAGCCGGTTCCCTCCGGAGCCAACTCAAGGCACGCGGTGGTTTCGCCAAAGTTTGCCGCCCAGCTATCGAAATGCTCCAGGCCGCTGGACTTTAACAGGTCATATTGCAGGTAGCGCATCATGGTATAGAGTTCCACCATTGAATTACTGACAGGGGTGCCGGTGGCAAAGACTACGCCGCGCCCGCCGGTGATTTCATCCAGATACCGGCACTTTGCAAACATATCAGAGGACTTCTGTGCTTCTGACTGGCCGATACCCGCCACATTCCGCATTTTCGTTGCCAGGAACAAATTCTTGAACCCGTGTGCCTCGTCCACAAACAGCTTATCGACACCCAATTCCTCAAAGGTAATCACATCATCCTTGCGGCTCTGGTCGTTCAGCTTTGCCATCCGCGCTTCCAGGCTCTTTCTGGATTTCTCCAACTGCTTAATGGTGTAGCGTTCCCCATCCTGGGCCTTTGCTTCCTGAATGCCGTCGATCACCTGGTCGATCTGCTCCTGGAGGATGGCTTTCTGACGTTCCGGCGAAAGCGGGATTTTTTCAAATTGGCTATGTCCAATCACGACCGCGTCATAGTCGCCGGTGGCAATCCGGCTGCAAAACTTTTTTCGGTTCGCCGGTTCAAAATCCTTTTTGGTGGCCACCAGCACATTGGCTCCGGGATAGAGCCGCAGAAAATCCGCGCTCCATTGTTCGGTCAGATGGTTTGGAACCACCACTAGGGTGTATCTGAGAATTCAAAAATGCTGAACAATTCGCCAAAAAGATGCAGCTGCAAGGCGCAGGAGCGCCGCACTCCTTTGTGGAATGCAAGCGACTGCAACGCGGCAGATGCGCTTTTTGGTAGAATTGAGCAGTATTGGGGAGTTTTCAGATACACCCTAGGCTTTTCTTTGCCAGCCCCAGGCGTTTGGACTCCATTGCTGCCGCCACAATCTCAAAGGTTTTGCCCGCGCCCACACAATGGGCCAGCAGGCTGTTTCCTCCGTAGAGCATCCGGGCTACCGCATTGCGCTGGTGGGGCCGCAAGGAAATTTCCGGGTTCATACCGGAAAAACGGATATGTTCCCCGTTGTAGCTGCGGGGACGGATGGCGTTATAAAGTTCATTGTATTTTTGGCACAGGTCGGCGCGGCGGGCCGGGTCTTTCCAAATCCAATTCTTGAATGCCTCCCGGATCTGCTCCTGCTTTTGCTGGGCCAGCATGGTTTCTTTGGCGTTAAATACGCGGGTGGTGCTGCCATCCGGCTCATGGATGGTATCATAAATCCGGGTGTCCCGCAGGTTCAAGCTGTCCTCGATGATCGCGTAGGCATTTCGCCGTTTGGTTCCATAGGTCACATAGGCCAGGGAATTATTCAAGCTGTCCCGTGATTTCCCGCTCACATTCCACTCGCCGGTGGCCGGGGAATAGCGTACCTGTATGTCCTTCTTGTAGCTGAATGGGGTTTTTAAGAGTTCATGGACAAATTGGGTGTAATACTTCGGGTCAATCCAGGTAACGCCGATCCGCACATCAATCTCCGCTGCGGAGAGGTCTTTGGGCTGGGCCTGCTCCAGTGCGGCCACATTCTCTGCAAATGCAGGGTCAATCTCTGCCGCCGCCCGTGCAGCGGCCAGCTTCTTCCGGACGTTGCCGGATAAATACTCGTCTGCCGTTTCCCATCCATCTAACGGGCCGCCACCGGCTTCCGGATTTTTGTAGATGACCCCTTTCAGGTCGCGGATGATACTGTCGGTTTCGCCTGGGGTGCCAAGAAGGGAGGACATATACCCCAAATCCACACGGGCACGTTCTCCAATAGAAACGGCCAGGGCTTCACTGGCGGTGTCCACATGGTCAATCGTCACCTGTTGGTTGATGGTGCGCTTTGTGAACATATCCGCCTTGCGCTCCAGGTTTCCGTCCTCGTCCAATACTTCCAAGGAACACAGCAGGCAGTAGGATGAATCCTGTTCAAAGGCCCGCTTGTTTCCAGTGCTGTTTAAGAGGCCGTACTCTGCGGTATAAGCGTCGTAGGCTTGATTCAGTTTTTCCTGGGCGGCCTTGATGTTCTCATCGGTGCCACCGTGAAGCTGCAACTCAATGAGGTTTCGGGTCAGTTCCCGAAGGCCAATCATCCCCCGGATACGCTTTTCGGTGGTAGCGGGAACCTCTATCGGAATCCGTTCGCCGTTCTCCACAAAGTACAGCTTGCCGCTGGCCTCCGTGTAGCTGAAATTCCGGGCTTCCGGATCGGCGGTTTCCATCCGTTCTAACAGCTCCGGGACTTCCACCGCGCCTTTTTGGGAAAGAAGCTGCTGATCCGGTGGGGAGAGTTTTAAGAGGGCTTCCTCAAGCTGGTCGGACAGCACAACCCCCGGCAGCGGGGCGCAGGTCGTTTCCCGTTCGTTGCCGTACATACTCTTATCCCAGGCCATCGTGCCCAGCACCATATCCGGATGGGTTTCAAAATAGCGGTTGATAGGGATGCCGTCTGCGGTCTGCCCCAGATGCACCCAATCCGGCACCTGCTCCGGTGGCTGCGCCCGCTTTTGCAGGAACAACATATCTGTCGTCACATCCGTACCGGCATTCCGGGAAAAGGCGTTGTTCGGCAGACGTACCGCGCCCAAAAGGTCAGCCCGCTGCGCCAGATATTCCCGCACGGTGGAATCCTGCTTATCCAGCGTTCCTTTTGAGGTGATAAAAGCCACGATTCCTCCGGGCCGTACCTTATCCAGCGTTTTCACGAAAAAGTAGTCGTGAATGAGAAGGTTTTGCTTATCGTACCGGGGATCGGCCAGCTTGTAGCTGCCAAAAGGCACATTTCCCACAGCCAGGTCGATGAAATTGTCCGGCAGGTTAACGTGCTCGAAGCCGTCCACAGTGATGTTGGCCTGAGGATAAAGCTGCTTTGCCAGCCGCCCGGTAATGCTGTCCAGCTCCACGCCCATCAGGGTAGCGTTTCGCATGGACTCCGGTAAAAGTCCAAAGAAGTTTCCCACGCCCATTGCAGGCTCCAGGACGGTATCCGGATGAACGCCCATCTGCTCCAACGCCTGATACATTCCCTCAATCACGGTGGGGCTGGTAAAGTGTGCATTCAGGGTAGAACCACGGGCAGAAGCATATTCCTTCGGGGTCAGCAACGTTTTTAACTCTGTATATTCTGAAGCCCACTTTTCATTGGCTGCGTCAAATGCCTGGGGAATGCCGCCCCACCCAACATAGCGGGATAGGACTTCCTGTTCCTCCAGCGTCGCGCTGCGGCCCTGGGCCTCCAAGTCCTTCAAGAGCCGGATTGCAGCCACGTTGTTCTGGTATTTTGTCTTTTGCCCGCCTGCGCCCAGGTCAGGATCGGTGATGTGGAAGTTTTGGGCAGTATTCTCCGGAATGGCTGCTTTGATTTGCTCCCATTCTTCATCGGACACAGTAATATCAACCTCATGGGTAGCGGGGCCGTTCCCGATTGTCAGGGTATCGCCCTCGCGGGTAATCGGCTGACCGGTCAAATCAGGCTTCTGCTTTTCGGCATCTGCCTTTTCCAATTCTTTTATAAATTGAGCGGCAGATTCTGCATCGGGAAAAACCTTTGCCCAACTATCCTCGTCATAGTAATAGTCCTGTGTTTCTTCATCTAAAATGGCAAATCGGCCACCATCCGGGACATAGGAATCCGTGTCACTGGCTTCTATCACAGAATAGCGGCTATGTGGCACTGCCTTCTCTTGCTCCAGTAGTTCCTCCTGCATCGCGTCCATTCCTGTGTGGATCAGGCTGTCAAAATCCAGCACGGAAAGCTCCTGGTCAATCAGGTCTGAGAGGGTTTCATATTTGTCCTGATATACCTGTACCCCGTCTACCAGATAGCAGATGGCGCAGTCCACCAGATCCGCATCCACCTGAAGGATGTGCTTTTCGTCCTCGGTGGTGGTGCAGGCCAGTCCGATATGCCGCAGGTCGGTAAATTCCACCTCAGAGCCATATTCCCGTTCACAAAAATCGGAAATCAGCCCTTTTGCGGTATCAAGCTGGGACTGTCCGTAAGCGGCGGCAGCCCCAGCAAGCATTTCCTCTGTACGCGCTGCCACGGCCAGGTCTTTTTCCTGCTGGCGTTCCACCCATTCCCGCACCACGGCTACCGGCTCACTGCGGAAGATGGGAAATCCGGTGCCAGCCGCAAAGGTATCATCCCGCAGACTGACACGGCCCGCAGCGTAATCGACCTGATCGACGGTAAAGGTGCGCTCATCCTGTTCCAGCTTCATCCCAAGAGGGATAAAATCAGCCACTTCCAGATTTTTGATAACCTGATACCGGCCGTCCTCCGGCTCGCCAATGGTGACGTTATGGCCATGAAGCTGCAACTGCTTTGCCAGATGGGGCCAGCCCAGGTTGGTGCCGGTGACGGTGGTTTCCCCAAGGCCGGGAATGTCCTGAACCACAGTCTTTAGTCCCAGGTCTGTGGCTGCCTGCTTTGCGTCCTCCCCATAGAGAAGGAAATAGCCGCCAATCCGAACGCTCACCATAGAACCGGGATGATCTGCCTTTAACTTCATGTATTCCGGCACATCCGGGACAAGGGAGGACGGAACGGGGGCCTCTGTGGACAGTTTGACCGCTTCGGACGCGCCCGCGCCGGTGGGTTCCGGGGAGGGAACCTGCGGGGGCGGGATTGTACCCTGGCTATCCCCCTTTTGGGGTTCTATCTGTCCACGCCCGGCCACTTGCCGCACATCTGTCAAGGCTGTGGCCGCTTGCTCCAATACCTCCCTGTCCATCCGCCGGTGGAACTCCGGAAAATCATAGTAAAGCCGCAAAAGCTCCGGTTCATTCACAGTCAGAACTGCCCGCCGGACTGCCGCTTTTCCCTCAATCGCAATATTTTCCGGATCACTGTTTTTGATAGCGTTTTGGTACGCTTCATCAGCCAGCACGCGGGATAGCACCATCGGCCGAAAGTCCTCATACAATTCCCGCACGCTGCGAGGTTCGGTGATTGCGGAAAGGTCAAAGGATAGCTGCTCATTGGTTGCTGTGTCGGATTGCTTAAACAATTTCCGGCTGGCCGCCTCCAGCTTGTTATCCTTCGGCTTCTCTGGCGTTCTGCGCCTGGAACGGGAAGAAGCGGAGGCCGCAGCCTCCGCTTCCTGGTGGGAAATCTTCTGTATCTGCATTTCCGGCAGTTCAAAAAGGGTGAGCTGCCGGTAGTCCGGTTTGGTGGAAAATGGTGTTTCCATCTCCACAGACGCAGAAACGGCAGGCTGTTCACCTGCCGTTCCCTTCATGTTTAACTGTAAATCAGGTTGCTTCGGACGATTTCCTCCGCTGACTGCCGGATGTTGTTCATCCGCTGCACCCATTCCATCTGATTGCTGGCTTTCAGGGCTTCGGTCACGCCCTGTTCCTTGGCCATCTCTGCCACCAGACTGTCCATCTGTTCCTGGGCTGTCCGGTCGATCTCGGTCAGATGTGCCCACAGCCTGCCGGTCAGCAGCATCGAGTTGTAAAGTCCCCTGCGGTGTTCCATCAGATATTGTTCCCTGGCCCTTCCGAACCGGCCCAGGGTCTGCGGTTCGTTCTCCCTCTCGTCCATCCGGAGATTGGGAACCTGATACCCGTTCTGTTTGGTGTATGTCAATGTCGCCATGCTCGTTGCTCCTTTCACGCTTTAATGTGTTAAAGTTTCTGCTATCATTATACGGCTCCCTGTCAGACTTTGCAAGAGGATTTTTGGCCTTTTCCCGTTCGATTTTCCGGATGGTGTCGCCAATCTCCAAAAGCAGTTCCCGGCTTCCCTGAGATACTGCCGTCCCCAGGCAGGCCAGGGCAGCGGTGGTGTTAAAGTTGGTGATCTCCCGAAAATCCTCTGTGTCCAGGTAACGGTTCACATCCAGGCCGCAGCGGGAAAGGACAGCGTACTGGACACTCGCCCGAAGGGTGTTGCGGAACAGCACCTCCACATTGAAATCGTCAAGCCCCTCTAAAAAGCTGTCCTCCCGCTCATAGAGCAGGTCAGGAAGATATTCGCCGTAGCTTTCCTGTACCAGCTTATCCGTGACCTCCATCAAGAGGTCGCCCAAATCACCGGCACCGTCAATTCCAAAGGTACTCCGCAGCCGCTCTATGACTGGCTCGCGGTTTTCCTCCGTTAGCTTCCACAACCACGGGTCTTTGCCGCCCCGTACCGGATGGGTGTCTGCCACATCATGCACATAGTCCAGATAGGGCTTGCCGCCGTACCCCTTGCGGATCAGCGCGATAGCAGTGCTGCCCGCATTGACCCACCGGCGCATTTTATTGTTCCAGGTGGACATATCCGCACAGGCTGTCGCGTCCGGCTTCTGTGCGTAAATTAAGAGTTGATCGTCGAAATCATAGGCTTTATAGAACCGTGCCGCCGTAGTGAGAAAGCGGCACCATTCCTCCGGTGAGTGTGTGACCTTCCGGCTGGTATCTGCGGCCAGTTCCGAAATGGTCTGCCATTTCTGCTCCATAAGAACCTCCTTTCAAAAAGCAGGGCGGCACAGACACCCCATGCCGCCCCGAATGATTAAGTGGATTGCCTGCGTTCCCGATTGCGCTGGTTCATCTCGTCCAAAACCCGTTTCTGTGCTTCGGAGAGTGCCCGCGGCGGTGTGATTTTCACCCACTTTTTGGGCAATTCAAAGGTCAGCCCGCCGTGGCGGTTATCTTCGGTCTGCCGTACCTGGGCCGGATGGGTCTGGCACAGTTCCAGAAGCACCCGCTGTAAGGTGGCGTTATGGGTATAGACGCTGGCCGTGGTCTCCGCTTCGTTGAAAAGGATAATGGTTTCCTGTTCCACCTTCAGTAAGGACATCCGATCACCGTTCCCTTTCCGGAGCATTGGCCCCAGGTAAGGGCCGTACCTCCTGCGCCCGACGTAGCTGCTCCCGCAGGGAAGGAGGTTTTGGGGACGGCCTTTCTTCCCTGGGCTTCTGCACTCTGGCAGTATCATCGGCCTTTACGGACTCCAGGTCTTTCGCACGGATGCGCTCCGGCTGGCGTTCCAGAAACGCGAGGATTTCCCCATCCGGATACCGGATCGGCTCAAAAATACGCCCGGTCTGTAAAAACATCCCGTCCATTCCGGCCCCGGCCTTATAGTTGCCCTGGCTGTCCCGTTCACTTTCCAGAAGCACCAGGCCGTTGTCCAGCACATACCCCGGCTCTTTGCGCTGGTTCACCCCCGGCAGGCCAATGGTCACAGAAAAATCGGTGATGGCGGCAAACTGTTCACGGGGGCCGACTTCGGAAAAAGCGTGGGGCTGCATTTCATCCCCCTCATAAACGGGGACAAACAGCTTTGGGGCTGCCGGTTCGCCGGTAACCGTGTGGTCGGCAGACTCATACACGCCTGGAGCCTCCTCCATGAAGTAGAGCAGCGTTCCATTTTCCAAAATGTACTCCACACCGGGGATATTCTCATAACGCGGCCCCAGGTATCGCTCAAAGGTGTCAAAGGGCACCACGGCATATTGGTTTCGTTCCTCACTCATGCTTTGCACCTGCTTTCTTCTGGTCAAATTCCAACTTGTAGTTCACATACTTGCCGGTATCGTCGAGTACCACGGTGGCATCATAGGCCACGCCCTTTTTCTCACTGAATAAGCCAGTCATTTTGACACGGCCCTTTTTCAGCAATGCGCTTGCCACCGCTTTAGTCAGTTCTTTATGCTTATCGGCAAAGAAGCGGCTGTTCTTCCACATGGTAAACCCGCAGGAACGGTCAACACACTGAAAACTCAGCTTGCTTTCCACCACATCCTTGCCGCAGCGGGGACACTTGCCAATCGGCTCCCGCTGGTCAAAAAGAGAAGTGTCTGCCTGGACAGCTCGATAACCCTCTACCAGATCGGCGGTCATTTGTTCAATGCCGGAGAGGAAATTATCTGCGGAACGCTCCCCGCGTTCCACCTCCTTTAACGCGGCTTCCCATTCTGCGGTCAGTTTGGCCGACTTGATACTGTCCGGCAGCACCACAATCAGGTTATGGCCTTTTTTCGTGGGGAGAAGCTGACGGCCTTTACGCTCCAGAAAACCGCCGCGCACCAGCTTCTCAATCACACCGGCACGGGTGGCCGGTGTCCCAAGGCCCGTGCGTTCCACTCCCTCAATCTCTGCAAATTCCTCCGCGCTGGCGTGTTCCATTGCAGAGAGCAGCAGATCTTCCGTGAAGTGTTTGGGCGGGCTGGTGGTTCCCTCGCGCACCGCCGCTTTGCAGCCAGGAAGGGCCTGCCCTTCGGTGATGGATGGCAGAGCAGCCGGTTCCGGATCATCCTTTTCCGTTTTCTGTTTCAGGGTGGAGAAGAAGGCTTGTTCCACGGCCTTCCAGCCGGGGGTTGTCACCACGCGGCCCTTTGCAAAAAAGGAAGTGCCGCCGCAATCCAGTATTACCGCTGTGTCCTCATAGACCTGCTTTTCGCTGACCGCGCACAGAAGCCGAACCATCACCAGGGTAAGGATGTTGCGCTCCCCGGCGGGCAGCGCAGCAAGTGCATCCTGCTTTACCTGCATGGTAGGCAGCAGCGCGTGGTGGTCGCTGACCTTTGAAGCGTCCACCACACGGGACACATCCGTTGTCCCTACCTCCACGGAAAACGGCAGGCTGGAAACAGATTGCTCCAAAAGCTCCGGCACTGTGGCGGCGGTGTCCTCCGTCAGATAATTGGAATCGGTACGGGGATAGGTCAGCAGCTTCTTTTCATAGAGGGCCTGGGCATAGTCCAACACCTGCTGGGCGGTGTAGCCAAACAGCCGGTTTCCATCCCTTTGGAGGGAAGTCAAATCATACAGCTTCGGCGGGCTGGCGGTACGCTGCTTTTTCTCTACACTTCGGATAGTGGCGGGCTGGCCTGCACAGGCAGCTTTCAGTTTTTCCGCTGCTTTTTTCTCTGCCATCCGGTCGCTTACGGCAGAAAAGCCGCAATCCAGTTCCACCGTGTAAAACTTCTCCTTTTTGAAGCTGTCAATCGCAGTTTCCCGTTCCACCACCAGGGCCAGGGTGGGTGTCATGACGCGCCCCACATTGAGCGTTCTCCGGTAGAGGGTGGAGAACAGCCGGGTTCCGGTAATCCCTACCAGCCAATCCGCCTTTGCACGGCAAAGGGCCGCTGCATAGAGAAGGTCATACTCGCTGCTGGGGCGTAGAGAGGAAAATCCTGCTTTGATTGCATCCTCCTCCATTGACGAAATCCACAGACGCTCCATCGGCTTGTGGCACCCGGCCTGATGATACACCAGCCGGAAGATCAATTCCCCTTCACGGCCCGCGTCGGTGGCACACACCAGGCTATCCACATCGGCACGGTTCATCAGATCGGAAAGCACCTTGAATTGTTCCTTTTTCCCTGGGTCAACGGTAAACTGCCATTCCTTCGGGATAATCGGTAAATCCTCATGCGTCCACTCGGAATACTTCGGATCGTAGGCGTCGGCAGGGGCCAGCCCCACCAAATGCCCGACGCACCAGCTTACCAGAAAGCCGCCGCCCTCCAAATATCCCTGTTTTTTCTGTTTGGCCCCCAGCACAGCGGCCAGACTCTGAGCCACGCTGGGTTTCTCAGCCACCACTAATTTCAATCGTGTTTCCTCCTTCCTTTCAAAAGCTGCTTATAGCAGACCCCTATACAGCGCCTTCCCATGCCATAGTTGCAGCCATAGCAGGGATGATCGGGCGGGAGCGCCGGAGGTTCCGGCACCCGCCGCCCGGTGGGTTTCTGCTGCATCATCCGCTCCAGCCCCGGATTGTTACTGAACAGGGGCATCCTCGTCATCGTCCGGAAATTCCTGTTCTTCCTCATAAAGCCGGCGCTGTTCGGCTTCTTCCTCGGCAGTCAGTTCCGGCGCAGGTTCTTCCAGATCTTCTTCCCGAATGGTCGGTTCTTCCGGCCCTGCAAATTCAAATTCATCCAAATCGGCAGCATCGTCCAATTCATGTTTGGGTTTATAAATCTTGAAGTAGTAGCCCAGGCCGCCTACGGCAAGCACCGCCACGCCAATCAAAACAAGCATAATCGGACTGGTTCCGGTTTCCGGAACAGGCTCCGGTTCAGGTTCCTCTATTACCTCGGCAGGTTCCTCCGGCTCTGGCGAGGGTGTGGGTTCCGGCTCCGATTCCACCGGTTCGGCGGTTTCCTCTGCGTCCGGCTCGGCAAGGGCCATCAGGTCGGACTCCGTGACCGCATTGAGGAAGTAGACATTTTCCGTATCGCGCTGCTTGTCAATGACCAGATAAAAGACGTTTTCATTTTCGGTGACGATGGTATAAAACTCCTTTTCATCCTCACTGGTGGCGTTGTCCAGGACAGTGCCGGTTCCGTTTGGCGTGAAGGGGTTCGGGGTAGCAGTTTCTTCCGGCTCTGTGGTTTCTTCCACCGGCGCGGGTTCCTCCTGTGGTTCATTACTCTGTGCATAGGCGGTAACAGAAAAAGTACCAAAGCACATCGCAAGTGCAGTCAGCACCATGAAATAGCGCAGCTTATTCTTCATCATCCAATTCCTCCTGTTCCTCCGGATTTTGTGCGGCCACAGACAGGCCGCCCATATTGCCGCTGCGAATAGCCTGAATGATGGTGGCCAGTTCCTCCGGCGTGACCTCCAGGCCGCGCACCATGCCAACGATCTCGGTATTCTCCAGTTCGGTTTTCTGCTGCTCCAGTTCCCTAAGCCTTGCCTGCTGGGTTGCAATCTTGCTCTTGACCTTCTCAATCTCGGTCACGACTTTCTGAATTTTCTGGTTCATCAAAACTCCTTTCCGGGCGGTCAGAGCCGCCCAAATGCGTAAAAGTGCTGTTGCCAATAAGACGTGTCGATATTGGCGTACTGGATGGGTGAGCCACAGTGGATCATCATTCCGTCGCCTACATAAATCCCCACATGGGACACTGGCCCTGCGCTGTCATAGGTTCCCGTGAAAAAGATAATGTCCCCCGGTTTAGCTTCGGAGGACGGGATAATCGCGCATTGATTGTAAATGCCCTGCGCCGTGGTACGGGGCAGGTTGTGAACGCCGCTGTTAGTAAAGACCCAGCAGACAAATCCGCTGCAATCAAAGCTGGTGGACGGATTTGAACCGCCCCAGACGTAGGGGTAGCCTAAGTATTTTTCCGCTTCGGTAATCAGTGCGGCAAAAGACGGGTCGGACAGGGCTTCGCCGGGAATTTCGTAATGCTCCCCTTCAGAGGGGTTCGCATAGATGTTGTCCCCGAACAGATAGGGCTTGTTGCCCTTCAGTTCCAGGATGGCGGCATACCGGCCCTTTTCATCTTCTGTCAGGTTCCCCACCGCCACCGTCCCCAGGGAATGGTTCCGCAGGGTTACATGGAGAATGTAATACTCATACGCTTCCTCGCTTTCATGTTCGTTTCCTTCCTCATCCGTCCAGGTCACAGTCCGGTAGCGGATCTGTACTTCCTCACGGGTGGTAAGGGTATATTGCTGGTCGAACAGGGCTTGCAATTCCGCTTGTACCTGGGCCGGGGTGAACGCATTGAATTTTGCGGTCAGGTAGGAAATCAGTTCGTTGGGGTCATGGCCGATGGTGTCCACATCGTACCGATACTCGTCATAGCCTGGAAATTCGCTTTCGATATTGGCCATCCGGCGTTCCAACTGCTGCTCCAGCGCGATATAATCGTCCTCCACCTGCAAAATGTCCGGATCTTCTGAGGTGTAGGAAGTGCCAAGCACGGCCCCCATCGCCCCTTCCATCGACACAGAGCAGGAGGACAGGGAGGAAAAGAGCAGGATAAACAGCAAGGCCACCCCGCCGACAATCACCAAAACTCCCTTATTGTTCTTGACCAGGGCAACAGCGGCCTGGCCTGCGTTGCTGACTGCCTCCTTCGCTTTTTTCGCCACCGCAGCCCCGCGGCTCCCGGTTTTTCTTGCCTCTCGGTAGGCTTTGGCATACTCGCGCTTTAGCTTCCGCTTCTGAAACATGGCTGACAGCGAATGCTTTTGCAGTTCCGGATTATCCCGGATGGCGGCGTGGTAATTGGCATTGACTGTTGCCCTTGCGCTTTTGACCTCCAGCCGTTCCACCTTGCGATAGGGCGCATCCTTTACAGAGCGGTAGCCTTTCCGGATCGCGCCTGCCGCCAGATTTTCCACTGCAAACTCGGTCTTATGGGCCGCCTCGGTGCCCACATTTTCCTTTTCCACCTGCCGGATTTTACTGTGAGCCGCCAAATCCACCGTCCGGCCAGCTTTCAGGCCAGCCCGCGCCACCGGGTTTTTCCGGCTGCGCGGTTTTACCTCATCCTCAAAACTCAGCGAGTGCCGAACCTTGCCGGTCATGGCATCAAATTCACGGTTGATCCGGGCACGGCGCTTCTTTGGCAGGTCTGCTTTGGCCTTTTCCAGCTTTTCGCCCAGGATTTCCGCCTTTCTCTCTGCATGGGCAGCCCGTTCCTCCGGCGAAAAATGCAGCCGCTTACTTTTGGCTGCATCATCCGCGTCATAGATATTGCGTTTTCGCTTCATGGGCCACCCCCTTATGCCGCCAGGTCGGAAGGCTTTGTGGTCATTACCCGGTAAAGCTGCGTATCGCGTGGGAATTTGTCCTCAAAGGGAATGATCTTATCCCCGAAGAACAGAAGGCCCTCGCCCTCGCTGCTATTGGTCACATGAGAAAGTTCCTGGGGAGAAATGCCAAGCCGCTGAGCCAGGATATTCCGGTCGCTGGCACCCTGGTTCAACATCAGCACAAAATCGCTGTTTTCCAGGATGTTTTCGATCTCGGAACTGTCCAAAAGGTCTTTGACATTCTGTGTTAGGGATGTGGGGATGCCATTCCACTTGCGGAACCGCTTATAAATCTCGGCGGTGTAGGCTGCTGTCTGCGGCTCCTTTAAGAGCAGATGAAATTCGTCCAGGAAAATCCGGGTGGTGATACCGGCATAGCGGTTGACCGCTGTGCGTTGCCAGATATGTTTCTGCACGTTGGACATGACCAGCTTTTTCAATCCCTGACCCAACTTGCTGATGTTGTAGCAGACCATGCGGTTATTCAAGTCCACGTTCGTCCTGTGGTTCAGATAGGATAGGCTGCCGGTGACGTAAATCTCCATTGCTGTTGCCAGATCATCCGCCCGCGAATTATGCTGCTCTCGCAGGCATTGGTACAAATCTCCCAGGATTGGCATATTCTCCGGCCTGGGGTTCTTCAGATAATCCCGGTAAACCAGGCTGATACAGCGGTCAATCAGGGACTTTTCAATGGGCATGAGCGGATTGCCGTAGGAAGCCATCATCAGTTCGCACTGTGAAAGCAGGAAATCCGCCTGCATGAGCATGGGGGATTCGCCCACATCGGTGGACAAGTCCAGATCCATAGGATTCAAATAGCTTTGACTATCCGGAGCCAGGTAAATGGTTTGACCGTGAAGCTGCTCCGTCAGGGCGGTGTATTCATTTTCCGGATCTAATATCAGAATGTGGTCGGGTGTTGCAAAAAAGGCATTGGCCATCTCGCGTTTCGCAAAAAAGGACTTGCCGCTGCCCGGTGTGCCCAGCACGATCCCGTTGGGGCATTTGAGCGTTTTCCGGTCTGCCAGGATGATGTGTTTGGTCTGTGCATTTACGCCATAATATAGGCCACCCGGCTGGAATACCTCACAGGAACGGAACGGCAGAAAGATTGCCGTTCCGCTGGTAGTAAGGCCGCGTTGGATTTCCACCTGGTTCACGCCCAGGGGCAAGGCCGACACAAATCCCTGTTCCTGCTGATAGTCCAGCCGGATCAGGTTGCAGTTGTTGGCGTTGGCAATGCCGTTCACCGAATAGATGATATTTTCCAGCTTCTGTTTGGTGGGCGCGGTATGCACCAGAAGGATTGTAACCATGAACATCTTTTCATCATGGTTCTGCAAATCCTCCAGCAGCTTTTCCGCCTCTTTTCCAAAAGTCACAAGGTCAGGAGGAAGAATGTCCATGTCAAAGCCGGAGCGTACCGCCCGTTTCTGCTCGTCGATTTTGGCCTTATCCAAATCGCTTAACTTCCGCTTGACGGTTTTGAGCGCGGCCCCCTGGTCGAGAGCCTTTGCATGGATGCTGACGATCTGGCTGCTTTCGATATTAAGAAGTGCGTTCAGCAGCGTGTCATACAGTTTGGTGGCCTGGATCTGCAAAAAGGAAACCGCGCCGACCGACGGGCCAACGCGGAAATACCGGCCCTCCTTAAATAAGAAGGAGCTGGGAGCGATATAATCTTTGCTGGAAAGACCGGTTCCCACCAGCGAGTCCCAGTTAAATCGGAACCGCTGCGGTTCATCCAGGTGCAGACAGTGATGCAGCAGCAGAAGCCGTTCATAGCCGTCCATCCCGTGAGCCTGGGTGCCGATACCTTTGAACCTATCCAGCACATCGGCTTCAATCTGATCCAGGCGGGAAGTGGCCTGCTTAACGTCCTCGGCCTCCACGGTAAAGGTCAGGCACAGACTGCGCTCCGTTTTGCAAAGACCGGCTTTGGAGAGCAACATATCGGAAAATTCCTTGCGGATGGGGTCAAAGCTGTCACCGGTCGGTGGAATACGCAGGATTTTCCGATATTCTTCCATATCCGGATAGTAGCAGACCACCGATAGCTGGAAGCCTACCGTGGGGCCGAAGTAGTTGACCAGGCGGCAGTACAGTTCAAAGATAACCGCCTTATCATCGTCGGACGCTTCCGCATAGCTGCGATCCTCAAACGCAATGCTTTTGCTGTAAAGGCGGTTCCCCAGGCTGCATACGCCATTCTCATACATTTCCTCATAAGGGATGGTCTGCTGCGCGGTGGCGGCGATTTTACCGTCGCGTTTTGCCCGCTTGATGGACTTTGCCAGTTGCTTTTTCTGTGCGGCGGTCAGCGGCGTGTTCGGCCGGATGATCAACTCGTCGCCCCAGCCCACGGCCCGTTTCGGCTCCCGCCTTTTCAGTAATGGAAACAAGCTGTTTCACCTCCTCGTCAAAATAGGCTTGCCGCTCCAGGGCGGCAAATCGGTTCTCTGTCCGGTAGGGACGCGCTTGCTGCGTCAGAAACCGGACGCGAAAATAGTTTTTAAGCATCTTTTCCGGTGTCTGCCCATTCTTTTCGTAAAGAGCGAAGAAGAAAAACGGCAGCGCCGTGGCAATCAGAAGAATCAAGGCAATATCGTTGCCCAGGCTATTTCGGGTCAGGAAATAGGCGGGGACTGCCACCAGCGCAGCCAATGCAAAAAAGATAAGCTGCCGCTGGGTCAGGCCAAACACGACCTTGCTTTTGACCTCAGTCAAATCCTTTGTGATGTTCACATGGGCCAATCAACTCACCTCCTGTAAGTTCTCTTGTGGCGGCCACCCTTGAATGGAGCCAGCCGCTTCATTGCCCCACACATCCCATCCCGGCGCACGGCTGCGGGCGAAAAGTTCAATCCTGGGGACATCGCCCATTAGCCGGACAATACGGTTTCGGGCTTCCTCCGGTTTCTTGCTGTGTTCCTCGATATGGGACAGAATCACCTGATGTACCCCAGCATTGGCCCGCTTCGGGTGTCCTCTGGTAGCCAGTAGGCAAATCTCCGCATTGGCCCGCGTCCAGTAGCCCATGCCGGTAAACAGTGTGGAGGCTTTCCGGTTTAACTTTACCCAAACAAAGGCGACAGATTTATAGGCAAATCCCCAGGCATCCAGTACCGGCCACGCTTCTTTCAGCAGCGGGAATGTCACCCAAAGAAACAGGGCGCAATCCTTTGCTGCCAGCAGATGAACCGGCAGGGCCTTAATATCCTCCAGGGACATGGTGGAATAATGGCTTTCCGCCGACCGGCCCGCGCCCTTTTTGCTCCATACCCGGTAATGCCAGGGCGGATCGGCGTAGATTATTGCGTATTTTCCAGGTTCATTCACTTGTCCACCTCCTTTAATGGGCGTTCAGAATACTTTTGGCTACGCTGCCTGACTTAAACAAGCTGAAACAAAGCAAGACGGTATAGGCAACACAAGTCCAGATGGCTCCGTGCAGGTCGCCGCCGGAAACAGATAGGCTTTTGACCAAAATCGCGTAAATTCCGGTGATGACCATGATTAAAAAGCCTTGCAGCCCCAGGGCAACCAGGCCCCGGATGTAATTGGTGCCGATATTTCCCCATTCATGGTTGGCAAGGGTGGCAAAGGGCAGCGGCCCCACGCTGGCATAGATGTATATTTCAATCATTCTGCCGTAGAGAATAATGGTAATGAGCGCGCCCATCACCGTCATGGCGAAGCTGACCACCCAGGTTTCCAACATCAGGGCAAAGAGTTCGCCAAGCCCCTTTGCTTCCAGTTCTGTGGTGATGGAGGCCAGAGCCGACGAAATATCAATACTGGCGTTTGTATCAATGACCCCGGCGCTTTGCTGCACCATTGTCTGTGCCACCTCGAAGATGGCGATAATAAAGTCGAATGTATGGCTGACGACGTAGGCCGCAATCCCGGCTTTGATAATCCACTTAAAGAAGATGAACGTATCAAAATCGTGCATATTGTTTTTGTCTATGACCATGTGGATCAGTTCATAGGACAGGATTGCGGCTATTACAAGGCCCGCAATAGGGACGATTACAGACTCAGACAGGCTGTGAATCATGGAAAAGACGCCGGAGTTCCATTGCTCCGGCGTCTTTCCAACTTCCCCTGCGATAGTAGCGACCTTTGTATTTACATCACCAAACATATTCGACAGGTTTCCCGTGATGGCTTCAATCAGGAAATCCTTAATCCATTTTGTAATTGCGTCGATGATAAAATCCATAGGCCGTTACCCATACATTAGCTGAACAGGCCAGAAAGAAGGGGGATCACCTTCAGGCCGAGCAGAATGACGCCGCCGCCCGCCATCAACTGTTTGACACCCTGGCTTTTGGAGGCAGGATTGTCGCCCCCATAGCCCTCCATAAGGTTGATGATACCCCAAACGCCGACACCGGCACCGATAGCAGTTACAACAGTGGACAGGGACGTTACAGCAGTGCTAAAAAATTCCATAGGAACCTCCTTATGATGTAAAAAATAGGTTGGTAGAAACAAAAAAGGCCCACACCGTTTGAAAGAGTTCACTGCAAACGGCGTGGGCGGTTAAGCCGCAGAAATTGAGTCGGCTTCTCCCAGGTCATAGACCTCAAATTCATCTTCCGGCTTTACTTTCAGCCGGTGGGCTAAGTACCCCTTGACATCCAGGGTGTACTTCGGGTTGGCATCGGCGGTGTACCGATACATCGGGTGACGGGTCAGGTCATACTTGCGGGAATAGAACGGCCGGACACCCTGCACCTGCAAAATGCAGCGGCTGGAGGGCATAACCGCCAGTTCATCCACGCTTTTAAGTTCTTTCCCCAATTTTTGATAATTTAGACCATAGCTGCGGGAAGTACCCCGCGTGTCGCTGGTGTTATAGGTGTCAATGGTTTCCTTGCCCAGCATGGTGGCTACCATCTTTAAGCTGCTTTCCTCTTTGCCGCCAAGAAACAGCAGCGATGAGCAGCAGCCCGCAATGGTTTCTGCGTTGTCGCGATACATCCCTTTTAACTGGCTGTACGTCTGGAGGACGATATGTGCCGATATGTTCCGGGAACGGATAACGCTGACCAAATGCTCCCAGTTTGGGATCTTCTGGTTGGCAAATTCATCAAACAGGCAGGTCACATGAACCGGCAGCCGCCCATGATAGACAGTCAGCGCACGGTTACACAGGACGTTGAACATCTGAGAGTACATCATGGCTGAGATGAAATTGAACGTGGGGTCGCTGTCGGATACAACCGCAAACAGGGCGATTTTTTCTTCTCCCAGCTTTTCCAGTTCCAATTCGTCGTACTCCATCATTTCGCGAACCGCCTGAATATCAAATGGGGCCAGCCTTGCTCCGCAGGAAATCAAGATTGATTTTAGGGTTTTGCCCGCCGCCATTTTGAATTTCTTATATTGGCGCGCTGCGAAGTGGTTCGGATCGCGTTGCTCCAACTGTTCAAACAGCAGATCCACCGCAGACTTAAAGTTCTCATCATCCTCCCGGCATTCGCAGGCACCGGGCCGTGCCGTATTCCTCTCCATGCCGGTACTTTTTAGCGTTTTTGATTTTTGACCAAACCACCAGACGCAGCAGCACAGCCGCCGCCGCGCCCACCAGCAAATCAAAGGGGTGGAAGCTGGGAAGCGGGTTTTGAAATGCAATTCCCAGCTTTGTAAAGGCTGCCAGCAGCTTATCCAGCACATCGCCGCCGGTGGTCAGCCGATAGGCTTCGCCCAGCTTTGTACAGAGCAACCCGACAAACACATAGGGTAAACTGGCCTTTACGGCTTTTGCCGGGTTGATCTTCGGCAGGTTCATCATCGCGCCACCTCCTGCTGTTTATTGCGGGAGAAGGACTGCGCCATTTTCCGGACAACCTCCTGAAGCTGTGCAAGCTGGCCGCGAACCGAAGGCTTTTCCTGGGACTGGCGTTTTACTACTTTGCCGGAATATTCCGCAAAGGCGGCAGTGAGTGCATCCGCGTCCCGCGATTTGAAAAACACCAGATAGCGGGGTGGCTGGCTGGTAGTATCTTTTTTCAGCGCGAAATCAACGCCATATTTGCGGGCAACGCGCTCAAAGGACTTGATGTTACCGTCTGTGATCTCAATATTGGAAACGCCTGCGCCCTGCCGGACAAGGTGTTTTACACTCTGCTTACCCTTATAGATTTTCGGGTTCTTCTGGCTTTTCTCCATCTCAGCCAGGGCTTTTTCCAGGGCTTTCTTCAAGAGGTTTGCAGTCAGCTTACCCGCCTTGATACTGATTGCCACAGACTTTTGTTCCAATTCTTCCTGCATGGGCTACTCCTCCTTTCCGGCAGGGTGGAAATGGAAAAGAGGATACTAAGGCGGTACCACCAGCCGGTGCAGCAGGAAACGCAGCAGCCGGTGGAGGGTATCAGCGGGCTTCCTCATGGCCCTGGCTCCGGATTTTCAAAATGCCGTCCAGTGTGGTGGCTGTAATGCCAAGCCGCTGCGCCACGGCAATATCATTCTTCACGGCTTCGTCCACCTCGTCGCCGCAGACAATCAGCACATGGCTGCGCCGCAGCAGCTCCCGCGCCATATCAATCCCGTCCTTGTGTTCGGCGGGAATGGTATCGTTAAGAAAATGCGGCAGATAGAGGATGGGGCAGATCGGGGTAAAACCGGCCAGATAGACCTTGCGGCAGTAGACCGCAGCCTGGTCAGTGTCGATAGCCTGCCATGCAGCAGAAATATAAGCAAATGGTTTCTTCACAGGGTCGCTCCTTTCTCCGGCTTTGTGCCGGGTGGCAAACAAACGGCCCCGCGTCAAGAATAAAATGAACGCGCACCGTGCGCGTTCTTGACACAGTGCCGTTCATTTGCTGATGGGTAATCAAGGGCGGGCCGGATAAGACCGGCTCGCCGCCCTCATTTGAGTATGAAAAAACAGTTACCCACTTCCGTACATATCGTGATTGACAAGTGCGGTGTAGTAACTGTTGATAGTGGTAGGTGCATTGTAAAGGGAGGTCAAGAGGTAAGCACGGATATTCCGAACCTTTGTCGTGTTCTCCCGCAGGCTGCTGATAACGTACTCGATGTGACCGGAGTCCAGCTTCAGCAACCTACTTTTCACAACCTCTTTCGGGAAGTCCTCGCCGCCAATGCGAATCATTTTTCGGGTGCTGCATACCGTGTCCACCAGGATTTCCAGAATTTCATCCAGGAGTTCATAGTCGTAGCCGAGATTTTTCCGGAGATGGTCATACTCAATATTCTCTTTCAAAATCTCCCGATAGGCTCGTATCGTATCCATCGTATCAGCCGCCGTAGGCGGTCTATCTTCCGGAGGCTGTGTCGCCGGATAGATAGATGGATCAGTATCGCTCAAATCAGTCTTTTTATTATCAGTATTGATTGTGTCCGATTTTCGGAAGTCAAGAGTTCCGCTTTCGGGAAGTGCAGACTTCCGATTTTCGGAAGTCTTGACTTCCTCTTTCCGGATGAAGTTCTTGACGTAGATTTTTGTGGGGCGGCCCTGGCCCTGCTTCTTGCGTTCGATCAGTCCCACCTTGTCCAACTCGGTGAACAGGGACACCGCCTTGTTATGGCCGCAGCACATCGCGTCCATTGCTTCTTCCAACGTGAAGTAGATAAACACGCGCTCCTGTTCGTCCAGCCAGCCGTTGCGTATGGACAGCCCCATGCGATCCAACATCAGGCCATACAGGATTTTCGCGTCTGCTGTTATGCGCCGGAAGCCGGGGTCGGTAAACAACACCTTCGGAATCCGGTAAAAGGTATATTGCTCTGCCTCGGTTCCGTAAAAGTAATCCAATGCACCCGGCTCGGCCATGTTTTCACCCCCTTTCCTGGGGACAGCTATCCAGAAATGGGTGCAAAAAAGGGACACCGTTCAAAACAGTGTCCCTTTTTTGTGCATTGTGCTTGAAACCCTTGCCCGTTTAGCCGTCTGTCTGCATAATTTTGTTCTTTCCTTATGCGTCATCAGCTAACAAGGGCGGCGGCTTTGTTTTGTCAAAAATGCTCTGTCAAAAGAAGATCACTCGTTCTGGGCGGCGCAGGAGTTCTCGGCGTCGGTGAGCAGCGCGCGCTCGCGGATCTTTTCCAGGGTCTGCTCGCTGAGGATGTGCTCGGCCTTGCAGGCGTCCTCGGCGGCGGTCTTTTCGTCCACCCCCAGCTGGATGAAGAAATGGGTCAGCAGGCGGTGGCGGCCATAGATCCGCTCGGCGATCTCCTGGCCCGGGGGCAGCAGCGTCAGGTTGCCCTCGCCGTCCACCGCGATGTAGCCGTTCTCCCGCAGCTTTTTCATGGCGATGCTGACGCTGGCCTTGGTAAAGCCCAGCTCATTGACGACGTCGATCGAGCGCACTTTGCCCTGGCGCTCGGTGAGCATCAGGATGGTCTCCAGATAATCTTCCGCGGACTGATGGATCGTCATGGTTGGTTCTGCCTCCTGTTTCTGCCCCGGGGGAACCTCCGCCCCAAAAGGGCATGATGAATAGAATTTATACTAGCATATCACATCATGGCCGGCAGTGCAAGAGGGGGAGACTGTTTCGGCGAACAAACCGGACCCGCCGCCCCTGTTACAGGCTGGCCAGGTACGCGGCCGGGCCCGACTCGTAGAGGTCGCCGCCCGCGCTGTCCAAAATGACGGTCAGGGGCATATCCTCCACTTCCAGTCGGCGGACCGCCTCGCACCCGAGGTCGGGCCAGGCGATCACTTCCAGGCTGCGGACGCTTTTGGCCATCAGGGCCCCGGCCCCGCCCAGGGCGGCCAGGTAGACCGCGCCGTTGCGGCGGACGGCGGCCTTGACGGCGGCGTCCCGCTTGCCCT
>ERZ1090863.213-NODE-213-length-37905-cov-29.634584_pt1 | contig 37905 bp, 28 predicted proteins | sample MGYA00478480_ERZ1090863 | MGnify/ENA primary metagenome ERZ1090863 (study PRJEB33644, sample SAMEA5815746) | chicken gut metagenome | biome: Chicken; feature: Gastrointestinal Tract; material: Caecum | place: Ireland | collected 2019-01-01 | study: A study of the...
GTGTCAAGAGGTCAAATTTTAATTCGACCTCTATATCATCATTATATCTGATATCATAAAATTTGTATATCAAAGTTAGCAACCCCCATTTCAAATGGGGGTTGCTAACTTTGATTATAACACATGAAAACATTTTGTACAGCGGGAATAAGAAAATGTATCCGGTTCTGAAGCACGCCGGATACATTTTCTGAACACCTGAAACAGTTAAGTTTTCTTTTTCCGAAACCAGTTCTTCTACCTGCTAAATCTCTTAACAGTATTTTTTTTAATATTTTTTCTTTCTCCCCCTTTGGGAATACTGTTCTCCTGCTTTGTCACCTCGCTCTCCTGCTCCGGTATCTGTTCCTTTTCACTCGCTTTTCGGATCGCTTCCTCCACTTTCTTCTGATTTACCTTGATAAACACTTTCAATATGTATTCAGCAGTAACCGCCGGATCATTCGGGTCATGAAAGCGATAATTCAGTTTTTGCTTCTTCACAGCAGCCCCACCCCCTGTTCGTTTTTACAAACTATGAATCTTTTTCAGAAAATAGAATCAGCTCTTTTCTGTTCAGACGTCATCTGCCTTTAGAAAAACACAAAAGGAATCCTAAAGACTTTTCAGCCTCTCTGATTCCTTTCTTTATCTATAGAATAATAGATGCGTCAACCGGATTCAAGGTTCATTTCAGGTCATTTCAGGTCAGACTGCGGCGTGTTGACAGTCGGCACAGATTAATGAAGCAATTCATTTTTAAAAAACTGTATGGAAAGCAAAAATCACAATTTGTCACATGGCCGGGCATTCCCATACAACGCATGCTCATACAAAAATACAGGGGTCACAAAAAATCACACGCTTGTGACAATTTGTGACCCCTGAAAGATACCGGAAATTCCATTATTCAAATTATTTTCTACAGTAAAATTTTTGTCCGCATCTGCTCCGGCAAATATTTTGCCAGCTCCTCCACCAACTCATACACCTTCGTTCCCGGCGCTATCTCCGTCGGCGTCTGTCCCTGCCCATCTTTTATAATCCTCTTCGCATACCGTATTGCCAGTTTCGGATTTCCCTTTTCCACCAGAATTTCAAATATACCTTCCATATTCTTCTGATACTTTCCAATCCCCAGTTCCCGAAACTTGTCATTCAGAAATGAGATATATTCGATTCGATGATTATTTGACGTATAGTATGCAAAATGCAGCAGAAACCAGAATTCGATACACTCATTACTCCATGCTGCGTGATACTGCAGATCTGGATTCTCCTGACTCAACTTCCTTGCACGCTGTTCGACTCCATTAAAATCTTTTGCCGGAAAACTGTCTTTGTCATATACACACCAAATCTGTCCCTTTTGAATTCTGTTCTTTCTCACATATCTTTCCGCCATTCCGATTACACGCATCGTTTCTGCCTGGCATGGTTCAATTTCAATCAACACCATATCCCGATAAATTGGATTATCTTCTATATACTTTTTAAATCCTTCAAAGTACAACGGCTCTGTCTGCTGTCCCTCACAGAAGATATAATATCGGAATTCCCTCTTTTCCAGATATTCCTTACGGCGCGCTTTCTTCCACGCTTCCATCCCGGCTTTTTTAGGCATTGACCTTCCCCCAATCTATGATTTTTCTGAGGTACGGATCAGCCCCATACTTCCCTTCCAGGTATTGTTTGTCGAATTTTGCATCTTTCCGTACTGACTCGCCTTTATCATTTTTAAACTCTACCAGAGAATATAATTTAGAATTCTCTTTATTTCCTTTGGCAACAAACCAGATCTCATCCCTCCGGAATACTTCGCTGATCATCGTAGATAAATCATGAGACGTGAAAATCAACTGCGCCCCATGCCTGTTTATCTTCATGTCATTGAACATCATAATCATGTATCGGAGCAAGACCGGATGTATTTTAGCATCCAGTTCATCAATCACCAGTGTTGTTCCCTCCAGAATACTTTGTGCAATAAAGGGAAGCAGTCCGAATAACTTCTTTGTTCCGCTGGACTCATTGAACAGATTCAATTCTGTTTCATAATCGTCAACAACATGTTTGGTAAATACTTCGATCCGGTCATGCTCCCTCTCTTCCACACGGAAATCCACAATATCCAGATCCATCTCCTGGATCATCTCCAGCATCAGTTTCTTCACATCTTCAGAATTGGAAACTGCCATACGCAATTCCTGGCTCGGGTTTCCATAATTCAGGAAATCAATTCCGTCATCAAACCAATTCAGTACATCCTGCACCACTTCATTCTTGGCATAGGTAATGCCCAGATAGGAAAGCAGTGGCAAAGTCCCGGATAAATCTTCGCTGGTTTTTAACTTAGAAAAAACGCCTTTCAGCATGATTTCATTTCCATCTCTTTCAAAAAGCGCCGATCTGCGACCAGTCTCCAGTTTTACCCGATCCAGTCTTTCATACTTAATTACATCTTTCCTGACAGTCAGCTCGTAGCGGTATTCCGCTGATGCTGTCCTGAAAAATAATTCAAACTCCGTTGGCGCATTCACTGTTTCCGCGGAAAAGGCAAACGGTTCAATCAATACTCGTTTTATCCGAATTGCCGCATTTTCATTATCACTGGTCGCATATAACGGTCTCAGCACCTTAACTACCAAACTGTGCAGCGCCTCCAGCACATTGGATTTTCCCCCGCCATTTGGACCGTAAATAGCGGATACAGGGAGAAACAGTTCTCCGTCTCTGTCCTTGATCACTCTGTCTTCATGCTCTGAAATGGCGGCTGCCTGCATGTCAAACGTCATTTCGTCGCGGATACTTTTAAAATTCTTTACTGTAAACTGGCATAACATTTGTGTTTACCCCCATTTATTTCAGCGTCACATACCATTCCTCTCTTACCTCCTATTATATTCAATATTTCATTTTTGTAAACATTATTTGAGATAAAATCTCATATTCTTCTTTATAATCTACTTTTATGGCGTCTGGAGATAAAATCACAATTTGTCACATGGCCGGGAATTCCCGTACAGCGTATGCTCACACAAAAATGCAGGGGTCACAAAAAATCACACGTTTGTGACAATTTGTGACCCCCGAAGAATGCCGGAAATATGCGGTTTTTAAGGTCTCCTCCTCCGTCCTTGTTCCCATTTTGTGTCACAGAACTGTGATGTGACGGGGACAGCTATATTTAATATAATATTATTGCAAGATACGCATTTTATGTTCATAAAATGCCCTCTTGTTAGGGTATGCCCTAATACCCCTTCCCTGCATAACCTGTTTTTTACACCTTATCCCGCTCTATTTTAACAAATGGACCTCCGCCGCGTCTTCTCCCGGACGCCGCTTTCGTCCGTTTCCTCATATTATAAAGAGTCTGTGTATTCCACCGTCATTCCATAGTTCCTGGCATACGCCTCCATCCGGCTTCCCCGAGGGCAGCGGATCACGCAGCCTTTATTCGTGATCCATTCCCCGATTTCTTCCGGGTCATGACGGGTCTCCAGAACCGCCAGCCGGGTACAGCCGTGGAACGTCCACTTCCCGATCTTTTTCAGGGTATCCGGCAGATACACATACTCCAGGTTCCTGCACTTCCGGTAAGCCCCTTCCCCGATCTCCAGAAGGCCCTCCGGCAGCTCCAGTTCCTCCAGAGCGCATCCGTAGAATGCTTCCGCCCCGATCACTTTCAGCGACAGCGGCAGTTCCGCGTCGTTTAAGCTCCCGCATTTATAAAACGCCCGGCGTCCGATAGACTGCAGCCCTTTCGGAAATAATACTGTCTTTAATGCCTCGCATTCACTGAATGCCAGATTCGGCAGCGCTGTCAGGCTACTGTCCCGGTGAAACCGAACCGCTTCCAGACGTTTATCAGCCATAAAGGCTCCTATTCCCATTTGTGTCAGGCCAGCCGGAAAATCCAGTTCTTTCAAACGGGCGCAGTTGGCAAAACTGTACCGGCTGATCAGTTTTATATTCCAAAACTTGACATCCCGGAGATTTCCGCAGTTGGCAAAAGCCTCCTGGGAAACCTCTGTGACATTTCTGAGATCAGCGCTGCGGATGACGATCTGATTTTTAAACTTTCCTGTTCCAATCTGCGGCTCCTTCACGGTCAGAAAACCCTTGTCCGTTTTTTTTCGCCTTCCCATCTGCTGCCCTGCCTTTTGCTCTGCGCCCGGTGTCCGTCCGGGTTCCGGCCCTTTACTATATGATTCCATTCATTTCTCCCGTCTCTGTCTTTGTTGTTCTGTTTCTGGAAATCAGGGCTCCAGTATCCCGTACTTTTTCTTTATGCGGTCCAGCTTCCGCATCATCGGCTCTCCCAGGATAGCCAGAAATACCGCGGACGCAGTCCCATGTATGATATTCATGGGCAGCCCGCTTAAGTAAGCGGCCAGAAACGCGGTTTCATGAACCGCTCCCATTCCCATAAATACCGTAGAAGTATCCATAAGAAATCCGTAAATCATCAGCGCGGCAAGTCCTCCGTACAGGCAGGTCCAGACGCGGAAATACTTCCATTTTCCTCTCTTTCTCCGGAACAACAGTCCGGCCAGGAAGCCGATGATGCCAAAGGAGAACATCTGCCAGGGCGTCCATGGCCCCTGCCCGTAGAAAAAATTGGAGACAAACCCGGCCAGGGCGCCTGTCAGGAAACCTGCCTCTCCGCCAAGACTGATGCCCGTTATGATGACGATCGCCGCCGTCGGCTTAAACTGCGGCAGCATAAAGAAGGCTGCCCGTCCCGCCACAGCGAGACCCGCCATCACCGCGATGACCACAATCTCCCGGGCCTGGGGCCTCCGGTTTTCAAATACCAGAAAAAACGGCAGCATGGACAGGATAATCACACAGATGGAAATAAAGTAATCGCTCCTGTCATTCAGGAAAAAAATCCCAAACAGGATTACCGCCGGTATCGCCGTCAGTATCAGCACAAAGGCCAGAATGGTGCGCTTCCCGATTCCCCGGTCCGCCGTCCTGGTTCTGGTCTGATAAAACTCTGCCGCGTACTCCTTTCTGGTATCTAGCAACTTCCGCAGGAACGGAACCAGAAGGATTGCCAGCAGCACCTGAAGATACGCGGCCGCTGTCAGTTGGACATGGCTGGAAAGCGTCAACGTCAGGAACGTGTTTTCCCGCCCTTCCAGAATATTCAGCGCCATGTTCGTATCCGTGATCCAGGCAAAGGCCGCCGCTGTCAGGAATACGTTCCAGAGATAATAGAAACGGCCAAACCACACCGCACGCACCTTCAGACGGAAAGCCAGAATAATAAACAGGATTCCCAGGATCACACTAACCGCCATGCCGATCCGCAGAAGAACCGCCGTCTGATCTGCTGCCGCCGTCATACTGTCCGGCGTCCCGTAATTCCAGGCAATTCCCTCTGCCGTCTCCTCCAGCTTCCAAAGCCAGCCCGTATGGGAGTAGGGCGTATAGCGGAGATCCGGCACGGAAACCCACCTGAAACAGCGCATAGACAAAATACTGGCTATCGCGGCCAGCACCGGCACCATGGCCTGAGTATCCATTCCCCTGGCCTGACGGAAATCTTCCGCCTCCTTCCGGACAGGCATATCTTCTCTTTTCCGTCTGGATTTTACCGTTTCCGACATCGTTCAATCACATCCTTCGCAGTCACTACATCCGGACACCATTTCCGCGCCATCCGGTTGGCGGCCGTGGTATAAAAGCTGTTCCCCCGGAAAAATTCCCGGGCAGGCTTGCTTGTAACCACACTTCCATAGAAAAACATGGCGCAGGTGTCCCCGAATTCCGCACAGAATTCAATGTCGTGAGACACCATGAGAATCGTGCGGCCCTCGCCTGTCAGTTTCTTCAGGATACCGGCCAGTTTTTTCTTATAAAATCCGTCCATTCCCTTCGTCGGCTCATCCAGCAGGATTACTTCCGGGTTCAGGAGCAGTACCTTCGCCAGAGCGGCCCTCTGCTGCTCGCCGCCGGACAGGTCGTAGGGATGCGCTTTCAGCAGATGGCGTATCTCCATCTGGTCGATGACGGCTTCCATCCACTGCCGGTCGCCGTGTTTTCCTGTCATTTCCCAGAGATCTTTTTCCACCGTGTCCTTAACGAACAGACATTGGGGATTCTGCGGGAGGATTCCCAGGAGAGGCCCGTATAATTCCTCTTCTTTATATTGCCTGAGATCCTTTCCTTTGAGAAAAATTTTCCCCCGATATGGTTTCCGAAGCCGTCCGATCAGATTCAGCGTTGTCGTCTTTCCGGTGCCGTTTCCTCCGAGCAGGCAGAACAGTTCACCCTTTTTCACCTGCAGATTCAAATCCCGGACCACATCCGGAAGGTTCTTTTCATAGCGAAACCAGGTATCCCGGACTTCAATCATGTAATTCCCTTCCTTTTTTTCCCTCCCCGCAGGCATACGGACGTCTGCTTCCGGCTCCTTTGAAGCCGCCGGACAGGGTATGTTCTGCAGCCACTCGCGTCCTTCTCTGACTGTTACCGGGCAGTCCCCCGTGCCGCCAAGAGCATCATAGATCCGCATGGGGACCGGCATCGCCTGGAACATGTCGTTCCCGCGAATCTGTTCCGCCAGATTCCTTGGCGGCGCCAGCGCCAGAATCTTTCCGTCCTCCATCACCATCACCCGGTCCGCGTAGGAAAGCACCTCTTCCAGCCGGTGCTCTATGAGCACAATGGAGGTTCCCAGCTCCGCGTTAATCTTGCGGAGGGTGGCAAAAAAATCACCGGCCGCCAGCGGGTCCAGCTGGGATGTCGGTTCATCGAGAACCAGTATATCCGGCTGCATCGCCATAACAGCCGCCAGATTCAGCAGCTGCTTCTGTCCGCCGGACAGTTCCCCGACATTTTTCATAAACCATGTCTGAATACCGAAAAAGCTCGCCATTTCAGCCACCCGGAGACGGATCGTCCCGGTATCATAACCCAGGTTTTCCAGACCGAATGCCAGTTCATGCCAGACTTTGTCCGTGACGATCTGGTTATCCGGGCTCTGCAGCACATAACCGATCCGCGCCCCCTGCTCCCTGACGGAAACCTTTGAGAGCTGCCGGCCATTGAACAGGATTTCTCCTTCCCGTTCTCCAAAAGGCGACATGGCCGTCTTAAAGTGTCTCAGCAGCGTAGATTTTCCGCAGCCGGATTTTCCGCAGATCACCAGAAATTCTCCGTTCTCCACCGTAAAATCCAGATGCAGAAGCGCCGGCTGCTGCTGCCCCGGATATGTAAATGTCAGATTTTTGATCTCAAAGAGCGCCATTTGATGTCCTCCGCAATATTTAAAAGTAAGGGCAGTACGCACAGAAGGCCGTACAGGCTGTACACAAGCACCGCCGCCGGTGTCAGCGCATTCATAATAAACACCGGGAAATACAGAATGTGGATCTTCCGGCTGATGATACCGGCCATCAGAAGCACGAAAACCCCGGCAAGAAATCCCAGCAGTCCCGCGTCCCTCCTGTCAAAGCGATAAATGGAGAAATTTGTCCGGCCCCGCAGCCCATAGGCCCTGGACTTCATAGAATCTGCTGTCTCCACGGAATTTTCCAGCGCCCATGTAGTAGTAACGGAAAGGATTTTCAGGCCATGGGCCGCCCGTGCCCATACTTTTCCGTTGTTGACATTCCTGCCGATGCACTGCTGCGCCTGGGCCACCTTTTTAATCTGCCCGGTAAACCGCGGCACGAACCGGAGACACATGGAAAGCAGCAGGGAAAATGCCGGAATGACCTTTCCGAACAGATACATGAACTTGTCAGAGGTCATGACCGCGTGAAATACGGAAAACCAGGATACCACGCAGGCCAGCATAATACCGGATCCCACGCCGTATAAGATAGATTCCAGGGTGACCGGATTCCCGTCCTTCAGATAGAACAGCATAGTGGCTCCCTCATGGCTGAACAGAGGGTTGATGACCATCATCAGCAGGCAGGCCGGCAGCATCCCGAACAGGAACACTTTTACCGTTTTTCTGCCCTTCAGATAGATAGAATAGGCCAGCGACCCTGCCAGGGACAGCCCCAGCAGCACCGGATGCATGTAAAACATGGCAATCCCGATCACCATGACAAAATAGATAAAATTAATCAGAGGATGATATTCCGCAAATGTATCCACTCTTTTTTCTCCTCTCTCCGGCATGGCTTCAGACCCCGAAACGAGGTCTGAAGCTGCCCTTTCTATTCCTGCCATCCGGAAGTATCACGGCCAAGATCCCGCCCCAGATCGCAGGTATAATGCCATTCGATCACATCTCCCTGCCGGACCTGGTAACGGCTCGCCCCATAATTCGGATACCAGCCGTTCACGCAGTACATCCAGCCGGACCATCTGCCGCAGTCAAATTCATAAAGGTTATTGATTCCTTCCACGTAAGCGCTGTTATACATGGGAGTGAATTCCGCTTCCATATGAATCCGATTGTTCTGCATCTCCCGCAGCAGAACATCATAGACAGACTCCCCCTCGTAAAACACAACGGTAGCAGGTCCGTAAATAATGCCGTCGGAGGGAACCAGGGATTCCTTCCCTTCTGTCAGATCTCCCATGTTGTTCAGGATCGTGGAACATTCCACCAGCAGCGTACAGGTAAGCTGACTGTCCTGATTGACTGCTGTATCCTGCGGCTCCACCGGCTCCGGCATTCCCTCCGGTACCGGGTCCGTGTAGTAATTCTCCTCATTCGCCTGGGCACTCTGCGCAGATCCGTTCTGAGTTCCTCCCTGGGCGCTGCTGCCGGATGTGCCGTCAGATGAGGCCTGAGAACTGCCGCCACTGCCAGCCTGTCCGGTATCAGAGGTTTCCTCATATTTGCTCAGGTCCTCCTCTTCCCCGCCACCGTAATTGGCATCTACATAGGCTTCGTCAATATATTCCTCTTCCTTCTGCGTCTCCCGGGAAGTCCCGGCGCTGCTGCTGTCAATGGTCTCTTCCTGCCCCTGGCTTACCGACGCCGTCTGATCCTCCTGTACGGCTGCGGTCTGGCAGCCGCTGAACACCAGAACCAGTATCAGAAGCAGGGAGACCAGAAAGCTCTTCCGTTTCCTTCTCACTGTTTTTTCCCTCTTTTCCTTCTTATATATAAAACGGCCCCTCCTGCTGCCACACAAGCCGCTGCAATTCCAACGGGCAGCCCCCAGGCGAATCCGGTCTCTGCCGCGCCTGTACCGGTCACAACCGTTTCCGCAGTCTCATCCCAGGGTGTAGGCGTCCCAAACTCTTCTGTTTCCGCGGCAATTACCTGCTGCTCCTCTTCCGTGTCCGGATCATTCAGGGAGCCCGCCAGGGCACGCCTGGCAATAAAATAATCGCCGCCCTCATCCAGGGTAAATGCAATCTCTCCATCTTCTACCGTTACTGTTTTCACATATTCCGCCTGGCGTTCTTCCGGGTCAAACCGGAATAACAACTGGTTTCCGTCCTCCAGGTCTGTTGTCAGACGCACCAGTATGGTGCCGGGGAAGGTTCCCATACCTTCCATACAGAGAACCAGCGGGCTTGCAGCCAGCGCGTGAATATCCTCTGCATGGCTGCAGTCAGCCTTGATCCGCACGGCAAATTCATCCGTATTTTCCACATCTTCGCCGTTCACGGTAACCGTATAGGCAATCGTATCTGTCAGTTTTCCTGCCGTCCGCAGATTCCTGCTCCTGTCTCCCTGAATGCTTTCCAGCTCGGCCTGGCGCATGATCCCTTCCGCAGCCGTGTCCGTCACATTCTGTCCGGAGGATCCCGAAGAACTGCCGGACGAAGCGGCAGCGCTCTGGCTCCCGGACGTCTGCCGGCTGCCGGAGACCGACGCGGTATTTCTGCCGGATCCGGTACTCCCGCCGGAGGATTCCGAAGAGCCGGTTCCGCGGACTGTCGTTTCCGTCTGTCCGCTGCCGGAGGAAACCGCCTCCACGCTTCCATCCGCCGCGTTGCCGTCCAAGCGCACCACATTTTCGGACAGCCAGTACCTGCCGCCCATACGCACCGATATTTCCGCATAACCTGACGCAATCCGCCCGGAACCGGCGCTCTGAATCGTCAGACTGTCGGGATTCAGCCAGTACAGCGAATAGGACCCTTCCTCCGCATCCGTGGCAATCCTTAAGGCCGCCGTCCCGTTCATGCTGCCCTGCTGGTCGAATTCTATCAGCAGAGCCGCCCCGGCTGCAGCGCCCGTGTCCGTGGTTATGCGGATGCCGGCCGCCACATCGCTGGGCGCCTGCACGGTATCCCCTTCATAGGTCAGCGTATAGGCATGTCCGTCCGACGTCACTCCTTCATAAACGAAGGTTTCTCCCGTTGACCGGAGATTCTGAAACACACGGGCCGGGATGACGCCTTCCCGCAGAGACTGAATGACCGCCGCTGCGTCCAGGAGGCTCTGCCCGTTGGAGAGCATCCCCTGTTCCTCTACTCTGAGCGTGCTGTAGCGGGCCATTAATGCCTGCACGCCGGCTTCGTCGCCCTGATCGACGCGGAGCGGATCAATCTGATCCCAGATATCCTGATCCAGCGCCGCTACCAGAGCTTCCCGTTCAGCAATATCGGAAAGATACCCGTTCAGCATTTCCTCCAGCGCCGCTTTTTCGTCCCATTCTCCCAGCGTACCCAGCTCCAGCAGGTACTGATTCACTTTTGTCTTATCTGAAATTCTCACCGGTGCCTGGATGGCCCGGATCTCTCCGGCCAGTTCTTCCCGCCGCCGGGACAGGGCTTCCTCTTCTTCCTGCCGAAGCTGTTCCAGACGCGCAAGCAGCTCTGTCAGCTTCCCGCTATTTTCCACCTGGGCCTGGCTCTCCGGTGAAAGCCGGTCCCATGCGGCTTTCGCCGCTTCTACGGCCGCAGCGTCGTCAAGGGTCAGCTCGTCCGCCTCGGGAAGGGCGGCTATCTGGCTGATCAGCGCCTGCACTTCTGCCGACGCCGCCATCTGCACAGTCAGGGTCCAGGTTTCCGTTGTTCCGTTCTGCCGTGTGACAGCCACAGTGAGCACCGTTCCGTCCTCCACCGGGATATCGCTCCCTGTCTGCACCGTAACCGGAGTATTCCCGTCCTGCCCCCTGCCAAATGCCGTGCCGAGGACGGTTTCTCCTGCCGATACCACCGCCATATCATAATTTCCGACCGGCACATTCGTGATCTGTATAGAGGATGTTCCCTCCGCAATCTGGATCACCGCGTCTGTGCCGGCGGCCGCTGTATACGTCGTATCGCCTGCCACCACGACATAGCCGGATGTATTGGCCGGATTTCTGAAATCCCATACGCTTATTCCCTGTCGGTACATCCTGTATGCAGCGATCGCATACATAGCCTGTCCCGTCGCCATGCCGTTGGAAGCTCTGGTACTGCTCAGATGTTTGAATCCGCCCGTATCCGTATTGTAGTACTTGACCAGCCCGTCCAGCAGGCTGTTTCCGGTCTCCGGCGATACGACCGTCGCCGGGTCGATTCCCATGGCGCAGAACGCAACGATTGCCTGCGCGGTCGATTCACAGTTATAGGCCCCGCCGCTCTGCAGATCGCCGTCCGCCGAGATCCCGTTCCGCAGAATCGAAAGGCCGCTGTCTACGGCGCTTTGCACTTCCGCGTCGGCCGCATAATACGGGGCCAGCGCATAGATGGCCATGGCTGTCATATCCGCATCGGCCGTATTGCCGCTCAGCGCCCAGCCGCCTCTGCGGAGTTCCTGATCCAGGATATATCTGATCAGATCTTCCCTGGTATATGTGGCGTCTTCCGGCACTGCATAGCCTCTGCTGTCCAGCGCCAGAAGCCCCCAGATCGCGCCGTTGATGCCCTGCTCCCACGGCTCGCCGGACAGGCAGTTGTAAACGCCGTCCGCGATCAGGTTGCGCCCTCCTGTGGAAGTCGGGTCGCCCCCGGCCGCAAGGACTGCCATCGTCAGCCGGTGCCATTCGGTCGCATTTGTGGAGCTGAGTCCCGTTGACGGATTCTGTTCATACATTTCCCTCACATAGGTATCCGCAGCCGCCAGAAAGCCGCTGTAATTATCCTGGATTCCCAGCCTTCCCAGGGAAAACACATACCAGTCCGTCGCCGTACTGCTGACGCCGGAAAGGAAAGAATCGTTCAATACCTCATCTTCCTCGTCCCGCATCCAGCTCACCGTATTCTGGATCATGGTATCCCAGTCTATGCTGTCCGCAGAGCGGAGAATGCCGTTTTCATCCATGTCCAGGTCAGCGGTGCCGTATACGGTAATTTCCTCCGGCATCCCGCCTTCTTCCACATCGGACGGTCCGGTCCCTCCCACAACAGTTTCTGTCTCTTCCTGCCAAGACGCGTCCGGGACAGCCGTTTCCTCCTGTGCCTGCTGGTCCGGGGAATCAGAGTTTTCTTCCCCTTGCTCCAATACGGGAGCTTCTCCTTCGGTCTGCCCCGCGGCCTCCGCCGTATCCGCCCATGCCGGCGTCGGACACAGGCTTGCCGTAACGGCAGCCGCCAGACAGAATGTGATGATTTTTCGTCTCATGGATATCCTCCAAACCGCCTGTTTGGGCGGTGATCTGTTATTTTAAAGCCCATCGCTCCAGAAAGCCTTTTAGCCACTGCCCGAAATGCCTTCGGGCAGTGGCTGCAGGCCATTTCAACCAAACGAATTCTGTGCTGCTTACCTGTTGGCAGACTTCTTTTTCAGGAATACGACGAGCACGCATCCGCCGCAGGCTGCAAGAACCAGCGCGGACACATACGGCGTATAATCTGTGGAATCTCCGGTCTGAACAGAGCCGGTGCCGCTCACAGTGCCTGATCCGTTCCCGGATCCAGAACCTCCGACATTTCCTGTCCCTCCGTTTCCGGAGCCTCCGGTCGTTACCGTAGATGCATCCACGGCCACGCCGAATTTTCCGAGCGTGTCTGTGGTGACATGCAAAACACCGTCCGTCACAGTCCCGCTCAGGGTTTCCACCTTCCCGTCTGCAACATGCAGAATCTCCAGCGTCTTTCCATTGTATTTGCTGCCTACCTGAATGTTCAAAGTAAGCGTGCCTTCCGGATCCGCTTCCTGGCCGTCCTTATACAGCTTCACATCATACAGCCGGATCAGCGCTTTGTCAGAACTGATCTGCTGCTGCATCAGCTTCACATCGCTGTCGGATGCCGTCAAAGCTTCCAGCCGCAGCTCATAGCCGGAAAGGTGCTCTCCCGTAACAGAAACCGGATAATTCTGATAGGTCAACGTCACCGTCTCACCGGTCCCGTCTCCCGGAGTCGGCGTCGGGGTCACCGCCGGATCGTCCGGATCCGTTCCCGGAGTCGGCGTCGGCGTTACCGTCGGGCCATCCGGATCTGTTCCCGGAGTCGGCGTCGGCGTTACCGTCGGATCGTCCGGATCCGGCTGCTGCGCTTTCAGTTCCTCGATTCTGGCTTCTTTCTCTTCCAGTGAATGCAGCAGTTCTTCCGCCACCAAGGCTTTCTGCTCCTCGCTCAATGCCTCATAGGCTTCCCTAGCCACGCTGACTGCCGGCTCGTCCTCCAGAGTCAGCGCGTCTGTATTCGGAAGCAGGCCGATCTGCGCCGCTACTTTTTCTGCAGCTTCCGTATCCGTCTGCAGCTGTGTCAGGCGGTTCTGCGCCGCCAGAAGCTTGTCTGACAGCCCTGCGGGCAGCTGCTGTCTCTGGTCCAGGCTGAGGGCGTTATACGCCGCCTGCGCGGCATCCACCGCCTCTCTGTCTGCCAGCGTCAGCTCCTCTGTATCCGGAAGCTGTTCGATCAGCGCCTGTACCTCATCCACCTGTGCCTGCAGATCCGCGAGCTTCTGCTCCAGTGCCTGCAGCGTCAGCAGGGATTCTTCCGGCACATAGGCCTTCTGCGCTTCGGTCAACCCATTGTAGGCTTCCCGGGCAGCTTCCACCACCGGCTTCTGTGCAAATACGATTTCATCCGCGGCCGGAAGCGCTGCAATCTGATCCGCAACCTTCTGCGCCGCCGCCTGGTCATCCGCAACTGCCTGCAGTTCCGCGATCCTCGCCTGTGCCGCCTGCAGTTTTTCCAGGCTTTCGGCGGATATCACGCTCTTCTGCTCTTCGGTCAGTGCTTCATAATGCGCGGCAGCCGTCTCCACCGCCGCTTTATGATCGAGGGTCAGATCTTCCACTGCCGGCAGGTTCCGGATCTCTTCTTCTACTATTTCCGCCGCGTATTCCATCTGCAGCTCCGCAATCCTTGCTTCCGCCGCAGCCAGAACCTGCAGGGTATCCTCCGTTACATAGGATTTCTGTGCTTCCGTCAGGGCCGCATAGGCGTTCCGCGCGGCCGTTACCGTTTCCGCGTCTGACAGGGTCAGCTCTTCCACAGACGGAAGCGCCGCAATCTGCTCCGCGACTGCCGCTGCCGCCGCCTGGTCTGCCTGCTCCTGCAGGAGTTCATTCAGACGGCTTTCCGCATTCGTCAGTGTCAGATAATTTGTCACATAGCTCTTCTCCTCCCGGCTTAACGCATCATATGCATTCCGGGCATTCTGGATGCTGCCCTGGCTGTCCAGCGTCACCTCGCCGATCGCGTTAATCAGGGCTTCTACTTCTGCGGCATTCTCACGCGCTCCGGGCGTTTCATCTTCCGTCTCGAGCCATTTGTCCCAGGTAGACGCATTCCCGCTGGAACCGCCTGACCAGTCAGAGACTTCCAGGGTATAATCATCCACATAATGGAAGATAATCTCATCCCCTGAGGTCACTTCACAGTCCAGGACCCCTACGCTCGGATGGTAGCCGTTCACCGTATACATCCATCCGGAGTTCTGCCCGTTGTCAAATTCCGCCAGGGATTCCCCTCCGCAGGATGCCGGGGCTGTGATCGACCGTACATAATTGGCCTCCAGGCCGTCATAGCTCAGTCCCGCTTCGCCTAACGCCGTCCGGAACACATCTCCTACCGTAACGTATTCATATGCGCTGCGGTCAAAGGTATAGGTCTGTGTTGCCAGCCAGGTGGTATACGCGTGGCTGTCGCTTCCGGAACCGTGTTTGTTATCGCCGATCAGGCGGAACGTAACAGTCGTCGCATCCGGATCAGGGTTCGGATTCGCCGCTTTTTCCACCGTGACGGTATTTAATACGGCCGTCAGGGTATTTCTGCCGTCTCCATTATTCTTTACAGCCGTAACCCGGTTTTCCCCCAGGTGGGTGAAGGCATCGCCCGATATGGTGACGGCGCCGTTCTCCCCAGTCTGTCCGATCAGGCGGCCGCCCAGGTAGACGTCCGCTCCGGATATGGGAGAGGCCGCTGTGCCGTCATTCCGTACCGGCGTTCCCATCAGCGTCAGGGTCACGCCTTCCCCTTTTTCGATGGCAGCCGTCTCCGGCTCAAACCAGGCGTGCTGCATATTTTCCCGGTCAGAGTTATAGTAATACTCCACGCGGTCGCCGCCATAGACCAGCGTGTTGGCCGGATCTTCGCAGACAACCCCGTTCACCTCGCAGACCCATCCGGCATCCGGCCCCAGGCCGCCTGTCGTGATGGCGCTCTCCGGCGTCAGCACCCCTTTATAGCAGTTAAATCCGATATCCGTCCGTCCCAGCTCACAGGCGTCGATCAGCGCGTGCAGCGCCGTGTAGCCGCCATGGTTGTACTGCACGTACCGGCTGGACGCCAGATCCAGGAGTTCCGCATCATCGGTGATATCCACACCCAGGGAAGAGCAGAGTACCGTATCCTGCCCCGCGATGCGGACTGTCACAGTTCCGCTCTGGGCGGGCACCGGCTCCAGATCGCTGTCCGTCACCGTAACGGTCTGCTCCGTCTCTGTACCGTCCAGCTCCAGGATCCCTTTCTTTGCCAGATAGCCCGGTCTGGATATGTAATAGGTATATTCCCCGCTTTCCAGGCTGTATGTTCCATCCGCTTCTGCGCTGACTGTGCTGCCGCTGCGGAGAACCGCCACATCTGCCCCTTCCGGCAGTACGAAGGTGACCTGTGTCGGCTCACTTCTGCGGGTCACGTCAATGGTATAGGTAGCGACCTTGCCCTGCGTCACGATTGTGCTGACGGTCAGCATATTGACGCCCGGCTCCAGGGGGATGGCCTCACCGTCCCCATAGGTCTCTTCCCCGCCGTTTACCGTGACAGAAATTCCCGTAATAGCAGCCGGATAGGTTCCATTCAGGGTAATCCGGTCTGTTCCATAGGGTACGGATGCAGTATAATGCTCTTCACTGCCCAGGAAACCATAGCCCAGATCCTGGGTTACGTCCTGCCCCTCCCCATCCGTATAGGTGATATCATCGGCCTCCAGTATACCGTCCCAGCGCCCCAGGGAGCCGCTCCCCTCCGCAGCCTGGATCCGCAGATCGTTTAGGGTAAAGACTGCATTATTTCTTCCCTGTGCGTGATATAACTGCCGGAAATACGTTGTCGGTGTGCCTTCTCCGGGAATCACGATCATTTCCACGTTCAACGGCGCTGTCTTTGTAATCGTGCTTCCAGCCACCAGATACGTAGTGGTGATGGTATCCACCATAGGGTCTCCGGCTATAGCGCTCTCCGTCTGGACAATCTCGGAAAAATCCAGTTCCCGGACGACGGCTTCCGAAACATCGTCTCCATACCAGTACCGTACCAGAAGCCGGGCATCCGGATCTTCCTGCTGCAGAACGGCTCCTACATGGATGTCGTTATTTCGGAGAGTCGTAGGGGTTACCATATAATTAGCATTCTGTGAAATTTTTCCGGAACTTGTGTACCAGTCAACGTTCGAGGCCGATCCGACATCGCTCTCCCCTCTGCCGAGTCGCACATAAAGCGCCTGCAGGGTTCCCGCATCCCGCAGGGCGATCTCTTCCTCGTCCTCGCTGTTTTCCACTGTAAAAGTAATATCCGGCATGCGGGCCATCACACCGTAGTCTATCTCCGGATTATCGCCGCCGCTCCAGTAGCCGGACATGGAATTTCTCGTCAGGTTCCGGTGGGATTCGTTCTGCGCGCCCCAGGCCGCAACGGAAAGACTTCCGTCACTGATCGTATAGGTTCCCACATCCTCTTCTGTCAGCTTCAGTTCAAAGCTGCTGCCCGCCATATATTGGCCGAATCCCTTTGTAAAGTCCACACCGTTTGCCTTACAGCTATAGGTCACACCGCTGGGATTGTAGATGGCGCCCATCTTGAACATGGGCGGAACCAGACCCTCTATCGTAATCTGCGCCGTATCCCCCGGTACCAGCGTCTGTCCCGGATTGTAGGCGTTGCTGACTGTAATATCCAGACCCCGGGCCAGAATCACATGGTAAACAACCGCGTCTCCGGCTTTGATTTCAACGATATTCCTTCCTTCTTCCAGATTCAGGGTATAGCTTCCATCCTCATTGGCTGCGTAGCTGGTCCACTCCCCGTCCGTCAGCCAGTCTGAAGGATTGGCGCTGAGCTCGCCGCCTTCTACCATGATCGGGCTGTGCACCCGGACAGAGGTAATGGGAGTCTCCGCGCCGTCTGTCGCAGCGGTGGGCGTAAAGGTATACTCTGCATGATCCTCCAGGTCAACCGTTACCCCTTTCGCATCTGTCTGGCTGCGGTTATAATAGACCGTCCTTCCTTCCGTCATATCGATATTGGTGGTGATTTCTGTCTGCGTCCCCGTGCCATCTGACACATTTACGACCGCGATTCCCGTAAGTTCCGGCCAGAGGGCACTGTAAAGATGAAGCCCGTCATCAGTCTGGGCCGTTGCACTCATCGCGCAGGGGGCCTCCATGGCATCGTACCAGAATGCGACCAGAACGGTCCCGGTTCCGTTGGCATGGATGCGTCCGTACTGTCCGATGGCATCGTCCTCCGTTATTTCTACGGACGCCACTGAAGTGTCGCCGCCAATGACTGTGTAATGCCATTCCGGATCTACGTACTCATTATCAGATGAATTGGAGATCGCCTGCCAGCCTCTTAAGGGTACCAGATCAAAGTATTCCCCGACATTCAGCTCTATCTCGCTGCTGTACGGCAGATTCGTCATCATGGATGCGTAATAGCCGGTTTCCAGATCCCGGTTCACCTGCGTGGGGTCGTCCTTTAACTCCTCCAGGGTGACCTCTGTTCCGTCCTCATTCCAGTCTCCAATCAGCTCCTTGCAGTAGCGGGTGACTTTCCCTTCCTGCCGGAGCATGTAAGTATAGCCCTCCGGAACGGTAAAATAATTGTATCCATCTTCCGTCTTAAAAGGCTCATAGGACTGCCAGTTGCGTGCTGTATAAAGTCTCAACTGCCAGGTGGTATATATTTCCATCCCGACAGGTGCTTTCACTGTGATCTCACTTTTTCTGATATATGGAATTCGGCCCTGATCGGAAAGATTCAGGGAAGAAAAGTTTGTATTTCTATAAACATAAAAATGCCCTTCCACTGTTTGATACGAAGCATCGGTCGGCGTAAGGCGGAAGGTATAATAGCTGTCTCCATTTCTCTGCGGGACATAGAAGGAACAGACATTTTGAATTTCTTCCGCATCCGGATCCTGTGCATGTCCAAACTCCCGTCCTTCTTCGTCAAACAGCTGCAGGGAATAATCAGCCGGTGTTGTATATCCGGGCATGACATTACCGAAATATACACTTACCAGGTTAACCGTCTCCGTATGATCATCCACGGTAAAATAACCGGTCGCTCCGTTGCCCGTCGTATATCGGAAAGTACCGGGAGCAACGGTTATGGATTTTGTCGTCTCGTCAATATAGGTTGTCTCAATTTCATCTGTTCCATTTTCCTCATAAATCCGCAGTCCTGCAGATAAGGTGGTACTTGCGGTAACCTGAACCGTCAGCGGCTCCCCGGCAGCGCTTACATGGTCGGTCCTCAAGAACAGACAGATAACGAGACAGAAAAAGCACCCTATCACATAGGGAAGCCTGTGTACTCTCTTCTCCATGCTTTTCTCCATTTTCCTTACAAGGAGAAAAGACGCCGTCCGCAAGATACAAAACTTTACTCCGGCCTCAGGCGCCTTTTCCTGTTAACAGTTTCAGAACAGGTTCACGGTCTGTCTATTTTCTTTATCCTCTTCCATAAACCTCTTTCTTCAGTAGAGCAAACATCTACTGCCTCTTTTCATACTCATCAGCCCAGTTCCGAAAAATAATCCTGTGCGTCCGCCCAGGTTCCGAAAGCCCAGTAAACATCATCATTGTTCTGTACCGGCAGAACAGAAGCGCTCACAATATCGCCTTCCGCAACCCTTACGCCATCACGAACTACGCAGTAATTCCAGCCATAATAAGTCCAGTCCTCAGTCGTATATTCTGTTACCGTATTTCCTGTACTGTCTGTAATCGAGCTGACATATCCACCTGCCTGCACAAAGGAAATCGTGCCATCGTCCATCAGGCTGTAAAGAGCGTCGCCTGCAGTCGGATATTTCTGTGCGCTGGCCGTATCTCCGTTAAACGGGTTACCCGCATTCAAAACAGCCGCTTCGACATCCAGGCCTGCTCCGTATTCATACATAGAAGCATCATCCCCCCGAAGATCAACTACTTCGACATCCACATTCGTAGCTGCAGAAACGACGGTCTCCGGCTCAACAAAGACTGTCATATCAATGTAGGCACTGCTGTTGTTTTTATTTGTAATATGAATGCTGGCTACGCCAGAGACATTGTCTTTCGCCGTGACAGTTAAGGCTGTTCCCCAGACATCCAAATCATCATCCCAGGATGCGCTGGTGGATATGCTGTCAATCAGATCCCCTCCAGCATTAAAGGAATAGTTCACACCGTTTGCCGCATCATCGGCATCATCAAATCCGCTGGCCATATAATAACTGTTGGCCGGCGCAACAGAGATTGTTACACTGCCTCCTTCCTCTACAGATGAAGAATATGGCGTGTTATTAATAACCGTCATATTCGGATCATTAGACGCGGCCATCGCCGGTACGCACATACCTGCCATCATCACCGTAACAGTTCCGAGTGCCAAGAGTTTTTTCTTTAACATCGTTTCTGTCTCCTTTCCTTGTCTGTACTTTTGCATTTTTCTGTGGACAGCGGGCCCTCTGCCCACGGGTATTTATCGTCACGGCAATATGCCGTTGACTTCTCTTCATTGGTTTCCGGCCAGACACAGCGGTTATTTCGGAACAAAAAAAGCACCGCGCTTCCTGCAGGAAACCGGTGCAAACGCATTTATGCACAGCCAGGGTTCAGGAAAGCCGACCCTGACAGCTAAAACAGAGTATCCTGACTAACGCTTCCAGTCCTAAGACCATTCGTCCGTTTCCTACCTTCCCATGATTTCTCACAGTGGATGGCTTACGCCCGCACAAGATTGCTCTGTGCTTTGGAACGGCTTAACGCTTACAGTACCGTTTCTGTGTGGGGTCTCTCACCCCGTTCCTCTTTTCACAGGCTTTCGCCTGTGATCGTTTTAGCTCAATATTCAATTTATACATAAAAAAAAGCCCCTCTACCAATCCCGTAGAGAGGTTCGTTCAGCAAAAAACATACAGCGGCACTGCTCTCTAAGGTTATGGCGGTTTTCCGCCATTTCCATGAGACAGTAGGCATAGTGGGCTTTACCACACGTCAGGATACAGTTTTCTGCATCTGCCTGGCTCCGGAATCCCGCCGGATCTCCTCTTAGCGCTGTACACAACAGTACGCGGCTGTTTCATGCTGTATTGTATTGAGTAACCCTTCTAAAAGAGTCAGAGAACTCTCCGTTTATACCACCGGACTGTTCATCATACAGATTTCCGGATACTTGTGTTCTGACTTGCAGCGCAAACCTCACGCCTACCGGCTGCCCTTCCCAAAACTCTTCGTCTCAGTGGATATGCAGCTTTCGTTCTGCTTTACAGCGGGGATAAACCGTGCCGGAATACTGACCGGACTTCCTGAACAGCTCTTTGCTGTCCTGTACCCATTCTGCATCTGTATAGAATCTGTGTATAGGATAATTCAATCGTTTAAAATTGTCAAGTTTTTTGTATCAACTCCCTTTTATTTTTATAAGCCATTTATGATAATGTCCTAGTATACCACAAATGAAAATGTCCCAGATGTGGTATACTTATCCTTCTATGATGTAATCAAATAGGAGGAAAAAATCAAAGAACTGAAGGAAGAGTATCAGAAAGCTCTGGAAAAGCAATAAAAATCCCGGTCAGACACAGATCCTGAAGAAGTGTCTGCCGGATCTATTCCGGCAGAGGGCTTTTGGAACCTGACAGAGGTGTCTGTGAGGGCGTGTTATCAGGATACATATGACGGAGGGCGTTCATGATCAGCCGGAAGGTGAGCTGGGCCATATATTGAGGCGTTTCATCGGTATCGGAGGTCAGCCAGGTTTTCACCAGACCGATGCAGCCGGAAAGACAGAAAGAATAGGAATATTTCAGGTCTTCAATAGTGTCCGGAAAAGTCCGGCGCAGTACGTTAAGACTGTGGGTGGAAATCAGATTTTCAATGCGATGGATAAACGCGATATCCCCGTTTGGCCCCAGCAAGGCGCTGCAGATATCTTTGTTTTCTGCCAGGATATGAAAAATATCCTCAATAAAAGGAAAGCTGGATTCGTTAAAGGGACTGACCGGATGATTCTGAATGGTCTGGCGGATCTCTTCCAGCAGTTCTTCTTCAATGGTGGAAAGCATATTGAAAATATCCGTATAATGGAGATAGAAAGTAGAACGGTTGATATCCACTTCCTCTACCAGTTCTTTTACAGTAATTTCTTTAATACTTTTTTCCTGCATAAGTTTTGCAAGCCCGGCTCGAAGCTGGGCTTTTGTTTTGCGGATTCTCCGGTCAGTTTTTTCTTTCATAGATTTCTCCTTTCGAAAATATAAAAAAATTATAAACCATAGACACTAGATAGACATTTTGCCTATTAATAGACATGACGAAGGATTATTGTCGGTTGTAAGGTATTTATAACCCTAGTATAATGCGGTATGTGTAAATAATCAACATAATATCTATTAAACAATAACTAGTTGTGCAGACAGAAAGGAGACAGGAGAATGCTGAAACTAGAGTGGAAAAAGCTGCTGAGTAATAAACTCATGTTGGTAGTTATTGTTGCGATTATTGCAATTCCTACCATTTATACCACCCTTTTTCTGGGATCCATGTGGGACCCTTACGGCAATATGGACAAATTGCCCGTGGCTGTGGTGAATGAGGATAAATCGGTAGAATATGAGGGAGAAACATTAAACATAGGAAAAGAAATGGTGGAGAATCTGAAAGAGGACGGTTCTCTGAATTTTTCTTTTACAGATAAGGAAAGGGCCCGGCAGGGGCTGAAAGACGGAAGTTATTATATGGTCATTACCATACCGGAGGATTTTTCAGCCAATGCGGCCACCCTTACCCGGGAAAAAACTGAAAAAATGGAACTTTCTTATGAAACAAACCCGGGTATCAATTACATTGCTTCTAAGATGAGTGAGACAGCTATGGAGAAAATCCAGAGTTCTGTCCGGGAAGAAGTTACCCGCACTTATGCAGAAGCGGTTTTTGAACGGATCGGTAAGGCCGGGGACGGAATGGAGGAAGCGGCAGATGGTTCCGGGAAGCTCCAGGAGGGAACCCGGGAACTTGCCTCAGGAAATGAACAGATCGAAGAGAATTTACAGGTTCTGGCAGAGAGTACTCTGGTATTCAGAGATGGCAGTCAGACCATGGAAGAGGGACTAAAGACTTATACAGATGGAGTAACAGCCGCAGACAAGGGAGCACGTGAACTTCAGGATGGGGCCAGTGAACTGAACAAGGGGACGAAAACCCTGGACAGCGGGGCAAAAGAACTTGCCGGCGGAAGTGAAAGCCTGGATGCAGGAGCCCAGTCCCTGGAAGAGGGCATGGGACAGTTAGAAGGAAAGATCCCGGGACTTTCTCAGGGAGTCCGGGCATTATCCCAGGGGTCTTCCCAGCTTGCCGCAGGTGTCAAGACAGCGGGAGAGGGAAGCAAAAGTCTGAAGGCAGGAGCTGAACAGACAGACAGGGGTCTTGCATCTTTACAGGAAGGACTGGATCAGCTGAACAGTGCAGCATCCCAGCTTCCCGGGCAGACACAGAAACTTCAGGAAGGTACAAATGAGGTTTATGAAGGGGCAGCTCAGCTTTCCCAGGGAATGAAGCTTCTGGAAGAACAGGCAGTCCCCGGCATTTCTGCCAGTATTGATCAGGTAAACGGACAGCTGCAGGATGGAGGAAAACAGGTTTTTGACTCTGTGAAAGAGGGCGCGGACCAGTTAAAATCCAGTGCCGATCAGCTCCTTGCGGGGATTCAGGGAACGGAGAGCATGTCCCAGGAAACAGGAAGTGGGGACCAGCTGGGCGATACTTTAGAGAGGAATGCCCAGGAAGCCGGAAACCAGGCAGAGGCAGCCCAGGCTGCGGCAGAAAATCTGGGAGGTGTGGAAAGTACAGACGCCTCTTATTTAAGTGATTCCTTGCAGCAGGCAATTGATTCAGGAGATATAGATGCAGTGGCATCCGTTGCCTGGGAGGCAGTGGCAGCTGCACAGCAAAACGCCGATGCAGCCAATGAGGCGGGAAGCCGTCTCCAGGAAGCTTCTCAGGCTCTTGGGAACAGCAGTGCCGCCCTGTCTCAGGATCAGCAGACCATGGCAGAGGCAGCCCGGCAGGCCCGGGATATGACCGGGGCCGGTTTGGCAGGGGAAAATTCTACAGACCTGAGCAGTGTGGTAAAGGGTCTTCAGGCATTATCAGAAGGTCTGGGACAGTTGTCTGCTCAGACAGAAACAGCCGGAGAACAGTATCTGGCAGGAGTGGACAGCGGCATGGAGCAGCTGAAGAGCGGAATCGGCACACAGGTTGGAGACAGTCTGTCTCAGCTGAGGGAAGGTGCTGACCGTCTTACCCAGGGAAGTGGAGAAGTGAACCGGGGAGTAGAACAGCTGACTGAGGCGGCACCTGCACTTGCCGGCGGAATCCAGAGTGCAAAGGATGGAGCCGGAGCACTGAAGACACAGGGAACGGAAGCACTGGTACAGGGAGCCGGGCAGCTGGATGAGGGATTTGGCCGTCTGGTACAGGGGAGTTCTGATCTGGATAAAGGAGTACAGGAAATGCAGGGACAGCTTCCGGCTCTTTCCCAGGGAGTGGAACAGCTGTCCCAGGGAGCAAAGGATCTGAAACAGGGAACTGGAAGTCTGAAGACAGGAGCCCAGACCCTTTCTCAGGGAGCAGGAACTCTTTCGGCGGGTATGGATACCTTGGTAGCCGGAACCAGCAAGTTGTCCCAGGGAACCGGCCAGCTTACTGCAAACAATCAGGCTCTTCTTGGAGGAGCGGTACAGCTGGAGGACGGAGCCTCCCAGATCAGCAGCGGAGCTTCTCAGCTTCATGATGGAAGTAAAACTCTTGGATCCGGGATTGAACAGCTGGCGGAAGGAACTAGGACTTTAAAAGACAGTCTGGCAGAGGGGGCAAAACAGATCCGGGATACGAATAAAGGAGAAGATACGGCGGATATGTTTGCAGCTCCTGTGGAAACAAAAGAAACACAGATCACCAGGGTAGAAAATAACGGCCATGCCATGGCCCCCTATATGATGTCTGTGGCACTTTGGGTAGGCTGTATTGCCTTTAGTCTTATGTATCCGCTGACAAAGTACAGCGGAAAGCTGAAATCCGGTCTGGCCTGGTGGGGAAGCAAGGCATCGGTACTGTATCTGATTGCCCTGCTCCAGGCAGCGGTGATGATCTTTATGCTTCATCTGTGTGACGGTTTTGAGCCGGTGGAAATGGGGAAAACCCTGGCGGTGGCCTGTCTGGCTTCGGTGGCTTTTATGTCTGTGATGTATTTCTTTACCAATACTTTTGGCAAAGTGGGAAGTTTCCTGATGCTGGTATTTATGGTGATCCAGCTGGCAGGTTCTGTGGGAACCTACCCCCTGGAACTGTCCGGAAGCTTTGTCCCTTATCTTCATGACTGGGTACCGTTCACTTATACGGTGGAAGCCTTCCGAAGTACCATATCAGGAGGAGAAAGTATTCAGGAAGCCGTAATATTCCTGACCGTTTTGTGGATCGTCTTTACCCTGCTGACCATTCTGGAGTTCCAGATCCGAACCCTTAAGATGAAAAGAGGAAAAAGGACTCTGGATAACTGGTTAGAGGAAAAGGGACTGGCATAAGAGAAAAAAGAAGGGAAAGGACTTTGTACTGCCTTTGAAAAGACAGTGCAGGGTCCTTTTTTTCGGCCATCCATACACTATAATTTATATAAGGTATGATATGGACAGACAGCGGGAACGGAAGCCTCCGGGATTTTTCTTCAGACACCCTCCCCGGACAGTAAAAGGATAAGAAGGTATCATTGGAATTGTATGAACAGATAGGAGAAAAATGGAGGGGCCTATGGAATATAATAAGGAACAACAGGAAGTCCTGATCCAGGACTTTATTGATATGCTTTTTGTGCAGAGAAACTTGTCATCCAATACCCTGTATGCCTATAAAAATGACCTGCAGAATTTTTCCAGGTGGCTGGAAAGACGGCATTACGGGGATATCAATGACCGGAGCATCTATGAATATTTTTTTATATGCAGAATGAGATAGAATTAGCACCCCGTTCTATCCGCAGAAAATATGTTTCCATTCAGCAGTATTGTGATTATCTCAGAATGGTTTTGAACTTAAATGAGATTTTCTTCCGGTTCACGGCCAGAAAATTTCAGTTGCCAAGGACTCCAGCGGCTCTCTTGCTATAGCTTATTCTATGACTCCCACAGTCATTTTCAATAACTAATTTTATGACTTGTAATAGCTTTCTATGACTAATTCTATAACTAAACATTAGCTTTCTAAAACTAATTCTATCTGATTTATAATCTAAACACAAGAATATGCAGAAAATCATCCGGCACATCTCGCTGTACCGGATGATCTTGTCTCATTATCCGTGCTGGTGGAGATATTTCTCTCTCGTCGCCATCCCGCCCCGGATGTGCCGCTCGGACTTATTCGTGTCCAGCACCTTGCGGGCCTCGGAGGCAAGGGATGGATTGATCTGGATGAGCCGGTCGGTGACATCTTTATGTACTGTACTCTTACTGATTCCGAATTTCTTTGCTGTCTGCCTTACTGTAGCGTTATGATCGATGATATAATTAGCGATGTCCACAGCTCTTTCCTCAATATAATCTCTCAAAGGAAAACTCCCCTGCAAACACTGTTTTTACAATGTATGCAGGGGATGAAACGGTTATTCAACGCTTGAAAAAGTTCCGTCTTTTCATGTACTTTCTTCCGCCATTTACCGTCTGTATCTCCATCCGTATTCCTGTTTCAGTCTCTCGTAAATCTCAAACGCGACTGGACAGACCTCCATGACATCCAGAACACTGTACAGGCTTGCCCACCTGTCCGGCTGATCCGTATACGGATATTTCTTACAGCTCTCCGGCCGGCAGTCGCCCAGGCTGCAGTTTCCATCCTCCTCAAGAAAATCACAGGGCGCGTTTTGAGTCTGGTATCTGTTTTCGCCATCTTTATCTGCCAGATATTTTTCAATAAACTGCACTTTTGTGAGCCCCATATATTCCGCATCTCTTGCAAGATCTTCCTCCGGAATACTTCCATGGTACATTTTGCAGCAATTTCTGCATCGGCTGCAGTCATATCCTGCAAACAGTTCTTTGTGCAGCTGGCGGAACTGCTCGTCCAATTCTCCGGCATCTGCATTTTCTTTCAGAAATATACGAAATTCATAATTTTCATTTCTCTTTTTCTCCGCTTCAAATTTTATCTTTCTGGGTGCGATCATTGTTAAATTCCTTTTCTTGCTTTACCTTTTGTCCCTCTGGGTAAATCCTTGTACTGTACAGTATTTCCCTAAAAAAATCTGCAATATCAAAATTAAATAGGATATCATCAGGCATACATACATCATATTTTTCAGAAAATTTCCAGATAAATTCATCTGTCACCTTTTTATTTCTTCTGTAACTTTCTTCCATTCATCCATTTTTCTTTCCTATCCCCAACTCCCATATTCTGTTTTTTCAAGCTTCTGAACTGCGCCGACATCGCGGCGTCTGATACCAGTAATCGCTTTGATCCGGATTCTGCCGCCGGAGTAATTGCAGTTGTCATCGTTTGCCTGCAAAACGCTTCATCACATCTTTCAAATCATCGCTGAATTCTTCCAGATCATCAAATGTGATCGCCCCTTCTCTCAGTAATGATGCCATAACATAAAACTGAGTCGATCTGCTCATCTCACACTGTACGCCGCAGTCTTGTTTATCCTCTCGGATCCGCTTCTCCAGCGCCCAGAACTTGTCCGAAGCATTTCCCTTTCCCGACAATAGTTTTATGTACTCTCTGTTCAATCTGTCCATATATGCTTCCTGCCAGTCAGAAAGCTTACTGCGGAATAATTTCCAGTCTTTTTCTGAAAATCTGTTCATAACACATTACCTCCTGATGCACTTGTTGTAACGCTGTTTGCGTTATAATGCAAGTACTAAATTCAAGATTCGCCGGCGAATCCCGGCCCGGTTTTTAACAGTCAGCCGGCCTACTCCCTTAAAAGAAACTGTGCAGTCCGGCAGATATGAAAAATCCCTGCCGCCATATTCTGACAACAGGGATATTCTTCTTTTTACTATTTAAGAAACATCAGCCGTCTATCTCAGGCCTTCTTGTTCAGGTATCCTCCCACCGCGATCAGCGCCGGACAGATCAGGCCGAGAATGACTCCGCCGGCAGTTATTACACTGATATAGCCGCCGAAAAGCGCGGAAGCCAGAATCCAGTCAATAATTCTCATGACCACAACAATGACACCCAGGGCAAATACCATATTGCCCTTTTCTTTTTTGTTGCAGAAAATCAGCGAGCAGATACCCGCAACGATCATGACAATGCCAAGAATGATTTCAAACACAAGCGCCCCTGCGATGCCTCCGCCCAGATATTTCACATAGGACATTGCCTTCATGTCCGTACCCAGAACGGCGATTCCGCCAATCAGCACAAGAATGCCGGCGACAATCAGCGCAATCATGCCCGGCGCTCTGCCGGAACTGGCAGGACGATGGTATCCGTTATTGTATCCATAGGGATTCCCTCCATAGGGCTGCTGGTAGTTCTGATTGGGATAGGGGTTCCCTGCAGGGGGGACCTGATTTACCCTTTCTCCGCATTTCGGGCAGAAAGCCGCATTGTCCGCAATCTCCGCCCCACATTTTTTGCAAAACATAACTTATCCTCCTTTGATTTGCTATGTAACATTATGAAGAATTTCATCAAATATTGCAAGTGTTTCAGACAATTTTTTTTTGCGTTTTCTACCCATGTTTGCTATATTATTCCTGATCGTTCATATGAAGAAGCTTTCTTCTGTTCCCCGGGGATCCCGCGGACAGGGACGAAGGACGTTTCTATTGCGGACAGCCTTTTCCCGCGCCATGTATTGTTTATCCTCTCTTCCGCAGTCTTCCCTCCTCCAGGTACACTGCGTCCCCTTCCCGGATCTCCTGCTGATACAGCCAGGCGTCCGCCTGTTTCAGGGAATGTTCCTTTCCGGCAGCGTCCTTCAGGACTACGATCACCTGAGGCTCATACTCTGCCGGGCGCTCCTCGCATCCGAAGTCGTCCTCCCAGATTCTCTCTACATTATAATATTCCGTCATAACGTTCTTTCCTCCGTTTTCATAAAGCGGTTCCCTTCTTGGGGATAAAAAGTCCCTGCATATCCGTTCTCTCCAGTGTCAATAATTTTACTTTTCGATCCAGGCCCCCGGCATAGCCGGTGAGACTGCCGGAGGCTCCCACCACCCGATGACAGGGCACCAGGATCGAGATGGGATTGCGGCCCACCGCGCCGCCTACCGCCCGGGCCGACATGGGGGACGATCCTTTTTCCGCCGCCAGATGCCCGGCGATCTCCCCGTAAGTCATAGTATGCCCGTAGGGGATGGCGCAGAGGATCTCCCAGACCTTTTTCTGGAAATCGGTGCCAAGAAAATGCAAAGGCACGGAAAGATCCGGCTCTGTTCCGGAAAAGTAAAGATCCAGCCAGCGCTTTGCTCTTTCAAACAGGGGAATTTCCTTTTCCTCCTGTTCGTTCCGCAGCGAACGGGCGAAATATTTCTGTCCTTCAAACCACAGGCCGGTAAGGCCTTCCTCGTCCGCCGCCAGAAGGATCTTGCCCAGCGGCGATTCATAATGACTGATGTACTGCATAAAAAATCCCCTTTCCTGTCTTAATTTTCTGCGGCCATCATCCCTGTACAGGTAAATTGAATTTCTTCAAACAGGCTTTCCGGAGCCCACAGATGTTTTCTATGTCACCGTACTTCAATGCCCCTGCTCCAACTGCAGAATCAGCCGCAGATACAGATTTGTCTCCGGATCCTCCAGATTCAAATGGGTGATCTCCTGAATCCGCCGGATCCGATACAGACAAGTGGTGCGGGCAATATAAAGGGCCTGGCTGGTCTCTGATATATTCAGATTCTGCTGCAGATAGCATTGTAATGTTTTCACCAGCTCCGTATTATTTGCCAGATCATAGTGGTATAGATTTTGCAGATAACGAATTTTGTAGATGTCCGTTTCTCCCTTTTCCCGGAAAAACGACAGCATCATCGGCAATACGTTTTCGTCAAATTCATATAGCTTTTTTTGCCGGTCACGCAGGGCATAGTCCGCCATCATCATGGACTGCCCTACGTGCACCTGCAGTTCCCGGAAATCATGGAAAATGGTACTGGTTCCCGCCTCCAGGGCATTATTGGACAAAAAGATTTTCATCCGCCGCAGCATCTCCTCATAGGAATAGGAAGATCGGTCGATGTTCAGGATCTGCACCAGATATCCCTGATGCAGAAATATATACTGGCTGTCAAAAAATTCCACCAGATAATGGGCTCCGTCCTGCAGAACCGCATCTCCCACCGGATCATTGTTCACCGTAATGGCAATGCAGACATAGCGATCTTCCGGTTTCCATCCCGCCTTCGCAAGCGTGGCATCATATTCCTCTCGATATTTTCCCCGGGACAGAGAAAGATCAAAGATCATCTGTTCAAACTCCAGAGAGGCCGGGAACCGAAAAGCTCTGTTGCGGTTCATCAGGATCCGCATATATTCCCCGAACCATGCAGCCAGGGCATAATCGCCCTCTCGAAATTCCCTGTATGTATTTTCAATAATCAGTCTGCCCAGATAATTGTCCTGCAAAAAAATATTATAATATATGATCTGAGTCCTATACAGTTCCATGCTGGAAAAAGCCGGACCTCTGACAGAGAAGGTGTCAATAAAATCTTTACTGGCGTAGAGTACGCTTTTTTCTTCTTCCTCCATATAGCCATCCTGATTTTTCTGATAATATTCCAGATTTTCCGTTCGGTTTGGATCGTAGGCCATCATCAGCACCTTTTCATAAGTCCCATAGACCGTTACCGGCGTATCAAAGATCTCCAGAGCAATTTCCTGAAAATCCCTCATCTGCCTGCCGGCTATAATCATATCCTTGATCCGGCTGTCAAAGGATTCATAATAGCAGAAAATATCCAAAACCTCCTGAAAGAGAGACTGTCCCGGCTCAGAACTTCGAAAGCAGAGAAATTCCACGCCATCCTGATTGACATATCCCGCCGGCAGATAGCCCAGACACAAAAGGGAGATTTGCCCGGTCTCCGGCGTCACGGGGAGATCCTCCGCGGATGCCAGATATAGAATATCCGGGTTCAGATCCTGATCCTTCTCATAAAACCGGATCTGTTTCAGATTCCGGGGATGCTCCTTTCTGACCCTTGACTGAAGAATACGGGATGACGGCAGTTTATCTTTTATCATAGCCAGATTTAACAATATATCAGAAACCCTCCTCTATACATCTTCTCCAGTATGAATGATTCTGTCAATACTGTCGGTTTTTCGCTATATATTATAACATTTTTGACTATCCGCCAAAAGCTTCTTTCCCATGTTTGACGGTTTCTTGTACTTACCGTATTCATGATTGTCATTTTTGTCTATATATATCAAATATGCACTATGATATCTCCGCTTTTCCGCATTTCTTTGTTGTATTTTTCCTCGTTTTTCCCACTGTATTCTGATATTTATTCACTATTTTCTTCCGGCATCTGCGGTTTTATACTTATTGCATCAGAAAAAATCCCCATTTACAAGGAGGCAGACTTATGAATCCATATGAATTTCACGAAAATGAACTTCTCCACGGGCAGAAGCGGTTTCTTTTTGGCTGTGAATTGACAGAACTGTCAACTCCTATCACCCCGAAGGAAAATATGTTTCGCGCCCTGGACAGCAAAAAGCCCCTGTGGCTCCCCTCCACCTTTGATATCGGCTATCTGTTTCCCCAATGCGTACCGGACAATCCGGCAAAAGGAAATGTATCTGACGCCAAACTTCCGGCAGAACAGCTGGGCGGCAAGGATATGTTCGGTGTGGAGTGGGAATATGTGCCTGTGGTGGGAGGTTCCACGACCCGTCCGGGCAACCCTCTGCTGACAGATGCCAACGACTGGCCTCAGAAGGTGGTTTTCCCCACAAAAGAGGTGATAGACAGTTGGGATTGGGAGGGTTGCAGGAAACGGTCTGACACCCTCATGCGTGAAAAAGATATGTGGGAAATCGTCATCTGCACAGGTTTTTATGAACGCCTGATCTCCTTTATGGATTTCGAAGGGGCCGCGGTGGCCATGATCGACGAAGATCAGGAGGACGCTATTAAGGCCCTGTATGACAAACTTTCGGATCTCTACATCCTGCTCATTGACAAATACCTGGAGGTCTTTGGCCGGAAAATCGACGCCGTCTGTCTCCACGATGACTGGGGACATCAGCGGGGCATCTTTTTCAGTCCGGACCGGCTGTACGAAATGATCGTACCTTATATGAAAAAGGTGAATGATTATGTCCACAGCAAAGGCATGCGCACAGAATGTCACAGCTGCGGCAAGGTAGATCCCCTGCTGCCTGTATATATAGACGCAGGATTTGAAATGCTGGAATGTCAGCCGCTTTTGGATTATGACAAAGTAGTGCCGCAGTACGGCGACCGCATTCTGATGCATTTTCCGCCTGCCAATGCTCCGGCAGATCTCAACGCCCCGGAAGAGGAACATATTAAAGCCGCCCGGGCATACGTAGATAAATGCATCAGCTTTGGATATCCCGTCATGATGGATAACTACTACGCGCCGCGGCTGAGTCCTGTTTTTACCGATGAAGTGTATCGGTATTCCAGAATCCGCTGCAGTCAGGAATAAATTCTTCAAAAAGCATCACAAAGGAGCTGTGATTATGACAAAAACAATCAGTAAAACCTAACGAACCCTGGCCCTTGTCGCCATCTTTTTCTCCACCCTGGCCGTCATGGCAGACCTGGCCATTACTCCGGTCATCGGCATGATCTATGGCTACTATCCGGACCATACGAGCGCCGTCAACTACATCGTTTCCGGCCCCATGCTGGTACTGGTCGCCGCTTCTCTGATCACCCCTCTCCTGACGAGAAGGTTTAACAAGAAGACGGTCTTCATCGCGGCCGCTGTCATCTTCAGCATTGGCGCCATCTTCGGCGCAGCAGCAGATGATCCCCTGTATATCTGCTTCACAAGAACTCTCGTAGGCATCGGCGAGGGCGTCATAAATGCCGTGGGCATCGCCTACATCGCGGATCTGTACGAAAATCCCCAGGACAGAAACAAAATTACGGGATTTTACAATGCCGCTCAATCCCTGATGGGAATGATCCTCAGCTATGCCATCGCGGGGATCACTCTGCTGCTGCTGATCTGGTTCCCCGGCCAGGCCACGGCGCTGGTGATCGGTACCATCTGCGGGCTCACTTACAAAGTGCTGATGTCCTATAACTATGGCCATGGGTTTTCTATTGTCCCAGCCTCCAGAGCAGATGACGTGTCTTCTATCACCACCGCTGTGTACGGCCTGGGCAGCTTTCTCTGCACCTATTTCGCCACCTGGCTGATGCAGCTGATGCACACCGATCTGGTGACTCCCACCTGGTATGTGGGCGCCATCGGCTTTATCCTCATCACTGTCCTTGATATCTTTGTGGCCCTCCGGGAAAGGAAACGTTTTGGCGCCTGAGGAATGCGCCCCTGAATACCCACGAGAAAGGAGACCGATAAACCATGAAAGTCAATTATACCCTGCAGCAGTCTGTAAAATATCAGATTCTCACTGAAGCGCAATGTGCCGAGATTGCCGGAGCCGCATACCGGATTCTGGCCCGTACAGGCTGCATCGTACAAAACCAGAAAGCGCTGACCTTATTAAAGGAGGCCGGCTGCGTGGTGGATGGGGAACATGTATGGATTCCGGAAACACTGACCAGATGGGCTGTGGAAACAGCTCCCAAATCCATCACACTCTATGACAGAGAGGGAAATTTTGCCTTCCGTCTGGACCCAAACTCTTTCCATTTCGGGCCTGTCACCAGCACCTGCGATATCCTGGATCTGCGCACAGGTGAAAGAAGAAGCTCCACCAAAAAGGATCTGGAGGAATGCGCGATCCTTTTGGACGCCCTGGACAACATTTCTTGGAACAGCGACATCTGTACCCTGAACGATGTGGATCAGACCTATGCGGATGTGGAAGAAGTCTGCACCCTGCTGCAAAATACCCGCAAACCCTTCTGGTATTTTGCCAGCAGCATGGAAAATCTGGAAGCGCAGTACGAAATGTTCAAGGCTGTCGCCGGGGGCGCGGAGACACTGCGGATTCGTCCCTTTACCATCAATCTCGTTTGTCCCCTGGACGCCCTGCGCCATTCAGACCACGGCGTCAGCCAGTTGATCTACTGTGCGGAACGGGGACTTCCGGTCGTCTACATCCCCGGAACCGAATTTGGTCTCACCAGCCCGGCCACTATGGCGGGTACCCTGGCCGCCGGCATTGCGGACCTCCTCCCTGCCGTGGTTATCAGCCAGCTGGTAAATAAGGGTGCCCCCATCATTGCCGCCTGCTTCCGCAACAATGTGGATTTTCGCACCATGAAGCTCAATCACTCCCGCCCGGAAATGATTACGGCGAATTGCGCCACAGCGGAGGTCTGGCGCTATATGGGACTTCCCTTCTGCTGCAACATGGCCAATACCGGCAACGGAGATTTCGGTCCTCTGTCAGCCTTTGAAAAGGCCATCCAGTATTACAGTGTTATGCTTTCCGGCATCAATATGTGTTACGGCCTGGGCTGCTATGAGGAAGGAATGCTGCTGCGTCCCAGCGACCTGATCTTTGCCAATGAAGTCATCGGTTATCTGGAGACTCTGGTAAAGGGATTCCCGGTGGATCAGGACACTCTGGCTGAGGATCTCATCGACGAAGTAGGTCCCGGCGGTACCTATCTCATGGAAGAACATACTATGGAACACTTGTACAGTTTCTGGACACCGGACAAGCTGGCGCCCAGAAAGCTGGGAGAAGGAGTTTCCCTGGAACAGGATCTGGCGGAGGCTGCGCTGGCGATCATTGAAAAGGGGCCGCGGCATCCACTGTCTCCCGGGAAACAGCAGGCGATTGACGCACTTATGGAAAAGGTCCGGGCAAGGTCAAAAAAATGACCCGCCGCCCTTTACAGCATGCATGACACCGTTTTGTCAGGAGGGAGAAAAATGAAAGGAAAGGGATATAGTAAAAAACAGCAGATCCTGGCCGCAGTGGCCATATGCTTCGCGGGTTACGGCGCTTACTCAGACAGTGTGATCTATCCCATAATCAGCGCCATTCTGGCGGATTTTCCCGGCACTTCCGTGGTAGCTTCCAACATGTTCCTGACCGGCGCCAGCGCTATTGCGGCAATCCTGGCAGCGCTTCTCACGGGAATTTTGATGCGTCATATCCGTGCCATCGCTATGTACCTTATTTTCAGCGTTCTTGCCTTCGTCTGCTCCATCTGCTCCAGTTTTTACGTTGCAGAGAATGGCATCGGGAATTCCATGCTGGTGGGCTTCAGCCAATCCTCGGGAAAAATAATCTGCATTGTTGTTACCTTGATTTTTCCTGTTGTCTATGGAAAATTCAAAAAATATATTCCTCTGGCATCCGCTTTTTCCTTTGCGCTGATTTACTTCTTTTTGTACCTTGCCCCCGGCGCCGGCATGCTGTTTCTGGGGATGGCGCTGCTGAATGTGGGTATGTCCCTTATTCCCACCTATTACCAGCTTCGGGTTTCGCAAAATACCCCTGCCTGCCGCATGGGACTTATGATGGGCCTGTATACCATATCGATCTATGGCGCGAATCTGCTTTGCCCTTATGTGCCCACAGTTTTCCGGCTCCTGCCAGGCTGTCATACCTATACCGCCGCCTACTTGCCCATCGGCATAATCCTTGGCGTATTGGCCGTGATCTATCTGATCCGGCTGTGTACCGGAAGGGAGCAGCAGGAGCTGGACAACTACGGACAAAATATATAACTCCTGGGAGACCGCGGCTGCTTCCTGTCTTAATTTTCTGTGGTGTACAGCCGGATCTGCTCCGGGCCCCTGTAGGAGATCCCGCTGCCCAGACCGTAAACGGCATTGCTGATTACATATTCTCCATCATTCACATAGACTTCGATCAGGTGCCGGTCTACCAGTACCTCCAGGTGGGTCTTACCGGTGATCTCCGGCGTTTCCGAGATCAGATGGGCCCCCTCAAAGGAAGGGTAGACACCGGTCCGGTCTGTGCGGATCCTGCCTTTTTCCCGGCGGACGCGGAAGCCTCCCAGATCCGCCTCTTCTCCTTCTTCCAGAGCAAAGGACGCCATATATCCGCCCTCCGAAGCCCGGGAGGGATCCGGGATCTCTCTGCTGTAGGCCTGCCGGATATGGGGATGCATGCGGAAACAGATATGTCCCTCCCGCACTTCCACCACCCGGGGGGAGCAGAACATGCCGATCCAGCCCTCCTCCGTCACCTGGGGCATCCGCACCCAGGCCATCATCACCCGGCGTCCCTCCTGATCCAGATTGGTCTGAGGGGCGTAGAGATCCATGCCGTAATCCAGGAACTGGTACTGATCCGGGATCTCCATGCGGCAGGATTCCTCTTCAAATTCCACCGGGAAACAGATGGTCTGGTTTTTTTCTTTCTCCCGGTTGTCCAGCAGATTCATGGCGGAGATCAGCAGCACTTTTCCTCCCTCCGTCTCAAAATAGTCCGGGCACTCCCACATCCATCCGTACTCCGGTCCTTTCCAGGCCTTGTTCACGTAAGACCAGGTGTGCAGGTCCCGGCTGCGGTAAAAAAGGACTTCCCCGAAGCGTTCTTCCGTGGTGCTTCCCAGCACCAGATACCAGGCGTCCCGGCCTCTCCAGATCTTGGGATCCCGGGTGTGGGTCCGATCTCCGATCTCCGGGATGGTAATGGGCGGGATGATCACTTCTTTATCCTTCTGATTGTCAAAGTGAAATCCGTCCTCCGAGGAGATCATCAGCTGGGCGGACTCAAACTGATCCTCCAGGCAGGTATGGGGATCCTCCGGGTTCACCTCCTCGTAGCGGACTCCCGTGTACGCCAGGTACAGCTTTCCCTGGTATTCCACGGCGCTTCCGGAAAAGCAGCCGTTCTGATCCTCTCTGCGGCTGGGGTACAGGGCCAGCCCCTTGTGCTCCCAGTTTACCAGATCCCGGCTGACCGCATGGCCCCAGTGCATGGTCCCCCAACGGGGACCATAGGGAAAATACTGGTAAAACAGATGGTAATATCCTTTATAATAGATGAACCCGTTGGGGTCGTTGACCCAGTTGTCCGGGGCTTTCAGATGCAGTTTCTGTGTTTTCATGCTTCCTCCGTGTAGTTTACTCCTGTGTCTTTGTCAAAGAAATGTATTTTTGACGGCATGAATACGAAATCAATGGTATCTCCGATCTGACTGACCTCATATTTGGATACTCTGGCCACCGCCTGGGCGCCTCCGAATTCAAAGTACAGGTTATTTTCATTTCCCATAACTTCCGTGTCCGTGATTACTGCGGACATATGATTTTCCTGGTTCAGGCCCAGATTCTGCTCATCCAGCTTGATGTCCTCTCCCCGGATGCCCAGGATCATCTCTCCCTGACGGCCTTTTAACTTATTCACAGTAGCCTCGGAAAGAGCCAGGGTGTTTCCATCTTTGAATTTCGCCAGATTTCCCTCCACTTTTACATCGAAGAAATTCATCTGGGGAGATCCGATAAAACCGGCTACAAACTGGTTCTTCGGATGGTCGTAGAGTTCCATGGGCTTTCCTACCTGCTGGATCACTCCGTCTTTCATGATAACGATCCGGTCCGCCATGGTCATGGCCTCCACCTGGTCGTGGGTCACGTAGATGGTGGTGGCGCCCAGCTGGCGGTGGAGCTTGCTGATCTCTGTCCGCATGCTGACCCGGAGCTTGGCGTCCAGGTTGGACAGGGGCTCGTCCATAAGGAACACCTTCTGGTTTTTCACAATGGCCCGGCCCAGGGCGACCCTCTGCCGCTGGCCGCCGGAAAGGTTTTTCGGTTTCCTGTACCGGTACTCCTCCAGGCCCAGCAGCTGGATGATCCCGTTGGCCGCGTAGGCGGATACATTGGGGCCGTCCACAGTCAGCACATCCGGCAGGCCCCCGGACATGACAGAGGCGTTGACCTTATCCGAATATCCGCCGCCGCTGTCATTTCTGGGAACAAACTCGATATCCGCGAAATACTTTCCGTCAAAGGCTTCGTTAAAGCTCTCCACAGATTCCCTGTAGGCCTGGCCCTCCTCCGTGTCCTCAATGGAGTGGACCCAGATAGACAGGTACTCTTCCCCCGGATCGTAGCCCGCTACATCACCCGGCTTCGGATCCTTCTGCTGGCACCCGGACAGGCAGGCGGCGGCAAGGAAGATTCCGGCCAGGCATATCCATGGTTTTTTCATGTTCTCTCCTCCTAGTATAATAATGGTGTAGTCAATAATGACTACGGGTTAATAGTTACAA
>ERZ1090863.214-NODE-214-length-37729-cov-13.602670_pt1 | contig 37729 bp, 32 predicted proteins | sample MGYA00478480_ERZ1090863 | MGnify/ENA primary metagenome ERZ1090863 (study PRJEB33644, sample SAMEA5815746) | chicken gut metagenome | biome: Chicken; feature: Gastrointestinal Tract; material: Caecum | place: Ireland | collected 2019-01-01 | study: A study of the...
ATAATCTATTTTTGTCTCTGCGCGGGACACGCGGGCTCGGGCGGGCGGGTCAAAAAAACCCCGCCCCCCCCCCCCCCCCGCCCCCCCCCCCAAAAACCGGCCCCCCCCGCGCTCGTTCTTTTGTTTGCAATATTTTTTGAAAGAGGAAGGTCGTGCAAAAACAATGATTCCCCGCACCGGGAAAGCAGTGGGGGAAAACAATGGTTTTCTTATAAAAAGCTGTGAGAAAGACGATGGTTTCCTGTATCAGGAAGACTGTGCGGGGAACAGGGATTGAATCATCTCCGAGACATACCGTACGGGGACGAGTTGGATTTTGCCCTTGAACTTTTCGCAGGCTTTGGCGTTTTTCTCGGGCAAGACGACGCGCTTGAATCCCATTTTGAGGCACTCGTTTACGCGTTTTTCGGCAAAATTGACGCCGCGCACTTCGCCTGTCAGGCCCACTTCGCCGAACACGGCCGTGAACTTGTCGACGGGGGTCATCTTTTCCGCGCTTGCGAGGGCGGCGCAGACGGCGAGGTCGGCGCTCGGCTCATTGAGCTTGATGCCGCCCATGGCGTTGAGGTAGACGTCCTGCATGCCGAGGGGGAGGCCGCACCGCTTTTCGAGGACGGCGATGAGCACCACGAGGCGGTTGAAATCGACGCCGAGGGACATTCTGCGCGGCAGGCCGTAGGCCGTCTTGCACATGAGCGTCTGGATCTCGACCATCATGCAGCGGTTGCCCGTTTCGCTGGGCGTGACGACGGCGCCCGCGGCCTCGCCGCGGCTGTCCGAGAGAAAGAGGGAGGAATAGTCGGAGAGTCCGAAGATGCCCTCGCCCGTCATCTCGAAGACGCCCACTTCCTGCACCGAGCCGAAGCGGTTTTTGACGGCGCGCAGGATCTTGAAGTTTTCGGTGCGCTCGCCTTCAAAGTAGAGCACGGCGTCCATGATATGTTCGAGGACCTTCGGCCCTGCAAGCGTTCCCTCTTTGGTGACGTGACCGACGATGAAGAAGGTGATGCCGCGCGATTTGGCGATGCGCATGAGTTTTGCGGCGCATTCGCGCACCTGGCCGACGCTTCCCGCCGCCGAGGAGAGCGTGTCCGTATAGATGGCCTGAATGGAGTCGACGATGACGTATTCGGCGTCGAGAATGGCCTCTTCCGCGTTTTCGAGGTTGGTCTCGTTGAGGAGCATGAGATCGTCGGCGTCGATTTTCAGGCGTTCGCAGCGCAGTTTTACCTGCGAACAGCTCTCTTCGGCGGAGAGGTAGAGGACCTTGTGCTCTTTGGAAAGATGTGCCGCGACCTGCGTCAAAAGGGTGGATTTGCCCACGCCGGGGTCGCCTCCGACGAGGACGAGCGAGCCGCGCACGATGCCGCCGCCCAGCACGACGTCGAGTTCGGCGATGCCCGAGGAGACGCGCTCGTATTTTTCAAAGGCCACGCGCGAGAGGGGGACGGCGTGCGAAAGCGCAGGGCGCATGGCGCTCTGTTTTTTCGCGGAAGGGGCGGGGGCGACGGGCTCCTCGACGAGCGTATTGAACTTGCCGCAGTCGGGACAGCGGCCCAGCCACTTTGCCGACGTATAGCCGCATTCCGAGCATACAAATTGTGTGGTATTTTTTGGCATAGGTTTTATTGTTTGTCCGTGTTTGTTTTTCAGGGTTCGTCCGGATGACGCGATCGGATATATCGGAGGTGCTCTTCTTTTGTGACGGGGTATTTTTCCAGATGGGCGCGCAGCGCGCGATAGGCTCTGTCCCGTTCGGCGGGCGAGAGCCGCTCGGGATATTCTCCGAGGATGCGCCCGAGGGTAAAGGGGGTGCAGACATCGGGACTGTCGATGTGGCGGATATTGCCCCGAACAAAGACGACATACCCCTTGACGGGAATGCTTGCGCGGAGTTTGCGGAAGAGGATTTCCTTTACAAAACGGACGTGCGTTGCGTTTTGCAGGACGGGGGAGCGCATGGAATGGACGATATTCCCGTCCGCGAGCACCTGTCTCCATTCTTCGCGCGTCCCGTCGCCGTAGATGTCGCCCGCACGGTTTTTCGTCTCGATGACAAAGATCCCGCGCGAAAAGATGAGGATGTGATCGATCTCACAGGACGCGCCGTTCTTCGGGTTGTATAAGATGACGCCGTTCATCAGATGATCGTGTTCGCTGCAGATAAAACTGCTCAGAACGGACGTCATGAAGCGCTCGCCGTCCGCTCCGCTGTCTTCTTCGCGGCGGGGCAGGGCGGGGCGCGGTTCGGCCGATGATCTCCTTTTCGGAAGAACGACCGCCAGAAGAACGCCGATCCCCAGGACGATGGCGAAAGCGATGAAAAGAAAGAGCAGCAGGGGCGGCATTTACGTTCCCTTCCGCAGCAGCACCGTTGCGAAACAGGTGATGCCTTTGCCTTCGCCGACGTAGCCGAGTTTCTCGTTGGTGCCTGCCGCGACGCCCACGCAGGAGACGGAAATACCGAGCACGTCGGCAAGATTTTGTTTCATTTCTTCGATATAGGGGAAGAGACGGGGGCGCTCGGCGACGACGGAGACGCTCGCATTGCGGACGGCAAGCCCCTGCGTACGGAGCATTCCGATCACCTCGGCGAGCAATGCCATGCTGTCGGCGCCCGCAAAGCGCTCGTCCGTTTCGGGGAAGTAGAAGCCGATGTCGCGCAGACCCGCCGCCGAGAGAAGGGCGTCCATGAGGGCGTGGACGGCGGCGTCGCCGTCCGAGTGTGCGATGAGCCCGTGCGCCGAGGGGATCTTCACGCCGCACAGCGTGATGTGGTCGCCTTCGCCGAAGGCGTGCGTGTCCACGCCGAACCCCGCGCGCTCGGCGGGGGCAAAGTCCTCGGGATAGGTGAGCTTGCGGTTGGCGCGGTCGCCAAAAAACAGGCGGGGCGCCTCCGCATAGGCGGCATAGACGCCGCTCTCGTCCGTAAAGATGCGCCCGTCCGCACGCGCGCGCTCGTACGCGCCCAGCAGTTTGCTGCGGTAAAATCCCTGCGGCGTCTGCACGGCGGCAAACTGCTCGCGCGGGGGGACGTCGAGGATGTTCCCGTCAAAAACTTCCGCCACCGTGTCGGAGAGGGGAAGCGCACAGACGCCGCTTCCGTATGTCCTGACGCACTCGATGCAGTCGCGGATGATCTTTTCCGTCACAAAGGGACGCGCCGCGTCGTGAACGAGCACGATCTCGCTTCCGGCCGCTTTCAGCGCGTTGTAGACGCTCTCGCCGCGTGTCGCCCCGCCGAGCACGGTGCGCGCGTTCGGATAGGGCGCAAGGAGCGCGTCGATGCGGGGCATGTCCTCGGGCGCGCAGGCGACGAGGATCTCGTCCGCAAGGGGCGCGAAGGCGGAGAGCGAATGGCACAACACGGGGAGCCCGTTCAGCTCGCGCAGGACCTTGTTCTCCGAAAAACCTGCGCGAAGCCCCCTGCCCGCCGCGCAGAGGATGGCGGCGATCAAGCGATCACCTCATAGAGGGAGGCGGCTTCGTCCTTTTTCACCGTCTCGCGGATGTCGAGCACGCGGAATTTCAGCGCGCCCGAGGCGAACTGCAGCTCCACGACGTCGCCCGCCTTGACGCGGTAGGCGGGTTTGACCTCCCGTCCGTTGACGGAGATCTTGCCTGCCGCGGCGGCCTCCTGCGCTACGGTGCGCCGCTTTAAGATCCTGGAAACTTTCAAAAATTTGTCGATTCTCATCTTTTTTGCCCGAATTTCCGAAAAAATAAAATTTTCCGCGCAAAAGCGTTTGACATCTTTTCGCGCGTGGTCTATAATAACATACTGTATCACTATGCTCAAAATGCGGTTTTGCGCCTTTCTGCCCGATTTCAAAGGCAATCGGAAAGGGGATTCCGCACCCGATTTTCCCTATTATAGCGCGTTTTCGGGCGCTTGTAAAGGGGAAAGGGAGCTTTTTTCTCCAGGTCAATTCGATTTTTATCGATGAAAAGATATACTCGGTAGATCGTAACAAAATATCACGAAAAAGGAGTATATTGCCGAGATGAACTTACCCATTCAAAAGTACGGGAAGACGGAGCGGCGCAAGTTCGGGAAGATCAATGAAGTCATCGACATTCCCAACCTTGTCGAGATCCAGAAGGACAGTTACGATTCCTTCATCAACGAAGGGATTGCCGAGATCTTCGAGGATTTTTCGCCCATCACGGATTTTTCCGACCACTTCGAGCTGCACTTCTTAGGGCATGAGTTCGGAGACACCCCCAAGTACGACGAAAAGGAATGCCGCAACCGCGATGCGACGTATGCGCTTCCTCTGCGCGTCAAGGTGCGTCTCGTCAACAAGGTGAAGGACGAGATCATCGACTCGACCGTGTTCATGGGGGATTTCCCGCTCATGACGGACAACGGGTCCTTCATCATCAACGGCGCGGAGCGCGTCATCGTCTCCCAGCTCGTCCGCTCGCCCGGCGTCAACAACGTCGCCGAAACGGACAAGACGGGCAAGAAGATCTATGAAACGACCGTCATCCCCAACCGCGGGGCATGGCTGGAATTCAAGCAGGATCCGCAGGGCGTCCTGTGGGTCAGCGTGGACAGAAAGCGCAAGCTCACTGCCACGGTGCTTCTGCGCGCCCTCGGCTACGGCTCCAACCGCGCGCTTGAAGAGCTCTTCGGCGGCAACAAGATGATCGCCGCCACCATCGAGCGCGACGAAAAGGATACGCCGCCCATCCGCACCGAGTCGGACGGCCTCATCGCGCTCTACCGCCGTCTGCGTCCCGGCGAAGTCCCGACCGAGGAATCGGTGCGTCAGCACCTCAACAATCTCTTCTTCGATCCGCGCCGCTATGACGTGGTCAAGGTGGGACGCTATAAGTTCAACAAGAAGCTCAACCTCGCGTACCGTCTGCCCGGCTGCCGCGTCGCGGACGACGTGTTCCATCCCGAGACGGGCGAGCTGCTCGCGTCCAAGGGCGAGAAGGTGACCGAGGAGCAGGCGCGCGCCATTCAGAACGCGGGCATCGGCTCCATCGCCGTCCTCGTCAACGACCCCGTGGACGGCGAGATCCGTCACAAGATCATCTCCAACAACGTCGTGGACTTTGCGGCCGTGTCCGACAAGAACCCCAAGGCGTTCGGTCTGCTCAAGACCATCTATTATCCCAACTTCAAGTTCAGCCGCGAGATCGCCGAGGCGTGCAAGACGATGAGCGTCGAGGAAGTCGCGGACAAGTACCTCGATGCGATCAACGCCGTCTACTATACGCGCGAGACCGCGCCCGAGGCGGACGAGAAGCAGGAGGAGAAGAAGAACCGCGAGAAGCGCAAGGAAAACCGCATCAAGTTCGTCACGGCGTGCAAGCTCTTCCACGAACTGCTCGCGCGCGACGACAACGAGAAGGCGGCGCAGGTCGACCTCGAGGCGGAGACGCGCGTCATGGGCGTCACGCCTGCCGAGAAGAAGCTCATCAAGCCGCTCGTCGAAAAACTCAACCACAAGTGCATCACGGTGGACGACATCGTCGCCGCCGTCTCCACCAACCTCGATCTGCAGTACGGCATCGGCACCATCGATGAGATCGACCACCTCGGCAACCGCCGCGTGCGTTCGGTCGGCGAGCTGCTTCAGAACCAGCTCCGTATCGGTATGTCCCGTCTCGAGCGCCTTATTAAGGAGCGCATGGCCACCGCCGATCCCATGGAGGTCACGCCTTCTTCGCTCATCAACGTGCGGCCCATTTCGGCGGTCATCCGCGAGTTCTTCGGGTCTTCCCAGCTCTCGCAGTTCATGGACCAGACCAACCCCATTGCGGAACTCACGCACAAGCGCAAGCTGTCCGCACTCGGCCCGGGCGGCCTCAACCGCGACCGCGCGACCTTCGAAGTCCGCGACGTTCACCACTCGCACTACGGACGTATGTGCCCGATCGAGACCCCCGAAGGTCAGAACATCGGCCTTATCTCCTCGCTTGCGACGTTCGCCAAGGTCAACGAGTTCGGCTTCATCATGGCGCCTTACCGCAAGGTGGACAAGGCGACGGGCATCGTCACCGATCACGTCGACTACCTGACCGCGGACGAGGAAGACCGCTACGTCGTCGCACAGGCGAACGAACCCCTGGACGCAGAGGGGCATTTCGTCAACGCGCGCGTCGGCTGCCGTCATAAGGAACTCATCACCGAGATGCCCAGGGAAGCGATCGACTACATGGACGTTTCCCCCAAGCAGCTCGTCTCCGTCGCGACGGCGCTCATTCCCTTCCTGGAAAACGACGATACCAACCGCGCCCTCATGGGCTCGAACATGCAGCGCCAGGCGGTGCCGCTCCTCAAGACGGAACCCGCCATCGTCGCAACGGGCATCGAGGAAGCCATCGCCCGCGACTCGGGCGTCATGGTGCGCGCCAAGGAGGCGGGCGTTGCCGTCGGCGTATCCTCCGATCTCATCAAGATCCGCGAGGACAGCGGTTTCATCACCGAATATCCCTTAAAGAAATTCCAGCGCTCCAACCAGGGTACCTGTCTCAACCAGCGTCCCATCATCAACACGGGCGACCGCGTGGCGAAGGGGGAGGTCATCGCAGACGGCCCCTCGACCTGGGGCGGCGAGCTTGCCCTCGGCAAGAACATCCTCGTCGGCTTCATGGAGTGGGAAGGCTATAACTACGAGGACGCAATCCTCATCTCCGAAAAGCTCGTGCAGGACGACGTGTTCACGTCCATCCACATCGAGGAGCACGAGACCGAAGCGCGCGACACCAAGCTCGGCGAAGAGGAGATCACCCGCGACATTCCCAACGTCGGCGACGACGCTCTGAAAGACCTCGACGAGGACGGCATCGTGCGCATCGGCGCCGAAGTCAGCTCCAACGATATCCTCGTCGGCAAGGTCACGCCCAAGGGCGAGACCGAACTCACCCCCGAAGAGCGGCTGCTCCGCGCCATCTTCGGCGAGAAATCGCGGGAAGTGCGCGATACCTCCCTGCGCGTTCCGCACGGGGAAGGCGGTATTGTCGTGGACGTCAAGATCTTCACCCGCGAGAACAAGGACGAACTTTCGCCCGGCGTCAACAAGCTGGTGCGCGTCTACATCGCGCAGAAGCGTAAGATCCAGGTCGGCGACAAGATGGCGGGCCGCCACGGAAACAAGGGTGTCATCTCCCGCGTTCTGCCGCAGAGCGATATGCCCTTCCTGCCCGACGGCACGCCGCTGCAGATCCTGCTCAACCCTCTGGGCGTCCCTTCGCGTATGAACATCGGACAGGTCCTGGAAGTCCACCTCGGCTATGTGTGCCGCCAGCTCGGCTGGAAGATCGCAACGCCCGTCTTCGACGGCGCGACCGAGAAGGACATCGAACAGCTCTTCGCGGAGAACAACCTGTTCAATCCGGAGGGCAAGGTGGACGGCAAGTTCCAGGTGTTCGACGGCAGAACGGGCGAACCGTTCGACAACCGCGTCACCATCGGCATCATGTACATGATCAAGCTCATCCACCTCGTGGACGACAAGATCCATGCCCGTTCCATCGGCCCTTACTCGATCGTCACGCAGCAGCCCCTCGGCGGCAAAGCGCAGTTCGGCGGCCAGCGTTTCGGCGAAATGGAAGTGTGGGCGCTCGAAGCTTACGGCGCGGCGCACATCCTGCAGGAGATCCTCACCGTCAAGTCGGACGATATCGTCGGCCGTGTCAAGACGTATGAGAGCATCGTCAAGGGCAACAACATCTCCGAGCCCGGCATTCCCGAAGCGTTCAAGGTGCTGCTCAAAGAACTGCAGTCCCTTGCGCTCGACGTCAAGGTGCTCACCGAAAACAACGAAGAACTCATCATCCGCGAATTCGACGACGATGAGGATACCCGCGATTCCCGCCGCGACGATCGGCGCGACCTCGAACAGGATCTCGACCTCGGCTTCGACGACGAGGAAGAGGAAGAGGACGAAGGCCTCGGCTCGCTCTTCGACGAAGAGGCGGGCGACGACGAGGATTTCGTCTCCGACGATCTGTTCGGCTCGGAAGAGAACGAGGACGACATGTCCGACGTGGACGAGGACTTCTCCTTCGGTGATCTGTTCGGCGACGACGATTCCGACGACAAGAAGGACGGTTCGGACGCGAAGGACAAGAAGGACGATTCCGACGAGAGCGCGAGCGACCTCTTCGGCGATGACGACGACTAAGGGAGGGTTCCATGTACGAGTTAAACGATTTCAATTCCATTCAGATCAGCATTGCTTCTCCCGAAAAAATCAGGGAATGGTCGTACGGCGAGGTCACCAAGCCCGAGACCATCAACTACCGCACCCAGAAACCCGAGCGCGACGGTCTGTTCTGTGAGAAGATCTTCGGCCCGACCAAGGACTGGGAGTGCCATTGCGGCAAATACAAGCGCATCCGCTACAAGGGGATCGTCTGCGAAAAGTGCGGAGTGGAAGTCACGCGCGCCAAGGTGCGCCGCGAGCGCATGGGGCATATCGAACTTGCCGCGCCCGTCTCGCACATCTGGTATTTCCGCGGCGTGCCTTCCAAGATCGGGCTTCTGCTCGATATGGGGCCGAAGGCACTTGAACAGGTCATCTACTTCGCGGCATATACGGTGCTCGATGCCGGATACCTGAACAAGATTTCGGTGCTCCTGCACGACGGCGCCTTCGACATGCTCGGCGGCAAGGACAACGCGGCCATCATCGGCTTCGATGAGGCCAAGGACGTCAAGATCTACACGGGCGAAAATGCGCGCCAGGAGGCCAAGGCGGCATACGCCGCGGCGCTCGCCGGCGAAAACGCCGCCGAGGACAGCCTGTTCTCCGCGGCACGCGACCTCAACGACATCAACGACGTCTCGCCGACGGCAATGCGCACGGCGGACGACATGAAAAAGCTCCTCGGCAAGATGAACGACGGCGCGATCGTCGCGCTGTACTCGCTCAAAGAGCGTCCCGGCGAGGACGGCAAGGCGTACGCGCTCCAGTGCCGTCACGCCAAGCTCATGAAGAGCTGCCCGGTCGGCGATCCCGAGACCATGGAGCAGATCATGAAGCTGGAAGGGGAGAGCATCTCCTACAAGCAGGTCATCAACGACCGCAAGGTGCGCGACATCGAGGAGTTCATCGGCGAGCCCTCCGTCACCGGTCTCAAGGTGGGCATGGGCGCCGAGGCGATCCGCGAGCTCCTGCAGGCTGTCGATCTCGAAAAGGAGAGCGAGCAGTGCAAGGAGATCATCGAGAGCAACGCGACGGGTCCCAAGCGCGTGAAGGCGATCAAGCGCATCGAGATCATCGAGGCCTTCCGCAAGAGCGGCAACAAGCCCGAGTGGATGATCCTCACGGTGCTTCCCGTCATTCCGCCCGACCTTCGCCCGATGGTGCAGCTGGACGGCGGACGGTTTGCCTCCTCCGACCTCAACGATCTGTATCGCCGCGTCATCAACCGCAACAACCGCTTGAAGCGCATGATCGAGCTGAGCGCGCCCGAGATGATCGTCAAGAACGAAAAGCGTATGCTTCAGGAGGCCGTCGACGCGCTGATCGACAACGGCCGCCGCGGCAAGCCGCTCTCCGGCCCTTCCAACCGCGAGCTCAAATCGCTGTCGGGCCTGCTGCGCGGCAAGCAGGGACGTTTCCGTCAGAACCTGCTCGGCAAGCGTGTCGACTACTCCGGCCGTTCGGTCATCGTCGTCGGCCCCGAACTCAAGATCTATCAGTGCGGTCTGCCCAAGGAAATGGCGATCGAGCTCTTCAAGCCCTTCGTCATGAAGCGCCTTGTGGAGACGGGCAAGTGCCACAACATCAAGAGCGCAAAGCGCACCGTGGAAAAGGGCAAGGACTTCGTCTGGGACGTCCTGGAAGACGTCATCAAGGAACATCCCGTCCTGCTCAACCGTGCGCCCACGCTGCACCGTCTGTCCATTCAGGCGTTTGAACCCATCCTGATCGAGGGCAGAGCGATCAAGATCAGCCCGCTCGTCTGCGGCCCCTTCAATGCGGACTTCGACGGCGACCAGATGGCTGTCCACCTTCCGCTCTCCATCGAGGCACAGGCCGAAGCAAGATTTCTGATGCTCTCCGCGAACAACATCTTAAAGCTCGCGGACGGCAAGTCGGTCATGAGCCCCACGCAGGATATGATCATCGGCGCCTATTACCTGACCATCCTGCGCAGAGAAGAGGGCAAGAAGTACAACCCCGAGACCTTCCGTCCCGACGAGAACGGCGAGGAGTATATCCCGCCCGTCTATGCCTCCTTCGACGAAGCGCTCATGAGCTATCAGCTCAAGGACATCCACTGCGAGGACGAGATCTACGTCCGCCGCACCGTGGAACTGCCTGCCGGCAAGTTCGACGACCTGCCGCTTCCCTACGAGCGCACCTTTGATCGCGACGTCAACGTACCCAACAACGGCATCCGCGGACACGTCTTCGTCACCCGTGACGAGGAGACGGGCCGCATGAGCGTGACGGGTACCATCAAGACGACGGTCGGCCGGATCATCTACAACGACAATATGCCGCAGGATCTCGGGTTTGTCCGCCGCGAGAACCCCGAGGACTACCTGAAGCTGGAACTCTCCACCGAGTTCATCGGCAGCGCGAAGGCCATCGGCAAGAAGCACCTGTCCCGCATCGTCGAGGCGTGCTTCAAGACGGGGTATGCGCCCAAGGCGGCGGCGGTGCTCGACGCCATCAAGGAGCGCGGCTACAAGTATTCCACCATTGCGGCGCTCACGACGTCCGTCTTCGACATGAAGATCCCTTCCGAAAAGGCGGCGATCGTCGAGAAGGCAGAGGAACAGGTCGCAGGCATCGCAAAGAAGTACGCGCGCGGCCTTCTGCGCGAAGAGGAGCGCTATAACGCCGTCATCAAAGTCTGGGACGACGCCACGGACGAAGTCGCAAAACTGCTCAAAGATCAGGGCGCCAAGGATAAGTTCAACCCCATCTGGATGATGGCGGACTCGGGCGCGCGCGGTTCCATCGACCAGATCAAGCAGCTCTCCGGTATGCGCGGACTCATGGTCAACCCGCAGGGCAAAAAGATCGAAGTCCCCGTCAAGTCGTGCTTCAGAAACGGCCTTTCCGTTCTTGAGTACTTCATCTCCTCGCACGGCGGCCGAAAGGGCCTCGCCGATACCGCTCTGAAGACGGCAGACTCGGGCTATTTGACCCGCCGTCTCGTCGATGTCTCGCAGGACGTCATCGTCCGCGAAGAGGACTGCTGCGCGGGCAGAAAGCCCCGTCCCACCTTCGTCAAGGCGATCACCAACGCGTCGGGCGACATCATCGAGTCGCTGGAAGACCGTTTGACGGGCAGATTCGCCGCCGAGGACATTCTGGACGACAACGGCGAAGTGCTGGTCAAGTGCAACGACATGATCACGGAGAGCAAGGCCAAGGTCATCGCGGCGCTCAACCGTTATCAGGAGAGCGGCGTTCCCATCCGCTCCATCTTCAACTGCACCACGCGCTACGGCGTGTGCGCGAAGTGCTACGGCAAGGATATGGCGACCACCCTTCCCATCAAGGTGGGCGAGGCCGTCGGCGTCATTGCGGCACAGTCCATCGGCGAGCCCGGTACACAGCTTACGATGCGTACCTTCCACACGGGCGGTATCGCTGCGACGGGCGACATCACACAGGGTCTTCCCCGTGTCGAAGAGCTCTTCGAAGCGCGGAAACCCAAGGGCGTCGCGACCATCTGCGAGTTCAAGGGCGTTGCCACGGTCAACGATCAGGACACGGGCGCCAAGCACGTCGTCATCCGCGACGAAGTCACGGGTGCGGAGCTGAAGGACTACGAGCTTCCCTTCAATGCGGAGCTGCTCGTCAAGACGGGCGACAAAGTGGTTCCCGGCACGCAGATCAACGCCGGTTCCGTCAACCCGCAGGACATCATCCGCGTCGAGGGCGTCAAGGGCGTTCAGGACTACATCCTGCACGAAGTCCAGTCGGTCTACCGTTCGCAGGGCGTCGATATCAACGACAAGCACGTCGAGATCATCGTCCGCCAGATGATCCGCAAGGTTCGCGTCGAGAACGCGGGAACGACCGATCTTCTTCCCGGACAGTTCGTCGATATGTTCACCTTCGAGGAGCAGAACGAAAAGACCATTCAGGAGGGCGGCATCCCTGCCACCGCGAAGCGCGTGCTTCTGGGCATCACCAAGGCGGCACTCGCGACCGATTCCTTCCTGTCGGCGGCATCCTTCCAGGAGACCAGCCGCGTGCTCACCGAGGCGGCCATCTGCACCAAGCGCGACCCGCTCATCGGCCTGAAGGAGAACGTCATCATCGGCAAGCTCATCCCCGCAGGTACGGGCATGAAGGACTACAAAAACACCTCTGTCCAGACGACGGGCGGCTACCGCGACGTGTTCGCGGGCAACCCGGACGAGGCAAACGGTTAAACGAGAAAAAATCGCACGGCGACGTGCGATTTTTTTGTGCAAAAAATTTTTGAAAAATTTTGCAAAATCTCCAACAAAATGCCGATTCTGTGCGTTGAATAGGTGTAAGCAGCCGCAAGACGGCAGCATAAAAAGGAGAAATCAACATGAAAAAGTTTTTTGCGATTACGGCAGCAATTCTGGCAGGATCGGCACTCGTTGCGTTTGCGGGGTGCAGCGGCGACAGCATAAAGGACGCGCTCGGCGGCGGTCTGGGCGGCGGCGCGGGAACGCAGGCGGAGGCAGGCGCGAAGAACGCCTACGCCCTCGGTGCGGTCACGACGGCAAATCTGCTCGCGGCGAGTATGCCCGTCGATGCGGCGGCGACGGCGTCCGAACAGAGCACGGGCAGCCTTCCGACGACGGACGTCGAGGCGTTCAGCGAATATTTCGAGATGCTGGACACCTTCCTCGATGAAGGGCTTCTGACGACGACGGTGACGGAAAACACTGATACGTCCTATGCATTTTCGACCAAACTGACGGTGGAAGGCAAGATTTTGGGCGGAGATACGGTGTCGTACACCATGTACTACACGGAGACGGAGGCCCGTTCTTACGAGGGGTACGAGGATCGCGACGAGTACACGCGCGGCGTGGCGTATCAGCTCGAGGGCGTGCTGGAGTGGAACGGCGTTGCCTATGCGATGAGCGGATTCCGCGCTTCGGAGACGGAGCAGGAGGGACGCGAGGAGGAGACGAGCGAGTCGCTCTGGATCAAGGCGGCCGACCCGAACGATCCTTCCAATTATGTGCGCATGGACGTGGAGGCGGAGGCGGAGCAGGACGGCCGCGAGAACGAATCGGAGCGCGAGTTCGTGTACCGCGTCTATCGCGAAGGGCGGCTTGCCGAGCAGACGAGCATTTCCTTCGAGACGGAGAACGAGGGACAGGGCAACGAGACGGAGTACGAGATCTCCATGCTCAAAGACGGCCTGCGCAGCCGCTATGAAGTGGAGCGCGAAGAGCGCGTAAACGGCACGACGACGATCGGGGTGCGGTATCAGACGCCGGACGGAAACGGAAGGTTTGTCGTGACCAAGCGCGCGGACGGGACGTATGTCTATCAGTTTGACGACGGCCGTCGGTTCGAGGACCGCTTCGAGGATCATTTCGACCGCTTCGACGACTGATCGGACGGATTGCAGGCGGAAGAGGCAGGCTTGACAAGCGACGTCATTCCTGCTATACTGACGGAAGAGAGAATTGCGGGAGGGCAGAGAGTTGACGCTCGACGAGGCGCTCGGAAAATTGGCGGAGGGAAATGACGCCGCCTTTGACAAGATCTATGAGGAGACGCGCAGGACGGTGTATTACATTGCGCTGTCCGTCGTGCGGGAGCGGATGCTCGCCGAGGACGTCATGCAGACGACCTATCTGAAAGTGCTCGGCAATGCGTCCCGCTACCGCCGCGGGACGAATGCCGCCGCGTGGATCGCGCGCATTGCCCGCAACGAAGCGCTTGACCTCATGCGCCGCCGTTCGCGCGAGTATTCGGTGGACGAGCGGGAGAATCCGCTTCCCTTCGGCACGCGCGACGTGGATGACTACGGCCTGCTCATCGACCTTGCGCGCCGCATTCTCAAGCGGGAGGAATTTTCCGTCCTGATGCTGGCGGCGGCAGAGGGCTACAAGCGGCGGGAGATCGCCGAACTGCTCGGAATGCCCCTTCCCACGGTGACATGGCACTATACCCGCGCCGTCAGAAAGATGCAGGCGGCGCTTGCGGAAGAGCGGGAACCTGCCCGCGGAGGAGGAGTTGTGGACAGACGCGAATTGGAGACGGAGCTCCGCCGCGAGGCGCAGGAGCACACCCCCGACGTTTATACCCGCATTCGATCGGCGCAGCCCATCCGTGCGGAAGGGGACGTCCTGGTGCGCACCCGCCGCAAGCCCTTTCTCGTGCTGGCATGCGCGGTTGCGGCGATCCTTGTGGCGCTGGCGTGCATTCTGCCCTTTGCGCTGCAGAAGGGAACGCCTGCCGTCGGCGGAAACGGCAATCTGTATATCAGCATCAATCCCTCGGTGGAATTTACCGTTCAGGACAACAAGGTCACGGGCGTGCGTGCGCTCAACCGCGACGCGGCGCTGCTCATCGTCGGAGAGGACTTCGTCGGCATGACGCCCGAGGACGCGGGCGCGGCGTTTGCGGAGCTCTCCGATCAGAAGCACCTCATCACGGCGCAGGGGATCGGGGTCTACGCGACGGGCGCTGACGGCGCCGCCATCGAACAGCGCGTCCGCGAGCGCCTGACGGGACAGTACGGCGGGACATATGCGATCAGCGAGCTCTCCAAGACCGACTTCGATGCGCTCCTCGCCGCCTATGATGCGACGGCGATGGGGGACTTCGAGGACTATCTGGAGCGCGAACTCTCCTATTTGTCCGCCGAGTTTGCGCAGAAAGTCCGCGAGCTGACGGGAACCTATCTCGCCGATCTGGACAGCGTGTTCGCGGGCAGCATGACGCAGGCCGATTTCAACACGAAGTACCTCTATCTCGGCGAGGACTGTATCTTTGAGGACGGCGACGAGAGCCGCCGCGACCTCGAAGAGGAGTTTGCAGAGCTCTGCCGTGACATCGAGCGCTACGGCGACGACTACATCTTCGACGAACTCTTCGACGAGTTCCTGGATGAGATCGAGGATCTCTACGAAACGGAAGACGACGATGACGATGATGACGATGACGACGACGAGCACGATCGCGATGACGAGCGGGACGACCGCGACGACCGCGGCGACCGTCGCCAAAAGGCGTGAGCGGCGCAGGATACAGGCGTCATGATACAGACGTATTGAAAAATAAGACGGCTGCCCGATCAATGTACGGGCAGCCGTCTTTTCGGACAGACGTATCTGTCATGTCGATTCCGAAACGGTCTTGGAAATGCGAGATGGCGCGCGGCGGGAGTTCTCCGTCAGCGCCTGTGGGGAAAAAGGGGGAAGGCGGCGTGTCTGAAAACCGTGTCTGAAAACAAAAGAGAAAAAGCCTTCGGAAGTCCGAAGGCTTTTTTGCAGAGGTTTGGCTCAGTCTGCCTTGAAGGGCAGAAGAGCGGCAACGCGGGCGCGCTTGATGGCGACGGCAAGCTCACGCTGATGCTTTGCGCAGGTACCCGTCATGCGGCTGGGCAGGATCTTGCCGCCCTCGCTGATGAACTTGCGCAGCTTGTTCGTCTCCTTATAATCGATCGTGCTCTTTTCCTGGCAGAAGAGGCAGACCTTCTTATAATTCTGGCGCTTATAGTTTTTCTTGGCGGGACGCTCACGGACTTCGCGTGCTTCCGGTGCCGCAGGAGCGGACGTCGCGGGAGCGGCAGTCTCGGCGGGCTGTTCCGTCACAACCGTATTCTCTTCCATGATGAAATCTCCTTATACGAATGGTCGGCGCCGATCAGAAGGGGATATCCCCGTCGTCGTCAAACGCCTCGAGTGCGGGCTTCTTTTTGGGAGCCGCGGCAGACTGCGTGGCGGGGGCGTCGTAGAAGCCGCCGTCGTCCTGCTGTTTGGGCGTGAGGAATTCCACGTCCTGCGCGACGACGTCGACCGAGGTGCGGCGGGTGCCGTCGTTTGCCTCGTACTGGCGGATCTGCAGGTCGCCGTAGACGGCGATCTTATTGCCCTTTTTGGTGAAGTGGGCAACCGTTTCCCCCAGCTTGCGCCATGCGGTCACATTGTAGAAATCCGTGACGCGATTGTCGCCGAATCCGCGGTTGACTGCAACCGCAAAGCGGCAAACGGACACCCCGCCTGCCGTCTCGGTCAGTTCGGGATCGCGCGTCAGATTTCCGATGAGAAAGACTTTTGTCATCTTACTTTTCCTCGACTTTCGTGATCATGCGCCTTAAAACGTCGTCGGAAATGCCTGCGATACGGTCAAGCTCTTTGACCGCAGCGCCGTCCGCATGGAACGTCATAAGTGCGTAGAATGCATCCGACTTGAAAGCGATGGGGTACTGGAGCTTTTTCACGCCCCATTTGTCCGTTGCGTCAACGGTACCGCCCATGCCGGTCACGATGTCGGCGTACTTCTTGAGTTCCGCCTCACGTGCCTCTTCCTCCATATCGCTGCGGAGAAGAAGGAGCATTTCGTACTTCTGCATAATGTTTCACCTCCCGGTCTTATTCGGCATACCTTTTCGGTATGCAAGGCAAAATACAGGGATTTTTCCCTGTCGTTCTATTTTACTATATTTCCGTCCGCAAGTCAACGACTTTTGCCGCCTGCCGTGACGGAAATTCGTAAAATTTCCCGTTTTTCCTCACGCCTTCAGAATGAGAAAGACGCCCGACCCGTAAAAGTCGTACTCCTCGGGCGCCTCCGCGTAAAAGACGTCTCCTTCCCGAAAGGGCAGCTCGCCGCGCCGCCATTTGAATTGTCCGTTTCCCTTCTCGATGAGAATGTACTCCCGTCCGTCCGAAAAGCGCTTGAACCGTCCGCCGCTTTCAATGCGCACGGCATTCGCGCAGGTGCTGACGCTGCCGCTCTGCACACGGCGCGCCTCGCCGAAATTCTCCTGCGCGGGAACGGCGATTTCCGCAGGCAGGGCAGAGATCTTCTGAAATGTCATGCGTCTATTATACGGTTCGCCGCCGCAAAAGGCAAGCGTTTTTGCCGCCCGTACCGCCCGCTCCGTGCGCCTTTTGAAAAGAACCTCGCTTCGTCCGTAAAATGTCCGCAAAATTGCCCGCGCCGCGCAAATTTGCGCGGCGCGGGCGGTTTCTTTAAAAAAGGCGTTTTTATTAAAGAAACAGAGGGGTTCTTATTGAAAAACACAGGGGCTGTTGATGAAAACGGGCAGGAGCGGCGGGCAGCGGTCATTCCTCGTCGGGGGGAAGGATGCCGCCGACGCTGCGGAAGGAGTCGAGCTTCCTGCCGATGGTACCCGTCCGCTTTTCGGCGCTTTCGACGGTGTCCTGCGCCTCCTGCAATTTTTTCTTGGTCTTGTCGAGCAGTTCCGCAAACTTGACGAAGTCGGCGCGGAAGGAGTCGAGCATGATGCGCAGTTCGCCCGAACGCTTTTCGATGGCCGCCGTGCGGAAGCCCGTCTGCAGAGTGGAGAGCAGAGCGCCCAGGTTGGTGGGGCCGACGGCGAGAATGCGGCGCGCCCGCAGCCAGTCGGAGAGCCCGTCCGTGCGCATGACCTCGGCGTACAGGCCCTCGCTGGGCAGATACATGACGGCGAAATCGGTCGTGACGGGAGGGAGGATGTATTTTTTGGCGATGGAGTCGGCCTGCAGTTTCACGGCGCGCTCCAGATTTTTGCGGGCGCGGTCCTCGCCCTCCTTGTCGCCCCGCTCGGAAGCGGACACCAGCCGTTCAAACTCTTCGACGGGGAATTTGCTGTCGATGGGCAGGTACATATGTCCGTCCTTTGCGGGCAGGACGATGGCGAAGTCGGCAAGGGAGTTGTCGAGCGGATTGAGCTTGACGCTGCGCAGATACTGCTCGGGCGCGAGCATCTGTTCGAGAAGGGCGTCGAGCTGAGCTTCGCCCCAGGTGCCGCGCAGTTTGACATTGGTGAACACGCGGCGGATGTCGGCGACGGAGGAGGAGAGTCCCTTCATTTCGCCCACGCTCTCGTACATCTTTTCCAGGCGTTCGGTGATGCGCGCGAAGGAGTCGGAGAGCTTCCCGTCGATGGAGGAAGTCAGCTTATCGTCCACCGTGCGGCGGATGCGTTCGAGGTTCTGCGCGTTGACGTCCACGACGTATTTGATGTCGTCGGTCAGGCGGTTCTGAATGTTGACGAGACGCGCCTCCGTCGAGCGCTCCAACCGCTCCAGCGTGCGGGCGTTGTACTCGGCGAGTTTTCCGACGGCATCCGTCTTTTCCTCCATTTTTTTGAGTTTTTCCATTGCGGCGCCGTCGCCCTCTTTCCTCTTTTTGAGGAGCAGGGCGATGAGAAAGATCGCATTGAGAATGCACAGAATGATGCAGACGATGATGAGAATATCGGTCATACGTTCTCCTTATATATGTGTTCGAGGTGTTTGAGCAGGGCGGCGCGCGTGTTGCGGGAGCCGTCCTGGGCACAGTAGAAGAGCAGGTCTTCGAGCGCCTCGCCGATGCGCTTTCCGCTCAGGCCGAAGGCGGCAAGGTCGTCGCCGCTCACGGCAAGCTCTTTGAGCGTGAAGGGAACGCCCTCCGTCCGCATGGCGGCAAGCACGGCGCGCCATTTTACCACGCCGGGGGCGGGGGAGAGGTCGTCCTTGCACGCGGAATAGTCCGCCTGCCGCAGGGCAAAGAGGTCGTCGAGCAGGTCGGCATAGCGGAGAATATCCCGCCGCACCTTGCTCTCCTTCATCCTGAGGTCGAAGTCGCGCATATGCAGGGCAACGAGTCGGACAACGCGCTCCGCGCTTTTCCTGGGCGCCTTGAGTCGGGCGAGAATGTCCGCCGCAAGCCGCGCGCCCTCTTCGGGATGGGCGTGAAAGTTGCCGTCGCGCAGAAAGCAGAAGGGCTTGCCGACGTCGTGCAGCAGCGCCGCCCAGCGCACGGAAAGGGGCGCATAGTACACGCATTTGAAGCTGTGTTCGAGCACGTCGTATGCGTGGAAGTCGGCGCGCTGTGCCATGCCGTCGCCTGCGGCGAGTTCGGGAAGCAGTTCGCGCAGGACGCCCGTCGCGCGCAAGATGCAAAGACCGCGGTAGGGGCCTTGGGCGCCGCCCGCCTTCCGATCGGCGCGGAGCAGGCGGTCCAGCTCGGCGTAGACGCGCTCGGGGGCGATGTCGCGGATGAGCGCGCAGTTTCGGGTCGCGCCCGCAAGGCATTCTTCGTCGGGCGAAAAACCCGTCTCCGCGGCAAGGCGCGCAAGACGCGCGAGCCGCAGTCCGTCCTCGCCGAACACCTTTTCCGCAGGTGCCACCGTGCGCAGACACCTGTTCCGAATGTCGGGAATGCCCCCCAGCGGATCGCGGAATGCGTCCGCGCCGATCTCATAATAGACGGCGTTGGCACAGAAATCGCGGCGGCGTGCGTCGCGAACCATGTCCTCCGTAAATTCGATCTCGGCGGGCGTGTGCAGGCCGCGCACATATTTGTCCGAGCGGAATCGGGTAAATTCAAACCCCGTGCCCTCTTCGTCCGTCAGCTTGACCGTCCCCGTATTGCGGTAGACGGAGGTCACGCGCATTCCGCATACGGCGGCGGCGCGTTCCACCTCCGTCTCGGCGGCGGGGGAGCAGATGTCCCAATCGGCGGACGCCGAAAAACATCCCGCGAGATAGTCCCGCACGCTCCCGCCCACGACATAGAGCGGATGCTGCATGGCTGCCGCCAGCGCTTTCAGAGAACGGGGAAGAAGTTGGTTCATGGACGGCTCCTTAAAAAATTTCCGAAATGAGTATAACAGATTTGCAAAAAAATTGCAATCGCGGGAGAAATATAGTATAATGGTTCGCGTAGACTTTTTTACGGGAGAGAAACATCATGCACAACGTGATCGTAAACGCCCATGCGCGCCGCGTCAAAAAAATCGTCGCGGCGATGGAAGAACGTTTTCGCGAGCACGGCGTGCAGTATCGCATTTTCCCCACCCGACAGGCGGGAGATGCCGAGACGTTTGCGCGTTCTCTTTCGGAAGCGGGCGAGCGGGAGTTCATCGTCACGGGCGGCGACGGCACGCTCAACGAAGTCATCAGCGGCCTTGCCGATCCCGGAGTGTGTACCGTGGGGCTTGTTCCCGCGGGGACGGGCAACGACTTTGCCGCGAGCCTGCAGATTCCGCACGGGATCCGCGCGCTCGATCTCATTCTGGATCGCGCGCCGCAGCCCGTCGACTACATCGAATGCGGCGGACGAAGGAGCATCAACATTGTCGGGACGGGGATCGACGTGGAGATCCTGCGCCGCTGTGCGGGGATGCGCTTCGGCACCAACAAGGGAAAGTATTTCCGCAGTCTTGTCGCGACGCTCGCGCACTACCGCGGAACAAAGCTCCTCGTGACCGTGAACGGCGAGACGAAGGAATACTTTGCGCTCATTGCGGCCGTGTGCAACGGCAGACAGCTTGGCGGCGGCATTCCGCTCTGTCCCGTGGCAAAGGCGGACGACGGCAGGCTCGAGCTCGTCGTCGTGGACAGTCCCAAGCGGCGGAGGATTCCCTTCGAGCTGCTGCGCCTCATGCGCGGAAAACTTCTGGAGCGTCCCATTACCCACCATATTCCCTGTTCGCAGGCGACGATTTCCTCGCCCGACGGGCCGATCTTCGTCCAGTACGACGGCGAGATCGGACAGGCGCAGACGCTGGACGCGCGCCTTGTAAGCGGAAAACTCAAAATGTACCGAGGGTGACATGAACCTGTACCGGGAAGTGCTCGACAACATTCCGACGGCGGCGATCGTCGTGGACAAAAAAATGCGGGTGCGCTATACCAACCGCTCCTTTCGGGAGTGTTTCCGTTCGCTTCGGCCGAAGGGGACGCTCAAGGAGACGACGGGCTGTACGTCGGAGGACGTGTGCGGCGAAGGGGTGCGGTGCGCCTATTGTCCCATGCGCTCGCTCTTTTCGGATGCCATGAAGAACGGCGGCCGCGCGTTCCGCAAGCTCATTTTGCGCGCGCAGGAGGGCAATCTCTCCTTCCGCATCCGCGTGACGCCGCTCGGAAAATACGTTCTCGGCATCGTGGACGACGCCTATGCGACGGAGATCGCTCGCGAAATGTACTCCGCGCAGGACATTCAGCAGCGGCTTCTCCCGCCCGCCAAGAGCAGTGCGGGGACGCATTATTCCTTCATGTACATTCCCTGCCGCGAGATCGGCGGCGATCTGCCCGACGTGTACGAGGTGAACGGCGAGACGATGGGCCTGCTCGCCGACGTTTCCGGAAAGGGCATTTCCGCGGGAATGCTCTCGGCTTTTGTCAAGGCAGGCTGGGACAAGACGGAGGCCTCTCCCGCAAAGGCGCTGATGGGCCTCAATGCCAAGTTCCAGGACCTCAAGCCGGACGAGACCTCCTACGTCACCGCGGCGGCGGTGCGCATCGACAAGACGCGGCAGGAGATCGTCTACAGCGTGGCGGGACACAACGCGCCCATGCTTCTGAAGAGCGCATTGGGCATTGACGAGATCGTCATGAACTCGCCGCCCATCTCGGGGTGGATTCCCGACTTCGTGTATTCCGACCGCGCGATCGGCTACGGAAAGGGGGACATCCTTGTGCTCCTCACCGACGGCGTGACGGAGAGCAAGAACGCCGCGGGCGAACAGTTCGGGATCGAACGCGTGGAGGAAGTCCTTCGCCGTTCGGAATCTGCCGAACGCTTCATCGAGCGCCTCAAAGCCGTCCTCAAGGAGTTCTGCGGGACGTTTGACGACGATATCACGGCGATCGCGTTCGATTTGTAAGTACGGCCGAATGCACTGCGTCATGCGGGGCGAATGTGTCTCGCCGCAGGCTCCGGCACATGGACTGTCGTTTGACTTTGCCCTCCCGCGGCGCAGCGCGGGAGGGCATTTTGTGCGATTTGTTCTTCCGTGGGAAGAAATGAAACAAAATTCTGCGCAAGCCTTGACATTTTCCGCCAAGTTGGGTATAATGATAGTAGATTCCCATATGAAAGGAGATAGGAAAAATGGCAAAGAGCAAAGGCGATTATTTCGGCTTGGGACGCCTGATCAGCATCATTCTTGCGATCATTCCCATTACGTCCTGGGCACTCGGATTCATTACGCGTTTCTCGGAAGGCAAGATCGTTGCGGGCATTCTGCGTATCATCCTCGGCTGGAACATCATCTGGATTCTCGACCTCATCCTCATGATTCTCAGCGGACGCATCCTGCGCATCATTCCCATCTGACGCATATGCAAAACAAAAATCCTGCGGTTCGCCGCAGGATTTTTTTCGTACGACACCCCTTCTGCACGGGAAAGAGAACTTTCGCCGTTTTTCGCAGCGCGTGAAGCGAAGAAGGCCGAGAGCTGTCTGCAAAAAAACATGATTCTTTTCGGTTTAAGAAAAACGCCCGCGGGTCAGAAAACCCGCGGGCGTTGTGTGCAAAATGCGACGTTGTAAGAAGGGGGCGGAGATCAGAGCTGTTCCCGACGGAAGGGCTTGCCCGTTTCGACGTCTTTCCAGGTGAGGACGTTGTCCTCGAGCACGAGATAGGCGTGCGGAGAGTTTTCCTTGGGAATGGAGACGGAGCCGCAGTTGACGTAGGTATAGGCGCCGCGCTGTTCAAAGGCGGGAACGTGGAAATGTCCGTTGACGAGGACGTCGCCCTCTTTCAGGACGGCGTATTGGTTGTGGCCGTGGGTGAGGACAAGGGTGCGGTCTCCGACGGGGAGAAGGGCAAACGCGGCGGTGATGGGAAATTCCAGCACCATAGTGTCGACGTCCGAGTCGCAGTTGCCGCGCACGCAGAGGATGTCCTCCTTCATGGAATTGAGGATGGCGGCGGTTTCGAGCGTGGAGTACTCTGCGGGAAGGGCGTTGCGCGCGCCGTGGTAGAGAAGGTCGCCCAGAAGAAGCAGTTTTTGTGCGTGTTCCTCTTCATAGCGGGTCTTCAGAAGGCGGCAGTAGTAAGCCGAACCGTGAATGTCCGATGCGATGACGTATTTCATACCGATGTTTTCAGCTCCTCGATGATTTCTTTGATTTTTTGCAGGACGCCGCCCTCCGTGTTGGCGGGGATTACCCGTCCGATCAGCTTTTTGAGAGGCGGATAGGCGTTTTCCGGAACATATGCCCGTCCGCACTCGCGCAGCATTTCAAAGTCGTTCATGTGATCGCCGAAGGCGACGCATTCCTCTTTTTCCAGCGAAAAGGCCTTTCTTATGAAGCGGATCGCCTCTCCCTTGTTGGCGTCGGGCGCGGAGACGTCGCACCAGTCGAATCCGGAGAGAATGGTGCGCAGGTGGGGCAGGCGCTGGGGCAGTACCTTGATGCAGTTCTCCGCCGCGGCGATTTCGTCGTACACGGCGATCTTGCAGATGTCCTCTTTGCCGATGACGTCATCGAGATTTTCCACCTTTTTGCAGTTGGTGTACGAGAGCATGGCGTATTGGAAGAAGGGCATTTCGCTGTTCTCGATGTAGGCAAAGTCGGCGCCGCACAGCATGGGAAAGAGGTGGGGCAGGAGGCGGATCTCGCGCAGAGCGTCGCGCACGTCCCGATCGGGAATGGGGGTGAGATGCAGCGTCTTGCCGCGGTACTTGACGAGGGCGCCGTTCTCACAGATGAACAGCACGTCGTCCGCCACCGGCGCAAAGAGTTTGCGAAGGTTTGCATACTGTCTCCCGCTTGCGGGGGCGAACAGCACGCCCAGCGTTTTCAGTTGTCCGATGAGGGGGAAGATCTCCTCGGGAAGGTTGCGTTCCCCGTTGAGAAGCGTCCCGTCCAGATCGGTCGCAATAAATTTTACCATACGTTCCTGTGGATGTCTCCTCCCGTTCCGACAAAGGGCATTTGCCGCGTTTGAAAGGAGACGTTTTCGTCATTTTATGTCCGTTCGGCAGAAGCTCCCCGCGGAATGCGGGGAGCGGGAGCTCATACGAGAGAGACGACGTGGATATTTTTGAGGCTCTCCACCGACAGAGCGGAATAGCTTGCGAGGATGCTCTCGACGGCGTCGGCCTTTTCGGTGCAGAAGTGAAAGGCGGAGAAGTCCGTCGCGCCGCTCACGGCCAGGTTGATCGCCGCCTCCAGATTGTCGGCGCGGTGCGTCACGCAGTAGACGGAGAGCTGTTTGCGGAAGGGAAGGGCAAAGTCCACGGTGAGATTTTCCCCGAATCCGCACAGCACGACGTTGGCGTCCTGCGCGCAGACGGTGAAGGGAATGGTGGGGTCGTTGCGGCGGGTGGACGCCATGTACACCGCGCCGCTCACCAGCCGTCCGCCCGTCACGTTCGCCACGTTTTCGAGCAGGTTTTCGTCCGCCGCCATCGTGTAGTAGATGCCGCAGCTCCTTGCAAATTCCAGACGCTCCGGGTCGGCGTCGATGAGGATGGGTGCCGCCTGCTGATAGATGAGGAGCTGGCACAGGAGCAGGCCGAGCAGATTGGCGCCCACGACGGCGACGTGCTGGCCCTTTTTCACGCCCAGCTTGTCCGCCGCCGACTTGGCGAGGGCGACGTGGTGGAGCAAAAGCGCCTTTTCGTCGCTCACGGAATCGGGCAGGGCGGTCACGTCCTCGGGATCGAGGTTGACGAGATCGCGCAGATATCCGTCGGCGGTGCGTCCGCGGAGGCGGAATTCGTCCTCGGCAAAGTTTTTTGTCTTTGTCCCGGAGTCGGGCAGGGCGGTCACGGAGTGCAGCAGAACGCGCGTTCCCTTGGGCAGATAGCTGACGCTGCCGTCCTCGGCGACCAGACCGACGGCGTACCGTCCGGGGATCAGGGGACGGGGCGCGTCGAGCGTGCCGCGGTAGATGGCGGCGTCCGTCCCGTTGAGAAAGACCTTCGTGACGCGAACGCGCACTTTTCCCTCCGCGCGGGCGGGGTTTTCCGTCTCCGTGCGCTCGAGTTTTTCGGGAGCGGTGAGTTTCCACTCGTACATAAGCGATACCTCTCATAAGTGCCGCGGCGGGATTGCGCGAGCCGCAGGGGCAATCTCCCGCACGATACATTTCCGTTGCTATTATATCGCAGACGGCGCGATTTTGCAACTGTTTCCCGCAGAATTTCGCGATTGCCGTGCGGCGCGCGTGCGGGAAGGGCGGCGCCGTGCGCTTTTTTTTGCAATGTCTCCCAAAATCAGTTGACGAAAGCCGCGAAAACAGGTATAATAGCATTCGTATTTTCCATTATAAGCGAGGTGAACACAGAATGAAGCCTGACATTCATCCGAAATATCATGAAGTGACGGTCGTCTGCGCCTGCGGCGAGACGTTCAAGACGGGTACCACGAAGGACGTCGACGTGATGAAGGTGGATATCTGCAGCAAGTGCCATCCTTTCTTCACGGGACGGCAGAAGCTCGTCGATACCGGCGGACGTGTCGATAAGTTCAAGAAAAGATACGGGATCTGAAGATCCGAAGAGGAAACAGCTCCGCAGCAAGGGAGCTGTTTTGTCTATTCCGAGGTTTAGGGCGCGCGCGGACGAGAACGCGCGCACCTTTGTATGATTCGCGCGGGCGCGCGCGTTGGACTTTTTGAGAAGGGGCTTATGAGAAAGAAGACACAGCGCACCTATATCGGCGGCCAGGCCGTCATCCAGGGCGTCATGATGCGCTCCAAGAGCGGCATGGCGACCTGCGTGCGTGACGACACAGGAGAAATGCAGCTCGAGGCAAGGCGCATCACTCCGCCCGAAAAACAGAAGAAGTGGATGCGGTTTCCCTTCGTGCGGGGGGTGGTGAGCTTTGTCTCCTCCCTCGTGCTCGGCATGAAATCCCTCCTGCGCAGCTCGGAGGTCGCCGTCGCCGACGACGAAGAGCCGTCCAAACTCTCCAAGTGGATGGCCGAACACTGGAAGGTCTCGGTGGGGGACATCCTGACCACCGTCTCCACCGTGCTCGGCGTCGCCATCGCCGTCGTGCTGTTCATGTTCCTTCCCAACTATTTCGCCGAACTCATCTCGGAGGCGGCTTACGACGTCATCGGCGGGTCGGGCAGTATCTGGTATAACCTCATCGAGGGCGGATTCCGCTTTGTCATCTTCCTGCTGTATATCCTGTTCACGCTGTTGTTCGCCTCCCTGCGCGAGACCTATCAGTATCACGGCGCCGAACACAAGACCATCAACTGCTATGAGTACGGCGACGAGCTCACCGTCGAGAACGTGAAAAAGGCCTCCCGTATGCACGACCGCTGCGGCACGACGTTCATTTTTCTCGTCCTCGTCATCTCCATTTTCGTGTTTGCGCTCGCCAACTGGGCGCTCTCGCTCACGGGGCTCACGGGCGTGCGTTGGCTGGATTTCCTCATCCGCCTGCTCGCCAAGATCGTGCTCCTGCCCATCGTCGCCGCGCTGTCCTACGAGATCCTGCGCCTTCTTTCCAAGACCGATTCCGTGCTGGCGCTGCCCTTCAAGGCGCCCGGGTATCTCCTGCAGATGCTCACCACGCGCGAGCCGGACGACAAGATGATCGAGTGCGCCATCTGCGCCTTCCGGAAGGCAAAGGACATGGACGACGATCCCGATTCCCCCGAAAAGACGTTCGCGACGGAGACCAAGCTCTCCGAATTGCTCGCCATGATGAAAAAGAGCTTCGCGGAAAAGGACATCGACGCGTCCGACGCCGAGTGGATCGCCAGCCTCACGCTCAAGATCCCCCGCAGCGCCCTCTCCGAAGAGCGCATCGTCACGCGCAAGGAATGCCGCAGCATTCTCGACGTGTTTGAACAGCGCCTCACGGGCAGGCCGCTCTGGTACGTCTACGGCGATACCGAGTTCTACGGCTATCCCTTCAAGGTGGACGAGCGCGTGCTCATTCCCCGTCCCGAGACGGAGATCCTCGTGCGGCAGGCCGTCGCTTCCCTGCGGGACGGCGACAGCATGCTCGATTTGTGCACGGGCTGCGGCGCCATTGCGGTCGCGGTCGCGTGCGAGGCGGCAAAGGACAAGAACGTCACCGTCGTCGCCTCGGACATCTCGGAGGGCGCCCTCGAAGTGGCGCGCGAGAATGCCCGCATCAACAAGGCAAACGTCACCTTCGTGCAGGCCGATCTCTTTCAGGGCGTGCGCGGAAGGTATAACCTCATCACCGCCAATCCGCCCTATATCTGCAGTGCGGAGATCGCGACGCTCCCGCGGGACGTGCGCGACTTCGAGCCCCATCTTGCGCTCGACGGCGGGGTGGACGGACTGGATTTCTACCGCCGTATCGCGGAGAAGATCAACCGCTACATCGTCCGCGGGGGAATGTGTATTCTCGAATGCGGCGAAGGGCAGGCGCAGGAGATCATCCGCATCTTCCGCACCGTTGCCCGCTGTGATTTCGCCATGGTCGTGCGCGACCTTGCGGGCGTGGAACGCGTCGTCAAGATCGGGTTCTGAGCGATGTTTTCCAAACTTGACGCGATTGCGGCGCGCTATGAGGAGCTGGGAGAACTGCTCTCCCGTCCCGATGCGCTTGCCGATCTGGACAACTGGCGCAAGCTCTCGCGCGAGCGGGCGGAACTCGAGCCGATCGCCGAGGCGTATGCCGCCTATCGGAAGAAGCGCGAAGAGCATGACGCGGCGCTTGCCGAAGCCGACAAGGAGACGGGCGAGATGCGCGAACTGCTCCTGGACGAGGCGCTGACCTGCAAAGGGGCGCTCGCGGAGATGGAGCGGACGCTCAAAGTCCTGCTCCTGCCCAAGGACAAGAACGACGAACGCGGCTGTACGCTGGAGATCCGTGCGGGCGCGGGCGGCGAGGAAGCGGCGCTGTTTGCCTACGACCTGTATCGGATGTACCAGGGGTACTGCGAAAAGCACCGTTTCGGCTGGGAGGTCGTCGATCTGAACGAGACGGAGTTGGGCGGCATGAAGGAGGCCATCGTCAACATCGACGGAAAGGGCGCCTACGCGCGGCTCAAATACGAGAGCGGCGTCCACCGCGTCCAGCGCGTCCCCGAGACGGAATCGCAGGGACGCATCCATACCTCCACGGTGACGGTCGCCGTCCTGCCCGAGGCCGAGGACGTAGACGTGAAACTGGACGAAAAAGACGTCCGCGTCGATCTGTTCCGTTCGTCGGGCGCGGGCGGGCAGAAGGTCAACAAGACGGAGACGGCAATCCGTCTCACGCACTTCCCGACGGGCATCGTCGTGACCTGCCAGGACGAGCGCAGTCAGCTCAAAAACAAGGAAAAGGCGTACAGAGTGCTGCGCAGCCGTCTGTACGATTACTATAACTCGCGCGCCCTCAGCGCCGAGGCCGCCAACCGCAGGAGCCTCGTCGGGACGGGCGACAGAAGCGAGCGCATCCGCACCTACAACTTCCCCCAGAGCCGCATCACCGATCATCGCATCGGACTCAGCCTGCACAACATGGAGTCCTTTCTCTCCGGCGATCTGGACGAGATGATCGACGCGCTGGCGCGGGCGGAGACCGAACGCCGCCTCGCACAGACGGCGGACGAATAAACGGCGCTCGTGCCTGTCGGCCGCTCTGCGGTAGGTTCCGCAGGCAGGACGCGCGGCAGATCCGCGCGCGGTCGCGGCGGGGACATACAAAACGCGCGGAAGGGTGCCGGGCGGGGCGCAACGGAGAGTGCGCCGCGGCTTCGGACGGGATTTCCGCCCCATACCGACAAATTATTCTCACAGAGGTGAATCATATGGAACGACTTGCAAAGCGCATCCGCACCATTTCTCCCTCCCAGACGCTTGCCATCAGCGCCAAGGCAAAGGCGATGAAGGCGGCGGGGGAGAGCGTCGTCAATTTCGGCGTAGGCGAACCCGATTTCCCCACGCCCGAGTACATCGTGGAGGCCGCGATTGCCGCGCTCAAGGCGGGCAAGACGAAGTACACGCCTTCCGCGGGCCTGCCCGAACTGCGCCGTGCCGTCTGCGAAAAGTTCAGACGCGAGAACGGCCTTGACTACGAGCCCTCGCAGATCATCGTGTCCAACGGCGCGAAGCACTCCATTTTCAACGTCTGCTATGCGCTCGTGGACGAGGGGGACGAGGTCATCATCCCCGCGCCCTACTGGCTGACCTATCCCGAAGTCGTCAAGACGTGCGGCGGCGTTCCCGTCTTTGTCGAGGGCGCCAAGGAAAACGCATTCAAGATCACGGCCGAACAGCTCGAGGCCGCCGTCACGCCCAAGACCAAGCTGCTCATCTTCAATTCGCCCTGCAACCCGACGGGCGCCGTCTATTCGGAATCCGAGGTGCGCGCGCTCGCCGCTGTCTGCGAAAAGCACGGCATTTTCGTCCTCTCCGACGAGATCTATGAAAAGCTCGTCTACGGCGAGACCAAGCCCTTCTCGATGGCGGCGGTGTCCGACAAGATGAAGGAGCTCACGATCACCGTCAACGGCGTCTCCAAGACGTTCGCCATGACGGGCTGGCGCATCGGCTATCTCGCGGCGCCCAAGGACATCGCCAAGGCGATCGATTCCTTCCAGAGCCACGCGACGAGCAATGCCTGCTCCATCGCGCAGTACGCGACCATCGAGGCACTCACGGCACCCGTCTCCGCAAAGAAGATCGAGGAGATGGTCGCCATCTTCGCCGAGCGCTGCCGTGCCGCCGTCGCGCGCATTGCCGCCATGGACGGGGTGTATTGCATCGCTCCCGAGGGCGCGTTCTACATCATGCTCGTCGTCTCCGGCGCATACGGCAAGTCGTGCGGCGAGCGCGTCATCACCGACTCCGTGTCCTTCGCGGACGCCCTGCTCGAAACGGAAAAAGTCGCGGTCGTTCCCGGGGCGCCCTTCGGAGCACCGGACTGCGTGCGGCTCTCCTATTCGCTCTCGATGGACGACCTCATGGAGGGCCTCGAGCGCATCGACCGTTTCCTGAAACGCTTAAAGTAAGTATTTGAAAGATTTTTTTGAGGAAATTTCACAAATCCCCTTGAAAAGTCCACGAAAACTTGATATTATAGTAATAAGAAAAATTATCGCCTTCGGGCGAGGCAGGAGGATAAGATCATGATAAAGGTCATTTGCGGTCCCAAGGGAAGCGGCAAAACCAAGCGCATTATCGATGCGGCGAATGAGGCGGTTGCCGTCGCAAAGGGGAACCTGACTTTCATCACCGACACCAAGCGGTATATGTACGATCTGAAGCGCGAGGTGCGGTTCATCGATACGAGCGATTATTCCATCGCAGGCGAAGATGCGCTCTGCGGATTCATCAAGGGCGTCGTCGCCGGAAGTTATGACAACGAATACATCTTCGTAGACGGCATTGCCCGCATCTCCGGCAAGGCGATCAAGGATATGGCACAGTTCTTCTACATGATGGAGAAGGTCGCACAGCTTCGCGATCTCAAGATCTACATCACCTGCAGCTGCGCAGAGGAAGAGCTGCCCGATTTCGCAAAGAAGTATCTCTGATCGGAAAAACGCGGGGTCATCCCGAACGGCCGTCCCTTGTTCAAGGGACGGTTTGAATGTACGCAGGATCGCCGTGTCCGCACGGGCGAGGGAGGCAACTATGCAATTTATCAGTACGAGAGGACAGGAGACGGTCACGGGCGCTCAGGCGATCGTGAAAGGCATCGCGCGCGACGGCGGCCTGTTTGTTCCTTCGTCCTTTCCCGCCGTTTCGCGGGCAGAGCTTGAAGAGATGCTCGGCATGGACTATCCCGAGCGTGCCGCCTTCATCCTTCACAAGTACCTCGACGAGTACGACAAGGACGAATTGCTCTCCGCGCTGAAAAAGGCATATTCGCAGTTTGAAGGCGGGGACGCCGCACCCCTCGTGCGCGTGGAAAACGGGATGTATATGCTCGAACTCTTCCACGGCCCGACGTGCGCGTTCAAGGACATGGCACTCACCGTGCTTCCCTATCTCCTGCGCAAGGGGTGCGATCTCTGCGGCATCCGCGAAAATATCCTCATTCTCGTCGCGACCAGCGGCGACACCGGGAAAGCGGCTCTCGAAGGGTTCAAGGACGCGCCCGGGATCAAGATCATGGTCTTTTATCCCGACGACGGCGTGTCCAAGATGCAGAAGCTCCAGATGTGCACCCAGGAGGGCGGGAACGTCAACGTCGTCGCCGTCAAGGGCAACTTCGACGACTGCCAGACGGGCGTCAAGAAGATCTTCGGCTCGGAGGACTGCAAGAAAAAACTTGCCGACAAGGGATATCTTCTCTCCTCGGCAAACTCCATCAACTTCGGCCGCCTCGCGCCCCAGATCTGCTATTACTTCTCTGCGTACTGCGACCTCGTCTCCTCCGACCAGATCAAAATGGGGGACAAGGTGAACTTCACCGTCCCCACGGGCAATTTCGGCAACATCCTCGCCGCCTACTACGCCAAGAAGATGGGACTTCCCGTCGGGACCCTCGTGTGTGCGTCCAATAAGAACAACGTCCTGACCGACTTCTTCACGCGCGGCACGTACGACGCCAAACGTCCCTTCTACAAGACGATGTCTCCTTCCATGGATATCCTCGTCTCCTCCAACCTCGAGCGCCTCATCTTCGAGCTCTCGGGCAGGAACGCGGCCCTTACCGCCGAGCGCATGGCGTCGCTCTCCTCGACGGGCAGGTACTCCGTCCGCGCCGAGGAACTCAAACAGATGCAGGCGGAATTTTATGCGGGGTACGCGGGCGAGGGCGACACGGTCGACTGTATTTACGAATTTTTCGAGGAATACGGCTATCCCATGGACACCCATACGGGCGTCGCCATGAGCGTCGCTCAGCGCTACGAGGAGAAAATGAAAAAGGACAACCCCAAAGAGGAACTTCCGCCCATGGTGGTCGTCTCCACGGCAAGTCCCTATAAGTTCCCGCAGGACGTGCTCTACGCCCTCACGGGGAACGACGTTAAGGACAGCTTCAAGGGGATCAAACGCATCAACCTCCTCACCGCCATGAAGGTGCCCGAACCCCTCAAGGCCATCCGCTATAAACCCATTTTGTTCAAACAGACGGTGACAACGGAGAAGATGTTCGACGAGGTGCTCAAGTTCATCGGCTGAACCGCAGATTCGCATTCCTTCGGCCGAACGGGGAAACTCTGAAAATTAAATTACGCATTGCAAAGCGGACAGGGCGCCACGGCGCGCTCTGTCCGCTTTTTGCGCGGCACGCCTGCGCGATTGTGATGACATTCTTTGCTTGCGGGAAAGGGCCGCGTTTGCGGAGCTCGTCCGGAAGGCTCCTGTTGAAGGCTTCCGAAAAAAGCGCCGAAGGGGTGTGCCTTTTTTGTTCTTGCGGGGGATTGGCGCGGGGGCGGGAGGGGCGATTGTGAAAAATCTGCACAGATACTTCACAACAATTTTACTGCCGAAAAGCGCTCACCCATTGCATTTTGCGGGAAGATATGGTATAATTACCTTGAATCCTTATCAAAACAAGCGAGAGTAACATGGAAGAAAAAGTTTTGTATTCGGCTGTTCAGCCAAGCGGAAATCTCACAATCGGAAACTACATCGGCGCTATCCGCAACTGGGTCAATCTCCAGCACGAATTCACCTGTTATTATGCGATCGCGGATATGCACGCCATCACGGTGCGCCAGGATCCCGCACAGCTGCGTCATCGGACGCTGGAACTTGCCGCGCTCTATATCGCCTGCGGCATCGATCCCGCGCAGTGCACGCTGTATGTGCAGTCCAACGTGTCCGCGCACGCAGAACTCGCCTGGGTGCTCAACACGCTGACCTATGTCGGCGAGATGGAGCGCATGACGCAGTTCAAGGACAAGAGCTTAAAGCATCCCGAAAACGTCAACATGGGGCTCATGGACTATCCCGTCCTCATGGCGGCGGACATTCTTCTGTATCAGACCGATCTCGTTCCCGTCGGCATTGACCAGCGGCAGCACCTCGAGATCACGCGCGACATCGCCGCGCGCTTCAACAACCGCTACGGGGAGACCTTCCGCCTGCCCGAGGGGTATATCGTGAAGGAGGGGGCCAAGATCAACTCCTTGCAGGATCCCTTGCACAAGATGAGCAAGTCGGACGAGAATCCGAATGCGTCCGTGTATTTGTCGGACGACCGCGACACCGTCATGCGCAAGTTCAAGCGGGCCGTGACGGACAGCGACAACTGCGTCGTTGCGTCGGAAGAAAAGCCCGGTGTCACCAACCTGCTCAACATCTATGCGTCCTTCAAGAACTGCACGGTCGCCGAAGCGGAAAAGCAGTTCGAGGGCAAGGGGTACGGCGACTTCAAGACGGCGGTCGGAGAGACGGTCGCCGACGTGCTTGCGCCCATTCAGGCGGAACAAAAGCGCCTGCTTGCCGACAAGCAGTATCTTGCGGACATCTTGAAGCGCGGCGAGGAAAATGCCTTCCGCACGGCGCGCAAGACGCTTTCCAAAGTGTACCGCAAAGTGGGATTTTATCGGGGAGAATAAGGCGTGTTCGGATATGTTCGCTACGATCTGCCCAACCTGCGTATTAAGGACTTCATGCTCTACAAGGCGCTCTATTGCGGCCTTTGCAAGTCCATCGGCGCGTCGTGCGGGCAGCGCGCGCGGCTGAGTCTCACCTATGATGTGACCTTTCTCTCCGCGCTCCTGCATAACATGACGGGGACGGATATCTGCGTCGAGCGGCAGAATTGCTTCGAGCATACCATCCGCAAGCGGCCCATTGCGGCCGTGGATGCGCTCACCATGGAGCTGGGCGCACTCAATACGGTACTCACCTATTACAAGCTCGCCGACGACATCACGGACGGCAGCGGCGGAAGAGTCAAACGCGCGTGGTTCAAAAAGGGCTACAAGCGCGCCAAAAAACAATATCCCGCGCTGGTGTCCCGGATCGAGACGTTTGTCCGCGAACAGGCGGCGGTGGAAAAAAAGCGTTCGCCCTCGCCCGACGAGGCGGCGGAACCCACGGCCGCGCTCATGAAGGATTTGTGCGCGCACTTCATGAAGGAGGCAACGACTCCCGCGGCGGAGGAACTCTTCTACGCCGTCGGAAAATGGGTCTATCTCATCGACGCGCTCGACGACTACGAAAAAGACCTCAAAAAGAAACGCTACAATCCCTTTGTGCTCTCGTACGGCGCCGTGTCGCGTGCCGAACTCATGGAAAAGAACGGCCAGGAGATCGCCTTTTTGTTCGACACGCTCTTCTATTCCATGCGTGAAGGCCTTGCGGGCGTGAAATTTCATTTCAACCGCGACCTCACGGATAACGTCATCCTGCGCGGGATCCCGCTGGAGACCGCCCGCGTCATGAAGGGCGAACCGCGCAAGGAGACGTCGGTCGATCTCGCCAAGATCCGTTCATAATATCGGCAGGAGGGGACGCCATGTCCGGAAAACGTGCGCGCGACCGAAAAAAACGAAACAAGCAAGAGCGGTCCCGCGCCGCCGAAGTTCGAGCTTCGGAAAACGCGGCCTGCGGCATTGAAAAAAGCGCTTCGGAAAATGCGGCCTGCGATTGTGCAGAGAGCGCTTCGGAAGGGGCGAATCCCGAGGATCCTTTTCGGGAAGTGCGGGAGCGTCTTGCGCGGAGAGATACGGACGGGGCGCAGCGTTTTCTCGATAGTGTGGAAGAGCGGGGCGCCGAATGGCAGTTCATGCAGGCAAAGGTCTTTCGTGCGAAGAAGTGGTACACGGAGAGCAAGCGTTGTTTGGAACGGGCAATGAAAGAGAGCCCCGACAACGAGCTCTATAAGAAGGAATACGATGAACTCCTTGCGCTTGCGGGAAAGGGCCGCAAAAAGAAGCCGCGGGAACAGGCGCAGATGGGGGACGAGGCGGCAGGATTCTGTGCGGAATGCTGCGTGACGGGACTTTGCACCTGCGTATGCGAAAGCTGCGACGGGTTCTGATATCCAATCAATAAGGAATGACTATGAACAAGGAAAATTACAAGCTGTTACAGGTGGACGAAAACGCATCGGACGAGGAGATCAAGGCCTGTTACGAGAAGCTGAAGGCGATCTACAACGAGGAGAAGTGGAAGGACGGCGAAGAGGGAAACAATGCCGCCCGCATGCTCGAGAAGCTGGACACCGCCTACAACGAGATCATGGAGGAGCGCCGCGAACAGGCGCAGAACACCTCCGGGGCGTCCTCCTTCGAGGCGGTCGGCGATGCCATCCGCAAGGGGGACATTGCCCGTGCGCAGCAGCTCCTGGACGACTTCAACGAGCGCAGTGCCGAATGGCATTACCTGCAGTCCGTCGTGTTCTACAAGAAGAACTGGATGCAGGAGAGCAAAAAACAGCTCGAGATCGCCATTCAGATGGACGGCAGCAATTCCAAGTACCGCGAGGCGTATGAAAAGCTCAAGTCGCGCGCGGACTACCGTCAGCAGACGGGCGGAGCGCCCAATACCAATCCCGACCCCGTTGCCAACGGCGACGAACAGATGGGCGGAAACTGGTGTTCGCAGTGTGCGTCTTTTTGCTATACCTTCCTGTGCGTGAACTGTCTGTTCAACCTCTGCTGTAACTGCAGATGAGTTCGCCGTCGGGCGCGGTCTGACGCCCGCCTGCGGTCTGCACGGCGGCACGAGACAGGCACCGTGCGCCGCATGGTCTGCGGTGCAAGGCTTGCTTTGTATGTTTTCCGCCGCATGCGGGGCGCGGATAAATTCCGAGGCCGCCTGCTGCGGGGAGGCGGAAAGCCGTCCTCTGCGGCCGCCATTCATCGTACTTGCTGAAAAGGGAGCGGCAGTTATGAAAAAACAATCACGCTCGTACGGGATCGCCCTTGCCGCGATCGCCTGCGCGGTCGCCGCGCTCTCCCTGACGCTCGGCTCCTATGTGCGCGTTCTGCTGGCGGCGGGCTATCTCATCGCCGTTTTTGCGCTCATGGTGCCGCTCGCCAAGGGACAGCTCCTCGGCTACGGCCTCGCCTTCGCGGGCGCCGTCATTCTCGCATTTTTGTTTACGGGATTTGTCCTGGGGATTTTTCAGATCCTTCCCTTCCTCGTCTTTTTCGGCCTGCACCCGCTTGTCAATTTTCTCCAGCGGAAATACGTCCGAAAACCTGTCCTGCATGTGGTTATCTACCTCGGAAAGGCCCTGTGGTTCGACTTGACGCTATGGCTTGCATGGGTGGTGCTCAAGGGGTTTCTGGGACTGGAGGAAATGACCTGGTATCCCTATGTCCAGAACAGTTTCTTTGTCATTCTCTTCGTAGGCGGAACGCTTGTCTTTGCCGTCTATGACTACATGATTTTTCTCTGCCAGAAGGCGACGGACAGCGTCGTGCGGCGGATCGGGAGGTGAGTGACGTGGAAAAAAACGAAATCTTCAAAGTGACTTGCGCGGCGCTCGGCACGCAGGGAGAGGGCATCGCCCGACGGGACGGCGTCACGCTCTTCATCCCGAACTTCCTCCCCGGAGAACGTGCGTCGGTGCGCGTGCTGAAAGTAAAGGGCAGCGTCGGCTACGCGCGCGTGGAGGAGCTCGACACGCCCGCCGAAGTGCGCGTCCGTCCCAAGTGCGCCGTTTTCGGCAAGTGCGGCGGCTGTCAGCTTCAGCATCTCAAATATCATGTCCAGCTCAAATTCAAGACGCAGCTCGTGCATGATACCTTAAAGAAGATCGCCGGCATCGATTTCCCCGTCGCGGCATGCGAGCGAAGCGAGAAAGAATACGGCTACCGCAACAAGCTCCAGCTCCCCGTCGGACGGCAGAACGGACAGAACGTGGTCGGGTTTTACGCGGAACGTTCGCACCGAATCGTGCCCACACAGGCGTGTCCGCTCCATCCGGCCTGGGCAGAGGGACTCATCTCGGCGCTTTTGAATTTCATGGAAAAGTGCGGCCTGGACGGCTACGACGAGGAGACGGGCGAGGGGCAGATCCGCCACATCGTGGTGCGGGAGCTCAAAAAGAAATTCATCGTCACGCTCGTGACGACCGTTCCCGAACTCAAGGGCATCGACTACTTCTTCTTTCTTTTGGACAAGGTGTTCCCCGAGTACAGTTTCTGGCTGAACGTCAACGACAAACCGACAAACGTGGTCTTCGGCGATGCGTTCACGCTCCTCAAAGGCCCCGGGTTTTATGACTGCCAGGACGGCGGAATCACCTATGAGGTCGGGCCGCGCACCTTCGTGCAGATCAACGAGAACGTCCGCGGACGACTTTACGATCGCGCGCTCTCCTTTGCGGAGGAGGGGGATACGGTCATCGACTGTTACGCGGGCGGCGGGCTTCTCACCGCAAAGTTTGCCAGAAAGTGCAAGAAGGCGTACGGCATCGAGATCGTCCCCGAGGCGCACGACTGCGCCCAGAAACTGCGGGAAGAAAACGACCTCGCGGACGCCATGGAAAATCTCTGCGGACGGGTGGAAGACCTCTTTGCGGGTGTCCTGGAACAGCACCCCGAAGCCCTCGTCGTGCTCGATCCGCCGCGTGCGGGCGTGGAGCGCAGCGTTTTCGCACAGCGCAAGGACCACCCCGTGAAAAAACTCGGCAAGGACACCTGCGCCCCCCCCCCCCACCCGCCCCCCGGCGGGCTCCTGGCCGGTTCGCTGGTCGACGAAAACGGCGCGCTCGTCAAAGCGGAGACCCCGCAGGGTGACTATCGGCTCGTCACCGTGGAGCCGTTCGATATGTTCCCTCAGACCAAGCACGTCGAGACTATGGTAGTGCTACGTCGCAATCAGGGCAAAAATACGCCGAAATAGCCACTTTTGAGCTGTTTTATCCCCATTTTATCTTCTGCGTAGACGAGCACGGCTACCGCGAAAAAGTAACAAAGCAGTTCCGCACGGTGAGGATAGTAATCGAACTCGACTGTGGGAACACGTAAATTAAATCAATAATATTGCCTATGTTTGAAG
>ERZ1090863.219-NODE-219-length-37361-cov-11.010883_pt1 | contig 37361 bp, 46 predicted proteins | sample MGYA00478480_ERZ1090863 | MGnify/ENA primary metagenome ERZ1090863 (study PRJEB33644, sample SAMEA5815746) | chicken gut metagenome | biome: Chicken; feature: Gastrointestinal Tract; material: Caecum | place: Ireland | collected 2019-01-01 | study: A study of the...
AGCAATCATGCGGGTTTCCGGGTGCTTAGTTGTGGTCGAGGTGACAGGATTTGAATTTTAAATTAGATATAACACTAAGTTTCACAATATTCCTAAATACGCTATTTAATGCGGATTTTTCGATTTTCATGTTTCACGTTAAAGCATATCATCTCGCGAAATCTCGCCTAAATAATGACCAAATAATGACCATTCGTAGATTTTTACAGATGCAATTTTTATTCATAAAGATTCATAACACGAATAATTTGAGGGCCCTATTGACATAGGCATATGCCTATGGTATACTAGAGCGTAGTGATATAACTACATCAATTGAAGGAGAATCATCATGAGAGGCTGCTACAAGAAAGTCTTATATAGCTGTGGACATGAAGGACTGTTATATGTAAGCGGGAAATCCGCTGACAAACAAGAGAAGATCGAATGGGCTGAGCGCGATGGAATTTGCCCAGCGTGTTATGCAAAGATGAAGCGCGAAGAAAGAGAAGAAGCGCGCAAAGAAGAAGCGCAGGTAAACGGCTTTCCAGAGCTCGAAGGCTCCGAAAAGCAGATCAGCTGGGCGAATGAAATCCGTTCGAAGTTTTTTGAAAACTTAAACCACGCAATTGAATGCGTTAAGGTAACTGATAAGATCCAGGCACAAATTGACAGAGCGACGGAAATGCTAAGAACCGTAAATACCGCTCGATTTTGGATTGACAACCGTGACAATACCAAAAACCTTTTTAAACTGCTGGATGCATACGATAAGTGGTGCTTAGATACCTGCTTCTCTGAAAACCATCCCAAAGAAGAAAGCACAGCAGAAAAAGAAGCCAAAGATGAAAGCACGCTTGTGCCCGAGCAAGTAAATTTTGATGGAACAGTAGAAGTCAAAATCGACAACCCGAAAATCTCCGTTACGTATCCGATTAAAGATCGCACGTTTAGTTTGCTGTTAAGGTCTCTCGGGTACGTATGGATCCGTGAGGAACGAGCGTACGTGCGAGTTATCAAAAAAGAATGGAGATATGGCACCATTGAAGACCGCGCTGCCGAAACCGTGAATAAGCTGCTTTTAAAAGGATTCCGAGTTATGTGCCTAGACAAAGACATCCGCGAGAAGGCCGTCAAGGCCGATTTTAAGCCAGAACAGACGCGATGGATTGTGGGATTTAACTCGAAACTTTTGGGGATATGCTGGAACCGCGACAAAGGCGATGATTTTTATCGTGAGGCAAAGCGTCTTCCTGGTGCCGAATGGAGCCGAGATAACGGTGCCGTGATGGTATCGCCAAAAGAATGGCGTGAAATCAGAGATTTTGCAAATATCAATGGATTTAGTATTTCGCCTGGAGCTGAAAGGAGGATGAAGGAAGCAGAGAATAACGAGCTGCCGGTGCGTCCGGAATCTCCAAAGGAAGAGTTGCAACCCGATAAGCTCAAGGAGATTTTAAACAAAGATGCAGAGATTCCAAAGGACCTGATGGACGATGATTGAAAAGGAAATGTATCTGAAAACAGAAGCCTTTGATTATGAGAAAGAAGGTATCGAGAAACTAAGGCATGTGAAGGTTGGCGCCCTGTTTATGGACATGGGCACGGGAAAAACGAGAACGGCGCTCGGACTCATATATCTGCGATACCTCGCCGGGAAGATCAATCATATTATCTGGCTGTGCCCTTGCAACGTAATTGGGGACCTAAAGGCGGGCATCCAAGCGCACGCCTATATCCCGGAAGATATGCTTACGATTTGCGGCATCGAGACTCTATCTACCAGCGCGAGGGCCAATAGGAAGCTGATGAGTATAGCACAGCAGAAAGAGTGCTATTTAATTGTTGATGAGAGTCTAAAGGTGAAAAACCCATACGCCCTGCGCTCTCGAAACATAACTCGTCTGTCCGAACACGTGAAATACAAGCTGATCCTCAACGGCACACCGATTTCGAAGTGCGAAGCGGACCTGTTCCAGCAGTTCTATATTCTTGACCCACGAATCCTCGGGTATTCCTCATTCTGGAGCTTTGCTGCAAATCATCTGGTTTACAGTGAAAAATATCGAGGCAAAGTCGTGCGGGTGCTCAACCTGGACTATATCACGGACCGGATTGGACCATTTACATATGAGGTCAAAAAGGAGGATGTGCTAAAGCTTCCCAGAAAGGTGCACACAGAAAGATCTTTTGACCTTACCGATGAGCAGCGCGATGAATACGACCGCGCGAAGCTGGACTTCTTGTCATTGGACGTTTGGGAGGAAACCTCAGACTCTCCCCTCATTTATCGTACGTTTAATGCGCTGCAGCAGATCACGTCCGGAAGGTTTATTGCCACTCATGCACAAGTAATGCCGATGGTAACCTATCCCCTATTTGAAGATCCGTTAGATAATCCGAGGATAGACAAGTTACTGGATGTGTTGCAGGGCTTTTATCAAAAGCGCGAGAAAGTGGTGATATGGTGCCAGTTTACGCACGAAATACAGGACATTGCAAACGTCGTCGAGCGAGAATACGGTTTTAAGCCCGCCGTGTATTATGGGGACGTCAGTCGCAAGAACCGAGAGAAGGAAAAAGATCGATTTGCAAAAGACACGCAGTTTTTTGTGGCAAACAAAGCGTGCGCCGGCTTCGGACTGAATCTGCAGTACTGCCACAATGAAATATTTTACAACAATGATTGGGACTACGCCACGCGAGAACAGGCTGAAGACCGACTGCATCGAGTGGGGCAAGATCAGGACGTGAACATCGTAGACATTTACGCTTGGCGAACAATCGACGAACGAATCTTAGATTGTGTTTGGAGAAAAGCCAGTCTTTCAGACGAATTTAAAAGGCACATGCACAAGAAAAACTTTATGCAATGGCTGGATGGAATGGACGAAGGAGATGAAAATTTTGATAAGGTTAGGACTATCAGAGGTGCAAAAGCAGAATGAGATTATTCGCTACGTAAAGAATCACGATGTAAAAGAAATCATTGTGTTTTCACCTCAAAAATTTTTGATGGACATGCCCGGGAAACCGATTGAACAAGATAATAATGGGATCACCTCTGCGACGGACACGCTGAACGTTGAAAAAACAGGCGACACCTTTACACAAGAGAAATATATGTTGAAGATCCCGGAATTCGGGGAGATCCCCATCCGGCAGATCGAATACAAAGAAGTTATTATGTACCGCACCTTCTATCCCCTGTTGGAGGAAATCGACAAAGACTACCTTCTGGTAGTCAACGAGTTCATGCGGACAAAAAACCGTTCGGATTTGACCTATAACTGTCTTCGCCATTATTTGAACCAGTGCGGACACCAGATCATATTTGAGTACTTTCCGTTTATCGAAGACGTTTCCGACTTCATGATCTTGCTGGATTTTGACACGAAGTCGAAACATAAAGGCTCTTCTTTTTCTAAAGACTTTTTGTATGAGGAAGATATAAGAGCAATCAATCCGCATTTAGAGCTATCTGTGGACACAATCGAGCTGCCGGTAGGCGCAGAAGAGGAGTACGAGAAAGAAAAAAACAAGCTTTTTAATTCTATCGGAAACAAAAGCCCGGATACAATCCCGCGCCAGTTGCACATCTATTGCGGAAAATGGAAAAAGCCATATATCGTGCCCGAGAAGCAGTACGTTGCCAGGAACGCGCGTTATCACATGAAGAACGTAACAACCTACCCAAATGTAAAGCACGGTGTAACGTATGAGCTGCTGGATTGGCAACATCGAAGGCTTGATATGAATGACTTTTTCCGCAGAACGGGGCAGTCAAAAATCACGTTCATTTCGACGGGGTTGAGCGTGGATGAAGTCTACGTTCGGTTTTTCAATGAATGGAAGGAAAGGCTGGAGGAGTTTTATGCTGAAGCAGGTGTATTTTCAGAAAACCGTTGATGTGGCCGCAAAAGAACGCATGTCCTATATCTTCGATGAATTCGAGAATATCATCGTCTCCATCAGCGGCGGAAAAGACAGTACGGTCCTGTGCTGGCTAGCCATGCAGGAAGCTCGTCGTCGAAACCGGAAAATCGGGATCTTTTTTCTCGATGAAGAGGTTGTATATCAGTCTACAATCGACCAAGTGACGTGGCTGATGAACCTATACCCGGAAAACACCACTCGGCTGTGGTTCCAATTCCCGTTTCACTTGACCAACTCAACCTCATACAAGGAGGGGCAGCTGATCTGCTGGGAGCCCGGAAAGCATAAAATCTGGATGCGGCCCAAGGTGTCATACTCGATCCAGCATATACCATGGGACCGTGAGCACCAGACGATCCGCGACAAAGAAAAGGGATTCGGGTTTTATGATGTGTTGGACAACTTTCAGGCGTCGCGGCCGCACACAGCTTTTTTAGTGGGCCTGAGAGCAACAGAAAGCATGAATCGGTTTCGCGCTGTCGCAAAAAATCCGGGCTATAAGGATTGCTATTGGGCGACGAAGGGCTCCCGTGCAGAAGGCAGCGCAAGTTTCTATCCCCTCTACGACTGGAACTTCCATGATATCTGGAAGTTTATCTATGACAACAAAATCAGGTATTCTCGGATATACGATTACGAGTGGAAGAAAGGAATGCATTTGCAGGAAATCCGCGTATCTTCGCTGATCCATGAGAAGTCGTTCAAGGCGCTCGTGGAGCTGCCGGAATTTGAGCCGAAGACGTACGACAAACTGCTCAAGCGCATTGAAGGCATTGAAGTTGGCCATCTGTACGGCAAAGACCCGAAGCTTTTGCGATGCAGAAAACTGCCGAAAAACTATAAGGACTGGATGGAATACAGAGATTTCCTGCTGGAGACTTATCCGGATCCACGCAAGAAAGAAATCTTCAAAAAGCGGTTTTCTCGTTATCTAAACAACAATTACGTTGCGCGGCAGGAATGCCGGCAACTGATCTTGAACGATTACGAGAATAATCTGCCAGTTAAAAACACGGAAGATCCGCGCGAAAAGACGCTGCAGAAATGGAGGGATTTATTGTGATTGATGAAATCAAAACGAAGAAGGGAACTGTAAAACTGCCCTGCATGCATCCTATCGTTGTGCCGATCGACAAGGTACAGGCTAACACCTATAACCCAAATCACGTGAGTGACAACAACATGCAGCTGCTGCTGCAGTCCATCCTCAATAATGGATTCTGTTTTCCGGTTGTGACGATTTACGACGCAGACGCAGATAAGTATATTGTAATCGATGGCTTTCACCGTTATCTCATTTTCCGAGACTATCTAGATGCAGACCAGATCCCGATTGTGGTGCTGGACCATGATATTACACAGCGCATGGAGGCCACCGTGCAGTTTAACCGCGCCCGCGGAGTCCATCAGGTGGATTTGATGGGCGACCTGGTCAAGGCTCTGATTGAACAGGGCGCATCAGATGAGGAGATCAGCAAGAATCTCGGCATGGACATGGAGGAGGTCTATCGGCTTAAACAGATTACAGGCATTGCCGAACTGTTTAAGAACCAAAACTATTCCAAGTCATGGGGAATGATGGAGGTGCCGGATGACGCATAAGTGGAACTATGGCGATGCATATTTGCGGCATCCGATTGAGAAAGGAAGAGCTGTCTTCCCTGACGGAAGCTGCTTGATGGTCAATAACATCTTCTCTCCCCTTCCGGATTTTATGCGACAAGCGGATCTGCTATTTGTAGATCCACCGTGGAATAAAGGTAACATGACCTCTTTTTACACAAAGGCAGACATGATGCCGCCAGCGGAAACATATGAAGACTTTTATGCGCGACTTTTTGCATGCATCAAAGGAATCAGCCCGGAGGTGTGCTACCTAGAAATCGGAAAAGAACACCTGGCCGATTTTGTGGTTGAAATGCGGAAGCTATATAAAAAAGTCACGTTTTACAACTCGAGCTACTACCACAAACGAGATAACCGCTGCTACGTCGTCAGGGGATGGAAACGCGGAAAGCCACCTCGCCTCGACGATATGGATGAAGAGGATATCATTGAATGGGTGTGCCAGCACGAAACATATCAGTGCATCGGAGATCTGTGCATGGGCCGCGGGTTGGTCGCGGTAAATGCCTATAAGTCCGGGAAGCAGTTTGTGGGAGCGGAGCTAAATCACAAACGATTATCTGTTGCGCTAAAAACTTTATCGGCGCTTGGAGCAAATTATAAGGTTGAAGGAGTGTAACCCCCAATGTACGATCGGCAAAAAAAGTGGAGAAAGAAAGCAGGCTTTAAGAGCCGAGCTTTCAATACGTATGAGTGGGAGTATAATGCGTTTAAAGAAGCGTGCAAAATAGAGGGAAAAGGGATAAATGAAACATTAAGAGAATTGATGAATTCATACACACGAAATCATAATATAGATATTGAGAAATATAAGGCACAATACCCTGAAACGAAAGAATAAAATATTGAATAACCCCCTTGACATAGAGATATGACTACGGTATAATGTAGTCATAGCACTACTGCATAAAGGGAGAACATTAATAGGGAGGTAAAAAAATGATCATCAAAATCAAAGGGACGCATATTCGCGTGGAACTAACGATTGGCCAGTATGGTGACTCAAAATATTACGACGTTGAACCAAAATGGAGCGACCCTATCAAGGAAGCGTACGGATGCTTGTTTGAACGAGACGAAGGTTGGAATTACATTGCTGATGAAACCCAGATTGAGGACCTAGAAAATAAAGTGAACGCAGAGCTCGATAAAATTAACCAAGGGAAAGAAAGCAAAATTCTTGACAGATGGCTTGAGCTGAATGATTCACTCGATACTCGCAAATCACAACCAGATCGATTCGATGAAAGCGGGTGTCCAAAAAACAAGTACATTCTAAAGAAGCATTATTGGCATCCGATTACGCAAACTGTGCTTAACGGAATGAGCACTCAGGAGATAGCGTATTACCTCACCCATGACAAGCCTGAGTATCCTGACAGTATCGTGATTGAAGAAGTTTGCAGACGAGCAGGAAACCTAGATGAACTGCAAAACGCAAAGAGTAAGACTGAAGCTAATAATGCCGTTAAAAAGGCCGCTAAAACCCTTGGCGTTGACTTGGGTGTAGTAACAGACATGGAACAACCGTCCTGGTGGTTTGTACTTAACACAACGCTTGGTGGAATCTATTATAACCGCCTTCACCCAGAAGCATATGGCCTAGATTATTAACTACAAAACGCAAAAAAGCCCCTGACCTACCTTGAAAGGTAAGCCAGGGGCATTTTTCTGCACTATTTACTTTGTTTTCGGAAGTCCGTGCTTTACGCGGTCATGCTCTTCCGCGCGCTTCGCGTTATTCCAGCGATCCATGGATCCCACGAGATATCCCGTGATGCGGCGGATCCGCTCGAATCCGACACCTTCACCGACCATGCCGCTATGTACTTTTAGGTCCTGCATGCCGATACCTCACGCCTTGGCAGCGGCCGCTACGGGCTGCGTATTGGCTACCGCCTTTGCGGCCTTCGTCTCGGCCGTGTTCGGAAGCGCATTGACGGCCGCCTCCATGGCTGCGTCACCCAGCGCGGATACGTCGCCCTCATAGGCGATGCCGTCGAGTGCCAGTGCGCGCTTGAGCGTATCCGTGGCGGTTGCCTTTCGCTGGTCCGCGGTGATGCTATCATTTAAATATAACTGCTCGGCGCTGTCGACGGCGACCTTCGCCGCGTCCACAATCTTCTGCAGCGTCGACGTCACTACATTTGGCGCGAAAGCTGCCAGCGCGTCCGTGATGGTGTCCGCCACGTCAATACCACCCTGCACCTTGTCCACGATGCCTTTCATGTTGACACCGCGCTTGGCGAGGTAGTATACCAGCCAACCGACCGCTGTAATTCCAAACAGGACACCGAAGACGATCGCTACAACCGTAATATCCATACTTTACGCCTCTTTTCCTTCTTGCTGATGCTCATATTCTTCCTGCAGCATGTGGTAAACGACCTTTACTGCACCGTTTCCGCCCTCTTTGACATACTTCTCGCCGGCAGACAGACGCTCAGTGATCGGTACATCGTCGTTTAGAATAGTCAGGCGCAGCGTAGATAGATAGTCATTGTGGCAGAACTCTTCGAGTGTTTCAAGGCGCGTCGAAATAGAGCGAAGGGGCTTTGTCACTCGCCAAACGGATCCAATTAAAGTCCCTATAACAACCACAAGCTGCAAAATAGAGGAGATTTCTTCAATGCTCATTCTTTATGTTCCTTCCAGCACAAAACGTTTGACGGCGCTTTCCCCGCTGATCTGCGTGTAAACTCCCGTCTTCCCTTTTCCATACGCCACAATCGGGGCCAGCCATTTGCCGTCGCCATCCTGGAATACGCCAGCCACACAGGCAATGCCGCCTGTGCCGCAAGTAACCGTCGGCTTCACCGGAGACGTCAGCCCGATCATGTAACAAGTGCCGACCTTCAGCTGCATGTCCATCGTGGTATCGGATTTGCACGCCGACTCGATTGCCACCACAAACGTGCTGATTTTGCCGCCGTTGATGTAGATACCTGTCGCCGAACCGACGTCTCCGAGACCGGTAATGCGATAAAGATATGCGTTCCCCTCGCGTGCGGTATACGTAATATCTACCACGCCACCAGAGCCTGCGACAACGCTAGGCCGGCCGGCAGTACACGTAACTTTGAGCTGATAGCGCCCGCCCTTGGTCAAGCTCAGCTTGCCCGTTGTGTCAGACAAAAACGCTGATCCGCTCGGCGCCGGACCCGGCTCCGTGTCCTTCTCCGTCTCTCCGTACACCGTGTAGGCGATGTCTGTGTCGCAGCCGCCGCTTGAAAGGTTCGCGCCAGGCCAGCGGCCGCCGGTCGAGTCAAAGTTATCCTGCCAAATGTCACACGATAAGTCCGGCTTGCTGACGCCGGGTCGCGCGTACCAGAAATCATACCCTGTCAGCTTTGCCGGCTCGATGTGGTTGTAATTCCAATCACGATTGACATAGTACCCGGATTTGAATCCCGCCGCCTTGATACCGTCGCAAAAGGTCTGGATGATCGCGGTATTGGTCGCCTTGGACGGGATACCGCCGTGCTTCCTCTTGTAGCCGTCTGCATCCTCCATATCGATAAACACAGGGTACGTCGGATGCTTGCCTTTGAGCAGCCGCAGCGCGTGGGAAAGCTCACTCTTGGCGTTGTCTGCCGTCAGCGCATAGCTATACAAATACGCGCCCCACGGGATGCCCAGACGATCACATTCAGACACATTGCGCTCGAACTGCGCGTCATCCTGTGACTTGATGTTTGAGCCGTACCCGCATCGCAACATCGCAAAGTCAAGACCGGCATTTTTGGCGGCTTTCCAGTCTACCTTTCCATTGTGTATCGAGACGTCAATGCCCTTTTTCATGGCACGCCTCCTTATTTTTCGAGAGTGATGTTATAAAGCAGGCCAGAGACGCGGATCGTTGCGGAAACACTAGAGATATCTGAATAGGTTCCGCCTGCAAAAATCAAGTTTTTACAGTCTGCATCGGAATAGACGTTCACATCGCTAATAGCATCGTCAGCAAACTTCTGCGCATATTCCGCAGTCTTATTTTCGGCACTGTCCGTGTCTATCTGGATCTGCAGCATTTCACTGCTTTCTTTTTCGCCAGATTTCTGAATCATGAAGGAAATCTGCGTTGCTTCAATAACATCGCCTGTTGAAAGCTTTACATACTTCTTTTCCACGTTCATTACTCCCTTGCTATTTTTTTAAGATAGTTCAATTCGTCTTCATCGATAATTTGAAGTGCCCACTCATCCGGAACATTCATGCGAAACGCATTGTTGTTTTTGTGCTTCAAATAGCAAGAATTCCAGAAATAGCAGTTTGCCAAAATCCTCGCTTGATGCATCTTACAGATAAATGTCGCGCGCCTGTCGAACGTCCCAAACGTCTGATAATTATAAGCCGTACACCATCCGCAGCCTTTTGCAATTGGGCAATTAAAGCACACGTCGGTACTTTGGCTTCGGCGTGTAACACACTTCAAGCAATTCACGCATTCTACCTGTTCGGGCGTAGACATGATTCCGCCTTTTACGGTCCCGATGATTGGAGGTTTCACGTCATCTCCAATGGACGACTCCATAAAGCGAAGGCACGGAAAGATATCTCCCTTGTAATCCACGGCAATCATGTTTCCATTCCCACCGCACCAGTTGTCGTTATCTTCAGGCAACATACGCACTCCAATGTCGTTTTCAAACATTGAAATGTAGAGTTCATCCTCTAAGTCGTTTTCGAGAATGTAATCAGACAACTTCTTTAACTGGTAGTAGAGCGTTGTAGCGTTATCGGATGTCCACCCTTCCTCATAGGCACAATTCAAAAAGATTTGTTTGTATCCTAAATTGATGAGGTTTTCTACAGCTTCACAGGTATAAGCAAGGAAACGGGGACGCTCCTGCGCCCTCGTCCCGTCACTCTCCGATTAGCTTTTCTCTCTCGGTCGCCGCCGCCGCCATTTTCTCCTCAATGTCGGCCACGGCCCCAAGCTGCGCCAGCGCGTCGGCCTGCGCCTTGATGATGTCGGCCTGCTCCTTAACGAGGCCCGTCAGCCTCGCCACAAGCTCTGCCGCCGTCATTCCTCGTACTCCTCCCCGGTGATTTCCGCGTACTTCTCTGCGGTGATTTCACCGCCAGCGACGCGGCCCGCCAGCACTTCCTTGACCCCGCTCCGGCGGGCTGCGGGCATCTCCGCCCAAGTCTTTGTCCCGGCCACCAGTCTGTTCGCCCAAATCTCGTTCATCAGTTTTCACCTCCACTAATTGCGCTAATCATCTCGTCCAGCTCACAGAGCGCGTCCTCTACCGCCGTTGCGTTCTCTGTCGAGGCCGTGTCCAGTTCGCACAGGGCCTCCTCGATTTCCACAATGGCGGTGTTGGTGCTCTCCTCGTTCTCCGCAATCCGTGCCCGGTTGAGGAAAACGTACTCGGAAACCTCCCCCTCGGTGACGACCGCCTGCGGCGCGTCGGGGATGGCGTTCCCGCCGTTGATGTTGTAGAGGTCGCCGTTGACGGAGACACCCTCCGCCTGTGCTTCCTCCGCCTCGACGTATGCGCCGCTGGCCTCGTTCATCTTGACGTAGCGCGGCTTGTCGCAAAGGGCAAGCAGCACCCCGTCGCTGATAACTGCGTACATCGCTTCTACCTCCTTACCTTGATTTTCAATGCGTCCGCGAGCTTTTGCAGTTCCTCCGGCTCCGCCGCAAAGAAGTCCTCATTGAACAGAATTACCTCCACGTCCGGCCGCAGGAAGTGGCTCCACCGCCTTTCCAGCATTTCGATTTCCTCGTCGCTGAAACGCTGCCGCCGCCCCTCTGCGCTGTACCGCTCCCGGTTGCTGTAGGCGATGGCGTAGGTCAAGGCCCCGCGCTCGAGGCCCCGCCCGTCGTCGTTCCGGGCGAAGTGCTTTTTGGCGTTCTCGCTGGTGCTGTAGCAGACCTCTCTCCCGTCCGGCAACACGAGCGAATACCCCTCCGTGTGCAGCTCTGTCCCATAAGGGATGTTCAGCCGCTCCCCGCACAGGGCCAGCTCCTTGTACCTGTGGTGCGTCACGTAATTCATGCCGCTGCTTCCTCCTCTCTGACTGAGCCGTGCCGCCTGTAAATCCAGCCCGCCTCCGTCTTGGTCGCTTTCATGGTGCATTTGAATTTCTTTTTCCGCGCCGACAGCTCCGCCTCGAACAGCCGGACGAACTTCTCGTCCATCGTCCGCAGCGTGTCATAGCCGTTCCACCGCTTTTTGTCGCTCTCCAAAACTGCCCGGAGCCGGGACAGTACATTGTTCGCCAGCGTCGTCCACGTCTGGAAAACCTTTTCGTACTCCGCCTTGCCCGCAAAGAAGTTGTTTCCCTCGTCAACCAGCTCGTAACAAAAAGTAATCTCCCCGCAAATCGCGTCCGCGCTGCTGCAAGCTATCATCAAGTAGCGGTGCCGCAGCTCGTAGTCGTGCTCGCTGATGTCCTTGTGCAGGTATATCGCGTTCCCCTTGATGGAGTTAAGATATATCTCCCTCGCCAGCTCCGTCAGCCCGTTGGTCGTGTCCCGATAGCTCTTGGGAAATTTCCGCGTCACCCGCACCGTGTACTTGCGCAGTTCCCTCGCGTCCGCAATAAACTGCGCCGCCGCATCTTTCCTCCGCGACTTGTAAACTGCCACCCCCTGCGCCCTCCTTTCACTCTGTGCAGTCCTGTCGTTCCGCTGGCGGGGGCTTTCGCCCCCACCGCTTCACTCGGTTTCCTGATTTTGGATTAGGCCACCTTAAAGCCCGGCGCAAAGCCACGCGAGTAGTACGCGCCGCCGTCGTTGCGGCTGCCGCCGGTATTGACGAGCCCAAAGGCGGACGAGGACGCCGCATCGACGGAGCGGAGCCACCAGTCGCAGGCGGTGCCGGTCGCGTTGTGCTTGTACTTCACGCGGCTGTTGCCGTTCTTGTAGTAGTCGTACTGCTTCTGGTAGTTCTTCTCCGCGCTGTTGGCCCAGTACCGTGTGCCGAACACCTCGAACTCCGCCAGCAGCCAGATTTTGTCCTGCGTCGCTGTGACGTAGCTGGCGTTGTCGCTGCCGCTGCCCCGGTTGTCGCTGTACTTGGTGCAGGCCACAATCACATTCTGCCATTCCGCCGGGAGTGCCGCGAGGAACGCCGGGCAAATGGTCTTGCGCATGTAGCTGCCCTCCCAGCCGCCGGAGTTGGTGTTGCTGGTGTTCATGCGGAATGCCGCGCTGCTGCCGTAGCTGCTGTACTCGCTGTCCACAAAAGCGATGTCGGTGCCGCTGGCATTCTTCCCGAACTGGAAATGGATGCTGTTGCCGCCCTCAATGCTGCTGTTGTGGTTGAATCCGAGGATAAAGGCATAGTAGGTGCCGTTGATACTCAGCGACCCCACCTTGCCGTTCACCGCGATAGGCACCTTGTCGCCCGCGCTCCAAAGGTTCGCCGCCTGCCCGGACTGCGCCGCCTCCTTGATGGTGGACGGGTCGTTGTCCGCGAGCGTGGGGTTCGCCGCTTTCACCGTCACGCTGACCGTCTTGTTCGCCGGGGCCGTGTGGTTCGTCCCCTCCGCGCACTTGACCGTGATGGTGGCCGTGCCGCTGTTCTTGCCCGTGATGGTGATGGTCGTCCCGTTCACGCTCACCGTCGCCACGTTCGCGTCGCTGGACGACGCGGAAATCGCGCCGTCGCCGCTGCGGGTGGCCGTGACCGTCCCGGTCTTGGTGCCGCCGCTCAGTGTGAGGCTGCTCTTGTCCAGCGTCAGGCTGCCCGCCGCTTTCCCAATCTTCCACACCACCGTTTTCGCGCCGGTTGTCCCGTCGCTGAACTGGTAGTTGGCTTTCGGGGTGAACGTGGCATTGTAGCTGCCCGCGTTGGTGCCGGAGGTCGTGCCCCCCAGCGTCACTTTGCTGCTGTCGTAGTTGGCCCACTGGGGGGACTGCGCCGCGCCCGTGTAGGTCAGGCTGCCGCTCTGCGCCGGGGTCGCCACATTCGCCCGGCCAATCGTCCAGTTGGCCGTCTTGGCCTCGGTCGTGCCGTCCTCCCACTTGTACCCCTCTTTCGGGGTGAACGTCACCTGATAGGTGCCCGCGTCGGTCGCGCTCTGCGTCCCGCCGATTGTCAGCGCGTTCGGGTCATAGTTGTTCCAGCTCGGAGACTGTGCGCTGCCCGTATAGGTCAAGCTGCCGCTCTGCGAGGGAACCGCGCTGATTTTGGTCGTCATTTCCGTGATGGCCTCCAGCGCTTTCTCTGCGGCCTCCTTGGCGGCTTCTGCCAGCTGATGCGAGGCTTTTATGTTGTTGAGAATGATCAGGAACAGCGGATTAAACGTGTTTGTCGCGCTCGCCGGATCATCATCGAGCAGCTGTGGAACCTCTTCCGTGTAGACCGGAGACTCGGAAATCGGATAATTTTCACGTTCGGGCATTGGTTCTCCTCCCTTCCGTTAAAATTCGAGGTCGAAGGCAAACTGGAATTCTTCGTCAGTATCTTTCACTTTTGGCGTTGTATGTCGAATCCCATACAATACCCCGTCTTCTGAAACCAGCGCCATTTCGCTCAACGATGCTCCTGGCAAATCAGCTTCCGGAATGGTGATGTAAAAACGTGCGGTCGTATCGACCGGGAATTCCACACTTCCGACCTCATACCGTCCTTTTTCATCCTCGAGCGCGGTTGCGGATCCAGCAGGCGGCGTGGGAGTCCCGCCGGGCGCGCCGCCGGAGCCGACGGCGATGTACTTGACCCTCGAAATTGTGTTGATGCTGCCGGCAACGCATTGTGCCAAGCGCTTCCGCAGTTCATCGGTAATTACACTGTTGTCTGCTGCCATTAAAAGACCTCCTCTTTTAATTCTGCGTGGAGACGGCGCGTGCCATTAAGGTTATACGTACCGTCTAAATACCACCTGGAATCCCGAATGAGCTTTCCAGATGACTTGATCGGGCATGCCACGCGTACAAAAAAGGTCGTGGCACGATTTTGTAATCGCGTCTCGACCTTATCTTCGTGGCGGACTGAAAACCGCATATGACTATTTATACGCTCTTGCAGCCGCATAGGCTGCATGGGCCAACGGATGGAGATGTGCGCCTCTTCATGCAGGCGCGTTCGAATTCGAAGGCGCCGCAAAATAAAATGCCTGCGTATCTGCTGATCAAGGAACCACGTACCATCCAAATTTTTCTCGCCGTTCAAAAGCACGGGCTCCATCATCCAGGAATTCACCGCACCTGTAAAACGAAATCGCACTGGTACAAACTTGAGATTTTCCTTTTCACTTACTAAAAGCTCAATAATATAGACCAGCAGATAGATAACATGCGCCGGCTTCATGCGGTCCAGTGCATCTCGCAGCGCTTGTTTCTGGTCGCTCCCGAAGTCTCCCTTCACGGAAACTTGAAATCGGTTTTTGCTGATGTTTTCCGTAAGTTTTACATCTGCGCCGATAAGCGTCGACAATATCTTTTCGACGCGCGCAGGATTCAGTGGCGCACGCGTGCGAATCTTTGTCAACAGATTGGCCCTACGGGTTTCAAGTGGAAGGCTTTCGTCGCTTATGATGCCATAGTCCTGCTCAAAATACGCGATGCCCCATGTAACAGTTTGCGGAAGCGCTTGATCCGCCAGGCTGTCCGTTACATTGTTTACACGATCAAGCATGGCACCAATCACGTTAAATAGCCAGAGCGCGGTGTAGGCATCACCATAAATTGGCGACAATTGCGGTACAAACCGGCGCGCAGCGGGGCTTTTCAGGATTTCGTCCATCTTTTCAGTCCACACTACACCACCCCCTCCGTCAGATTGATGGCTTCAAGGGCCGGCGCCGCCATATCGTCAATCGGAATATTGGCTGTGCCTCCGTTTATCGTCAAGTCTTTAAAGTCATGGACGCCAGCTGTTTCGGATAATATGGAAGCGACCTTTGTGTATCGAATCTCTCCTTCTCCAGGCACTTCCCCAAAGTAAGGGAGGAGACTTTGCTGGAATGCTATCTTGACCGTCTCTAAGGATGCTCCATCAAGCTCTACGACCGCCGCAATGGTGACGGCAATCTCCTTCGGCGGGATACAGCGAAGATAGGCATTGATGGGAGCTAGCCGAGAATAAGGATCGTCCGGCCGCATGATGTAGTTATAGACGGCTTCGCACAGCGTATCGTTCGCCGGCGCACCGTTTTGGTCCGTCAGTACGATCGTTACGAGACCTGTGTCGTCCTGCGCCGGAATTACGGTCGCTGAACCAATTCCGTCGACGGCCAGGGCCCAGCGCCTATAGTCCGCCATGGATCCGACGTAGCTTTCACCCTGATTTCGGTCGTAGTCCAAAATGCGGGCACGAAGACTTTCGTCGTCTTCGGCTTCTGTTCCGCCTGTAAATGCTTCCGGGTTTGTTACCGACGTAACCGCGCTGATCGTGCTGCCCTTGAGCGTAATTGTGCCAGCGGACACATTGCCGTCTTTCCCTGTGCTCGTACACTGCGCCTCAACCATGACGGTTCCATCTTCTCCGATGACAACAGCCTCTGTCGTTGCGAAATCCACACTTACGGCTCCGTCTGTACCGGCAGTCGAAAACAATGTTCCCGCTGGGACCGTGGCACCCGGCTTTCCGGTGATCTGCAGCTCTCCAACGGATGCCGTTGGGGAACGGCGGACGATGCCGCGATTTTCACCGTGCAGATCCAGCCAATTTCCAACCGCAAACTGCGGCCACGCGAGCTGCAGCGCGTTTGGAATTGTAAACTGGCCATTCCGTGCAATCTCAACTGCTACCGGATAAAAGTAATCCCACGCAAACCCGCCTTTTGCCGACTCGATATCCGGCGGAAGGATCTCGAGCATGCGCTGGTAGATCGCATCCTGGTCCTCGCTTAGAAAGCTCGGAGGCGTAAAGCTATACGGCATACGTTCCACCTCCTATCGTTTGTATCAGCGCTATAGTGGATCCGTCAATTCCCGTCATTTCTAGGTACACTTCCACGGAATCAACGCCCCACGAGAACGTCAGCGAATCAACCTGCTTGCACCGGCCATATGGGTCCCGCATCATTGCCTCGCGGATCTCTCGAGAGAGGATATTTTCTGCAAGATCTTTGTCTGAAGAACCAAGTGCTTCTACCGTGCGGATCCCGAATGTATCGGGATAATAGATGGAGGCGCCGCGCTCGGTTACCAAGCACTTGCGGCACCATGCTTTCCACGTGTCCTCGCCACTCGCCGCGATAATGCGGTGCGCACCATCACGTACAAAATCCTTCCCGTCAAAGTACGGGCCCAGCTTATAGCCAGTATAGTTGTCTGTTGCATCCGTGTCTGAGAGTCCGACATTATCTATCGTATCGTCGGCGATGGCTGCAGGAAACAGTGTATTGTCTGCCATGCTTTTCTCCCCTTTCACAGAATGTCAATGATGACAAAGTCATCTTTATAGCGCGTGCGGATTTCTGCAACGAGCACCCGGTCTCCTGATTTTAATGGCTGAAGACTTTCCGGAAGGAATACCTCATATCCCTCCGCATCTTTTGTCCAGCCGCTTGTTGGCTGTTTCAGTGTGCGCGAGATTTTATATGTTCCCGTTGGGTACAGCTGCGTAGAGCCGTCAAGTTTTAAGTTCGTGCCTATCATTCTCCCGAGATGCAATACCGGCTGCGAGTAATAGGCGCCGGTATCGTTCACGCGCTTTACAACCGCTTCTTTTAATTCAGAAAATCCGTCCATTACGTTTCCAGCTCCAATTGCATGCTTCGATTCAATAAGTCATGAGTCACACTTTTGACACATAGCCGGTTCCATCCGGCGTTTGAACCCGTGTTATATTTCACGATGTCCCCGACGCGCATAAACGGATAGTCAATGCTCGTCGCTGAAAAGGTCTTCGACGGCAGCCGCTTTTCCCACAACGTCTGCTGCTGCTCTTCCTTGATTTTTGCGAGTGTATCATCTTCATTCCGCGCAACGTAGCTCTGAATGGTTCCATAGTGTGTTTGGTTTTCCCCATGAAGTGTCGCCTCCACCGGCGGCGCCGAGTCACTGTCATCGGAGGGGCCGGTGATCACAACCTGCGTGAGCATATCGTCCATCGTGCGGGATAGAGACGACGCCGTCAGATTCGTGTCGTCAGAAAGCGTATAAACGATCGAGTTGTTCCCTCGGTAACACACCACCATCTTCTGGTTTTCGTACTTGAGCGTATACTGCAAGTGCGTTTTTTCACGCACCTCGTGCAGCCTCTCCACTAAGAAATCAGCGATTTGTACGGCCGACGTGTTCCCCACCTGCTCATGCTGGATGGAAGTATACGTATACGAGAGCGGGATGTTCCAATCGCCGCAGACGCTTTCAAAAATCTGCTGCGTTGTGCGGCCCTTCTGAAAGAAGAGAAGGTCTTTGCTTTTGTTCAAATAGATCAGCGGATCGTAGGCAGTGCAGGAATAGGTGCGTTTGCCGTGCTCGTACTCCGTCTCCCACACGGGGCCTCGGAACAGTTCTCCCTTGCGCCCGTCTCCGTCATTGCACGTGAGATGAATGATGTCGCCCGGATCCAGCAGGGACCCGATGTAGGTATCCCCCACTTTTACGTTTGCAAGTTTGAACGTCAGCGTCTGTGCTAACTCGTCTTTCTTTTCGCTGAGCTTTAATTCCGTACAAATAGGCGCAAGCTGATATAGGCTCCCTCCTTTTTGGAAATAAAGCGTGTACGTTACACGGTCAACCGCCGGCATCCTCTCGCCTCCTTTCGGGCTTATTTAGCTGCAATTTTCCGAGCAAATCTTTGCATCGCATGCTTGATAACATCTAAGGAATCAGCAGCTGCGTGCCGGCATAGAGATACTTCCCAAGTTCGGAAGAGTTTCTGCCGTTCGCAACTGCTGTTTCTTCTATCAGTTGCTTATTTGCTTCGTAGAGCTTTCGCCACTGCGAGCCGTCGTGGTAGATTTTGAGCGCCGCAAACCAGATCGTATCTCCGGGATTGACCACATAGGCGCTCGCAGACGACGTGACGATCGTGCCTGTCATCGTGGCGCCGTAGCCTTCCCCATCGACGAGGATCCGAAACTGCGGCTGCGGAGAACCATTGATGTAGATACCGCTGGACTCCCCGATTTCTCCCGTTGCTGTGCACGTAAAGTACCAGTTATCGTCCCTGCGGCTTTTAAGTGTAACGTCGCACACGCTGCCGGTGCCAGGAATCACATTTGGCCGCCCCGCCGTGCAGTAAATCATGCAGGTGTACGTGCCGCCGGGCGCCACGGGCACCGTGGTTGACGTGTCGCAGGTGTATACGGTGTCGTCCGGCACCACCTTTCCGGGGATGGAGTCCATCACCTGCGGCGTGTTCATCGTGATTTCCGGGTTTTTCGCCTGCTGGAGCTTAATCGTGTACTCGATGTCGCCAAAGCCACCCGAGTAATGCCACTCAAAGCTCTCGATGTAGACGTCGAGGTTTACCCACGTTTTTGTGATGTTCAGCCGCAGCTTCTGGTGTGCGGATTGCCATGTCAAAATTTGATTTTTGCAAACCTCCGGATCCTGCCACGTGTGGATGGCGCCGCCGGCCATGCCGATGCGCGCCTCTCCAAAAAAGTAGCCTGTCCAAGACACGCTCTGCAGGTCTTCCCCGTTTGGAATGTTGGTATCACCGATATTCAACAGGGTAAACGTAAAAAACGTGGCGCCAGACTCTACCGTGATCTCTTCCGGAGGAGACGGGAATTGAAAGGAGAACCCATCCGGATTCTCCTGTTCTCCCTGCAAAACTGTCAGATAGAGGTCCATATTATGCCTCCCTCGTGTTCGGCGTGTTGCGTAGACCGCGGTTCAGCTCACGAGCGATCCTGCGGGCAATCTCTTCTGCAATATCTGTGTTATTAAGTGCTGCCGCGATTGCGTTTGCGTCAGATCCGTTCGCCTGCACCGTGATCTGGATGGCACCAGAAGATATCGTGACACTCGCCCCACCCTGGGCGCCTCCCTGCGCCGGTTCCACCGACGCGGGCGGCGTAAACGGGATGAGCTTCCCAGGGTTTCCAACAAAGCCACCGTCTGCATGGGATTCTGGAGTCACACCGAGCTTTTCACCGGTCTGTTCCCACAGGCTGATGGCCCGCTTGCGCCGAGCCGGATCAAACGGAATGACGGCTTCCGGCCAGCCCTCTTCTGCGAGCCAGGAGAGCTGCTTGCCTTGCACAATACCGCCAGCGGCGTTATGTCCTACTGGATATTCCGATTTTCTCGTACCACCGGCTTCATCAACCGTAACAACGACTCGTCTCGGCCTAGTTAAGAGGTCCAACGCGGATCTAGCTTCGTCTATGCCGCCCAACTGCACATTTGTGTTTTGTGTCCGATCTTTGGCCGTATCATCAAGTTCTTTATTCGCTTCAGCAGTATCCGCAACGGCTTTGACATTCGCTTGCGCAGTCTGTCCACTTACATTGTTAAGAACTTCGTCGATACTTTCTTCAACACCCGCAAGCGTTACGGTTCCCGTCGCAGCATCAACATTAACCTTCAGACCTTGAATCGTCACATTGTCTGGGAACTGCTCCTTTAACTGCTCAATGGCAGCCGGCACATCCGCACTTGTTACGGCGTTGATCAACGCCCGCTGCACATCTGCACCGAGCCCAGACAAAGAATCGACCAGGCTGTTGCTCAATGTGACGCCAAATCCACTCAAGACAGTGCCAAGGGAATTCGCATCCAGCTGGATCCCGGAGAGCACAGTTGCCAACAATGTTGCGACTCGTGCCTGCATGTCCGGCTCAACGGCCGCAAGCTCTTGGGCGAGCGCGTCACTGAGGTTAATACCAACGCCGGAAAATGCCTGCGCTACCTGTTCGGAATTAAGTCGTCTTCCACTCGAGAACATCGTATAGATGGCATCGATGCTTGTCTGCACATCAACGCTCGCTTCACCGAGCGCATCTGCGAGAGATGATCCTGCCCTAATTCCAACGTTGCGCATAAGCTCTTCCAGACGTTCTCCGCCGATGGATGTTGCCTCTTCCGCGTCTTTAAAAATGCCGTCCTCAAAGATTTTGCCGGATGCCATTTCTGCGCCGCGAATCATCTGCATAAAGCCTTCAGAAACATTTCCTTCGTTTTGTTTATAGAAGTCTTCCATCTGCTTACGAAAATCATCGTTTGTACCGAGAATCATGCCGGCGTAATCCATCGCGTGCGTGGTGTTGCCGGACATCATTTCTGTTCTGAAAGCTTCCTGCATGCCATTCACGAATTCCTTCGGCGGAACCTGTCCTGCATCAAACCAGTCATCTGCATAACTGTAGATTTGGTTTGTAAAGTCGTCGTCAAGGCTCTGCGTGAGCTTCTGCATGTTTTCCTGTGAATCGCCGGTCAAAGTCTTGATGCCAGCGTTGTTCATCGTACCAACATCTTTTAGGGCACCGTACAGATCTGTCATCCACATGTCACTGTTCATCAATTCGCTCAACGTGCTTTGCATCGATGAATCGAATTCATCACTTACAGCAGATATTTCTTTACTGTAATTCTGCTGAAGTGTCTCATAGCCCTTCATTACAGAGCCAATTGAATCCGTAGCATATTGCTGATTTGCGCTTCGAGTGACATAGTCATACATTTCGTTATATGCGGACCCAGAAAGGAGACCTTGCTGTTTCAATCCTGCTAGTTCGGCCATGCTTTGTGCCGCAGCGTTATCAGTTGCTTCTGAATTTGAAGAGATTCTATCGCCAATGGCATCCATCAAATCTTGGAAGCTCTCGGCTGTTAAGCCCCCCTTGCCTCCATGCAAAGCGTTTTGCTGAACACGGTTGAGTTTGGCTTCATCCTGCGCCTCATTGAACTTATCGACGGCATCTTGCATCGGTTTGAGGTACTTGTTTGTGATATTCTCGACCTCATCGGGAGAAAGCTCTCCATCTGCAAACGCGCTCGCAACCGCATCCGAAAGCTTTTTGCCCATATCAGAAAAGTTAGATTCAAGAGAGCTGTAGTATGTGTTGCTGAGTTTGGAAAGCGTCTCGTTACCCCAGCTTCCGCTTTGAGCTACCATGTCAATAGCCAAAGAGGTCGTATAGTGCTGCTGGTTGATCATGTCGAGTGCATTCTGTACATACGACTCTGCATCACTCTTGAACCCTTCTTGCTCATCAACAGTCAATTCAAGCCCAATCGACGCTTTCCAGTTCGTCTTGTCGAGACTTTGTTCAAGGTCTTCGAGCGACTCACGGAAGTTATCGACCTTCTCGGCGTTTTCGTCGATTTCATCAAGCTTCATCGTGAATTCCGTCTTTGTCAGGCGATCCGCCACATCGGCGACTTCCTCCGCGGAGAGCGTAATATTCCCGAAATGCTCTTTTTTATCCATATCAAGCATGTACTCATGGTATGCTTTCACGGCCACTACCGTCGCCGTAACGCCGGCCGCCACAAGACCTAAAATGCCAGGAAGCTTCGAGGAAATCGAGCTCCACTTGGAGGTGGACTTTGCAGCGGAAGCCATCGCATCAGTAACCGTCTGAGTCGCGTTCGAAACGCCGGAAATGGAACCTGTAACGGCTTCAGCAGTACTTGAAACGGCCTTTGCGTTTTTCCGCATATCGCCAACTTTTTTGATGATCTTGCTGATCCCGCTAAGCAGCGGGCTGAACGTTTTAATTGCCGGCCCTGCAAGCGCGGTGCCGCCAATAACGCCGAGGATGGTTCCTTTTGCACCATCGCTCAGCTCCGAAAATGCGTTGACTAGTTTTGTTACAGCCTCGGCGCCCTTCGTAACGTAAGGCGCCAACACTTCGGAAATCGTAATACCGGCCGTCTCAATCGAGCCCTTCATTTCCTCAATTGCGCGGCCAGTATCGCCCATCTGGCTTTCCGCCATGCGCGATGCTGCATCTGCGTCTGACGCTGCATCCACATATGTCTGCATACCAGACGCGCCTTCGTTTGCAAGAACGATCGCCGCACGGATAGCATCGGAGCCAAAGATTTCATTGAGAGCTGCATCTCGATCTCCAGAACTCAATCCAGACAACGCGTCCTGCAGATTCTGCGCAATTTCCTGCGCACTTAACAAGTTGTCGTTGCTGTCTCGTACAGAAATGCCGAGTTCTTCTATTTTCTTTTTCGCTGCGTCGGTCGGTGCAGTAAGGCGCTGCAGCATCGTTTTGAGAGATGTACCAGCGTCAGAGCCCATAATGCCGGCATCCGCGAAGGCTGCCAAAGTAGCTGTCGTCTCTTGGACGTCCCAGCCGGAATTTTGCGCGACTGTACCGACCTGCGACAGGCCTTGCGTCAAGTCGGAAACATCCGCGCTCGACGCCGCAGCGGCGCCGGCCAGCGCATTGACCGCTTCGCCTGAACGTGATGCCGATAAATCGAATGCACCCATCGTCTGGACCACCGTGTTTGCAGCATCTGCAAGGTTCATTCCAGACGAGGCTGCCAGATCCATTGTGGACTGTAAAGCACCGCCCTGAATGTTCGCTTCCGTCATGCCGCCTTTGGCAAGCTCAGTCATAGCTTGTGCCGCCTCTGACGCCGAGAAGATGGTCTCTTGCCCCATGTCCAGCGCGAGCTGTTTAAGATTTCCCATCTGGGATGCGGGCATATTCAATGCACCTGCAACCTGAGACATCGCATTCTCAAAGCCAATGCCAGTGTTGATAGCTGCCGCTCCGGCGGCTAGCACAGGCGTCGTGACGCCAAGGGTTAACGCATCGCCAACCTTTCCAATCTTTTCACTGGCAGTCTGGAATCCGTCTGCGACTCTTTGATACGTTGGAGTGGCGTCGAGTTTCTCCTGCAGCGTTTCATTTTGCTTTTCCAAAACCTGAAGTCCATCTCCAGCGTTTTTAGCAGCCTGTGAATACGCTGCAAATTTGCTCGTTGCACTATCAAGTTCACTTGATGTTTCTTGAATGCTTTTTGCAACATTTTTTTGGGAAGCTCTATGTTCATCGAGAGCTTTTGAGAGACTGGTGATCTCAGCCTGATTTCCGGCCTTTTTCGCAGCATTGAGCTGTGTCGTTGTTTCACGAATCTGCGCTGATACATCTCTTTGATTTGCATGCAGCGACTTTAACTTCTTCTGTAGATCCGTCATGCTGGTCCCATATTGATCAGCCGATGACTTTGCAGAAGAATACTTCTGCTGTGCCTGCGAAAGGACACTGCTCAAATTTGTCTGGATCTTTTTCAGCGATTTTGCGTCTGTCCCTACAGAAGAAATCGCTTTCTCGTATGTTTTCGCCTTTTTCTGGACAGCTTCCAGCTCCTTATCGAGCTTTTCTATGCCGCCTTTTGTTTCATCCGTAAACTTTCCGGTAATATCAATTATAAATTCTTCCCCGCCAGCCATCCCCAGTTCACCACCTTATTTAGACTTGGATTTCTTTTCCGTAAGCTGCCCAGTTCTGAGCATCCATTCGGTCAGTGCGTTCGTCGTTATGTCACCGACACCGGATTCCTCCATCACCTGCATGGCCGCAAGTTGGAAAATACGCTCCCTACGACTCCAGGTTAAAATTTCTCCGGCTGGTTTACCCGTTGCAACGCACAAGCGCGCCACGGTCCACGCGACTGCACTGACACGTATTAGTTTTTTGCGTAATCGAGTTCACCGTTGTTATCGGACTCATTTTCGCCGCCAACATCATCCGGATAGGACATTTCGATGATTTTTTGCATCACATAGGCCTTCTCGCCCGCTTTTAAAATCATGTTGATGGCCTGTGCACCTTCATTTCCCTGCGAGAAAACGACTTCCGGATGGTGATCCTGCAGCGCGCGGATATACGTGCGATTGTTCCACAGCTTTTCCTTGTCGTCGTTCACAGTGGCAAGGTAAATGATCCATGCGTTTTCGAGGCCTTGATCTGTTTCAAGCTCGATTTTAGGAAGTCTGCGCCCGCGTGGATTGTTTCCGTAGCGCGTTGCCTTTTTGTGCGCCATATCGATTTCGCGTTCATTTAACGGCCGCACGTGGAACGTGGGGAGAATCTGCTTCCCGTTTCTGTGAATCTTGATTGCGATGATTTCGTTTTCGTCGCTTTTATAGTCGGCCGCTTCAAGAAACATTTTCAGGACATCTTCCTGCGAAAGTTCCGTCTGCATCATGCTTTCCTGCAGACCGGTTTCCTCAATCGGCTGCTGCAGGATTTCTTCCGGCTTCTTATTTGCCGCTTTCTCCATTGGTCATCCTCCTTATCCCTGGAAATGCGTGTACTCCGAATTATAGGTACCCTCATAGGCGAAGAGCTTCTGATACTGCGGGAGCATGTTGCATCGGAAGCTCCAGGAACGCTGCACGATGTCGCCCGGGGACAGATTTGCAATATCAATATCGCCATCCGGTACCATTTGCGAGAAGGTAATGCGTTCCTCCTGATCATCAATTGCGCGCGTCAGACCAACATTGCACTTATACCACGGCACAATTCCGCGATTCAGCGCGGTCAGCAGCGGCTCGAGCAGCACGTCGTCACGCACAACTGTCTCCGTAAATGTCAAGCTGATCGTGAGGCCAGTCGTGACTGCTGCCTGAATCAGGCTGCCGACCGGCTGAAAGTCAGTATTCGAAAAAGATACAGATGCACTCCACTCACCGCATTCTGCTAAGAACTGCGGCGTATCGTCACCAACGCCCACAAAGATGCGGCCGTCTTTACCAGAAATAACTTTTCTAGTGTCAAGAACTGTAATGTCCGCCATACGTTATTCCTCCTCTTTATGCCGTCGTCGTTACCGTGTCCGGGCTGAAGCGGAACTGGTAGTTCAAATAAATCTTTTCGAGCGTGTCCGGATCATCAACCTGGACAAGCAGCCACAGGCTGTCCGTCGTCGCCGGATTATCCGGATCCTCCAAGACGGTCGCACCGTCGAGAAGTTTGCCTTCCTGCACCATCGTGTTGCAGATGTCCTGTGCGGCCTGGACGACAAGGGAAATGCCATCGGATGTGCAATTTACCTGGCCGATCATCGGCGCCAGCCGGCGATCAATGCGGTCCATCAGTTCTAAGCGCGTCTTAACACGCTTTACCTTTTTCCAACCATCGTCCTGGTCGGCGCCCGGAGACACCAGCGTCGTGACAGCGTTATCAAGCCAAACGGTGCCGTCTGCGGCCTGAGAAATGGCCACCATACCGGACGTATACGCCGTCTCATACTGGCTGTTGGTGAGGTTTTCAGCTAAACTGACAGCGCCAGGAATTGCGCGGTGCACGAGGCTCTCGTTTGCCGGGACGGCTGCCGCCATACCGGCGATGCGGTCAATGCAGCGATAGCCCTCCACCAGGCCCGTGCTGTCGTTAAACTGGCCGCCGACATACATGCAAAGTGCATCATTGGTGCTGCTTGCACGCGCACAGCGCGTCGAGAAGCCCACGTCAATGCCGTTGCCAACGACGGCCATCGTCCATCGGCCCTCGTTAAAGATGCGGTCAACGTAGGCCGTCAGCAAGGCACGGACATTGTCATCAAGCGTATCCGCTGCGATGATGTTAAAGCGATACGGCTCGAAAGCGTTAAATGCGTTCGAGTAATCGGATGCTGTAACAACCGGATCTTCGCCGCCGGAAAGCTGTACACTCGACGCAAGCTCCAGCTCACCGATGCCATCTGCCTTCTTTTCGATTGCAATGTAGTTGCTGCCGGTTTCTGTGAATGTTTTGATCAATGCATCCACTTCGTTTTCAACGCCAGCGGTTTCCTCGGAACCGCCAGCTACAACTTCGCCGGTCAAAGCATCCCCAACAACTGCATCAGACTTTGCTTTCGCATCAAACACAAACTGTTCAAGGATCTGCGTACCGGTTGCGCCACCGGTCACAAGCAGTTCCTTCTGATTTGCATTTGTCAGCCGTTCCCGGATCGTCACATAAATCGGCTGCGTGCCAGGATACAACGCTGTCACACCCAGCACTTCTGTGCCTTCTGTATCGGACAGCGTCGCCGTAGCCTTTGCACCGCCAGTTCCGAGGCGATACGTATAGACTTGCAGCGCACCGCCCTTAAACATCTCACGAACCGCATCGGTTGTACCGCCTTCACCGTACATCGTTGTGAAATCGTCCTGTGTGGACGTCGTAAAGAGACGTACCTCCTCAAGCGGGCCGCTCGTGGCATGAATCGGCACCGCGCAAATACCATCAATTGCGCCGGTGTTGTCAGTAACCGTACGGTTTTCATACCGGTTATAGATCCCAGGGCGAATCTTTTTCTCACCCTTTACATATACAGACGCCATGTATCAGATCTCCCTCTTTGCGAAATTCTTGATGATCACGCCGGCTTCCGCCTTTGTGAACTTATCTTTGCCCTGCATGGTCAGTGCTGCACGGACCGTGTCGGGGGTTTCTGAAAAGAGCTCATGCGCCTGCACGAGCTCTTCAATCGTATAAAGACTCATATGCCATTCTCCTGTCTCATGGAAATGTTTCGAATCGGTGTACCTTCGAGTTTCCGAAGGACGCCATAGCTGCCCTCTAACGTAAGTTGTCCGACCCGCAATGGGCTTGCGCCGGTATTTCCGGACAGCGATCGCACCAAAAACGGGCTTTGATCCGGAAATGCAATCTCTCGGGTTTCGTATAGGCTCTCCGCTATGCCCTTAATCAAATTTGTACGTGTCTGTGTCGATGGCGCCAGCACGTGGCACTGCAGGCTTGCCCGCATCCAAGTGACCATATTCGTGTCATATCGAATCATCTGTTGGTCGGATCCGATACTGCGCACACGCCAATAAATTGCGGGCTCATCATTCGTCGGCTTGAAAACCGACGGCAGCGTATCCACATGCAGAACCATGGCCTGCGGATAAAGCCTTTTCACGTAGCTGTTCATAAGAGCAAGCGGGTCCATCCCGATGAGCACCGGTGACGGGAAGTCATGCAGTTCAAATTCCATGTCTGCTCCGTAGATTTGCGGGATTGCATTTGTGTTTGCTTGTGTGAAACTATCCGTCCTGCTCCATGACGCTGCGGCCGTGTAGCCATCATCTGTGGTAAATAATGTACCATCTAAAAGAGCCTGAACCCTCTTCGCAATGGGCTCAGGCTGGGTGGAGTCAATTTTACATGCGATGGACACGAGCAACGTGCCGGCGTTTTTTCGTTCTGGATTTGACTGCGTGTCCACATCGTAGGTAATACGCGGATACTGCACGCCATCCCACCCGGCATCCGTGTCCGCAGGGACCATCTGATGGAAGATTGCACTTCCTCCCTCGTAGGACGCTAGAAGGGTTTGGATCTCTTCGTCCTCATGCAGGCAGGTATAGATTTCTTTTTCGAGCATACGCGTGCCTCCTTACAGATATGGACTGCAAAAAATCTCGGAAACTTCAGATTTTGACTCTTCGATGACCTTGTCATGCATTGGACGCGGCGCCATCTTGCTTGTGCCGTCCTCAAGAAGATTACCAAGCACATAACCATTTACCGTATATGTCGACTTTGCCATCGCCTGTACGCCGTTTGGAATCATACGGCTCTCTGCGGTAAAGGAATTACGGAATCGTCCTGTTGGACTGGCAGGAGGCTCCCCTGGAGCTGATGCGACATAATATCCGCCAGACCCACGGATTCGATAGGACTTGCCGCTGCGGGATCCGCTTAAAACTTTCTGCGTATGGTTCCGCAGCACATTTGCGGCACGATAACCTCTGCTCTGCAACTCTTTTAGAATTTGCTCGTGCATCTTTTTCTGCAATGCAATTAGGGCCCCTGGCTCGTACTCTGGCAATCTAATCCCTCCCGCTCGATAAGATAAACAACCACGAAGTGAAAAAGGTCGCCTGGGTTCTCATATCCCTGCACATAAAAGTACCGAGTCGATTCGTCCTCTCCGACAGTCAGAAAGTCGCCGCCTTCTGGAATCGCGTCCGGCATAGGGAGGACAAGTTTATGTGATATCGGGTGATTCTGCTGAGACCACAAAAGCTGCTCTTTTGGCGTTGCATTTGTTAGCATCCCGATTACCGTTCCGATGGGCTCATATGCGCCATTTGTCGGCCTTCCTGTCTCTGTTGTGCCAGGCTTACGTTGATAGCACACAAATGCTTGTGTGCCCTGTCCCGGAATCAGCGGCATGACGGCGGCCCCTTTCGCAGGTTTGCAAGCATGTTCGGGTAAAAATAATGCCCACCGTGCAGGGCACGTGGGTCACCAGTTGGAGCTGCAATGGACAGTTCCTGCTTTAACTTGTCTCGCAGTTTTAGCCATCGATCCGCACGCTGGTTTAACGAGTACGACAGCCCACCGACGGAGGTATCCACCTCGTACGACAGCTTCATGAGGATGGCTTCCACGCAGGCCAGCTTTGCACGCTTCCAGGACGTCTCGTTCGTCAGGAGCGCTGCATATTCCTCGTCGCAAAGCACAGCTGTTTTATTTTGTCCCTCAACGGCTGTGTCACCAAGTTCCAGCCGCATTTGATTGACACCGTGATCCTGACATGATGCCGGATTGTACGTATAATGTGCGCCTTCCAGCTGCGGCTGGGCCGTGTTTTCAACCTGCTTCATGGTGCCGCCCTCCTTCTATGTGTTTTTTACGAGCTTGCAAGGATGCCAGCCGTGCGCAGCTTAGCCAGGAGCGCATTAAAATCGGTTACCAGGCCAGTTGCATCCGTTGCGACACTGTCTGCCTGCGCCTCAGCCTGCAGCACGCCGCCTCGCACCGAAGTAGTCGCGTCCGGCAGCGTATAAGTCTCTCCCGGATCGCCCTTCGGGCCCGGATCACCGTCCCTACCATCAGCGCCATTCGCACCCGCAGGGCCTTGCGCGCCCTTGATATTCACACCAGTATCATCAAGCGTCGTGCTCGCGTTGACCTTGTAAACTGCGCCGTTCGAATCGAGTACGAAGTCGCCCTCAACAGCGCCACCAGGCGCCGCGCCGCCAGCAGACTGCGCAGAAGCAACGACATACCACGTCGCACCGTTCTTGCCCGGCGCGCCATCGGCACCAGCCGGGCCCTGTGCGCCGTCCTTACCATTAGCGCCGGCCGGGCCCGGATCGCCTTTTTCGCCTTTCTCAGGCTTCTCTAACACAAGATTAAGTTTGCCATCTTCAATGTTGGCACTCGGTGTTTCACCGCTTGTAACGGTTCCAATCGTAAGATTCGAAGCTTCAGCAGCGGTTTCCACTGCCAATGCGATCCCATCTTCCAAATGACCCATGTTTTCCGCATTCAGCGGTGTCACATGATCAACAAATCCAATCTTCTCGTATTCAGCCATTTCTATTTTCCCTCCCCTGGGACTCTTTCATTCGAAAGCGCTTTTGCAAGTGCCTCCTTTACTGTCTTTCTCGTCTCGATTTGATAGAGGTAATCTAACAATGGAATACTTTCCACTTCTTTCGCCTGCTGTGCTGCCGTAGAGGCCGGCATCTGCAAAAAGATAAGGACTGATTGTACTTCCTTCGGATCCAATGGAACGCAAGACACTGTGCCATTCTCATAAATAGGTGCCCAGAATGCCGGAGCGTCTTCTTTTCGCTTCAAGATGCCTGCTTGGAGCAGGCGGGGCCCATTCTGTACGGCGTCCTCTTCAATCTCATCGCCGACGCGGTAGCTTTTTCCATGAAAACTAACCGGATATAACGCGATATACATAGGTCTTCCTCTTAAACGCAATCCTTCAGGAATACGCCAAGGTCATCAGCAGTCTTCTTAAATGTCGTTGCCATCAAGCCCTCAACGTACTGCGAGTGCGTTCCGTTTTCGCCAGGGTACTGCAGGACCGGCATGTAGTTGCCATTCGCGAGCATATCCCACGTGATCTGATAACCGGCAGACGGCTCGTCAATGGTCGGCGTGTCTGTCGCGTAAACAAGCAGCGCAGAATTCGGATCACATATGAAATCCATGTCCTCTGCTCCAAGGTCTCCCTTATTGTAGGTAGAGCCAAGCACAACGACGCGATCGACGCCGAAGAGCGTTGCGAGTACCTGCTCATTGACTTCTGCCGGGTTGACCGTGCTGCCGCCAGGCATAACATGCGAAAGGATCGTCGGGTTTTCGGTCAATGCGTTGAACACGTTTTCGCCAAGCGCTAAACGGTTCGGCGTACGGCGTCCAATCTTGCGCATCATCGTGCGCAGGTATTTAAAAAGCTTCATCGGGTTCGAGTTTGCGTCCGAGAACTTCACAAACTCATTGCTGTCAAAGTTGTCCGCGTCGGCGCCCGTCCACTCGTTTGTCCAAACGCCTTCCTTAAAGAATCCGTTGGCAAACAGAATGTCCTGATGGATGAGCATCTTTTCCGCGATAACCCGCGCCTTCGACGCCTGCGGATTGCTCGAGCCGACCAGCGGCTGCCGCTGGTAGTTTGTCTGCTGGAGCTCGTCAATACCGAGGATGATCTGGTCAACGTCTACGGAGTACGTCTCCAGATGGTTGCTCACAACGGTCGGCTCTACACGGCCGAGCGCGGGCTTGCGATGGACGTCATCGCGGGCCAGTGCGCCCTTATCAAAAACATAATAGGCAGCCGTTGAAAGCTGAACCGGAAGAACCGGGAACATCTGCTTTGCCACGTACATGCTCGCATCCTGATAATAGGCAAGCGCCAGATTCGAGAGCACGACGTTCGGCCGGAAGCTCCCCTTCGCAATCTCGTAGGCGATGCCGCCTGCTGTCGTATGATTCATGTTGTCTTATGCCTCCTTACTGCTTGCTGCCACCGGTCGTCGTTTCGCCGGTCTTCGTGTCAGGGCCTGTAATTGCCGCCGCATAGGTGGTCGCCGCGGCTGCGCCGCAGTACATCGTCATCTGCACATATGCATAGGTATTCGCTGCAGCGGCCCGCAGCGCCGTCGCAACAACGAAATTGCCTGCCGAAGCGGCAACAAAGCAGCCGTTCCCGTCAACTGTCAACGCGTCGCCGGCCTTTACTTCTGTAGATACAAGCGCATATCCCTGGCCGTTGACCTGTACATCAATCTGCTGACCAGCATCCACATGGCCGTCTTTGCCGTCCAGGCGGTTCTGGTCTCCAGCGGAAAGAATTGCAATACCAAGGGCCCCTTTGCTCGGGTCCGTAGCCAGGACGCCTTTTCCGTTTGCGTCAAACCTGATCGCCTTGCCACGGACGTCGTCAATCTCTGCGGCCGCCTCGACCGCAACAGTCGGGCTGTTCTGAATCGGAATCGTCAAATATGTTGCCATTTATGCCATGCCTCCTTCATATTCTTTCTGATACTCTGCCGCAAGGTCGGGATTCTGCTCCCACGCCTTCGCCATTGCCTGCTGATACGTCAGGCCGGAACCCATCAAGCCCTTTGCAATCTCCTGTGCCTTTGCGACGGCGCCAGAAGCCGCATCAAACTGATGATTCGATTTACCGATTTCCGAAAAAAGTACCTCATCGCTCTTTTTTACGGCGTCAAGCGCTCGATCAAGCGCCGCGATGCACGTATCGTACACCTTACTGCCGGCTTTCTTGACGTCGTACAGGCGTTCTGCAAGCTCTTCCGGCTTTTCGCCGAGTGCTTCGTATTTCTGAGCCGTCTTCAGCAGCTCCGCGCGCTCCTGGCGTTCCAACACGTCTTCCAGCTTGCGAGATAGATCGTTGCAGTGGTCAATTGCCTTCTGCATCGGTTTCGGGATCGTTTCTGAACTCGGTTCGGCCGGCGGCGTCTGCACCGGATCCTGCGTCGGTTCTACGTGCTTTTCAATTGACTTTGCAATACCGTCTCGCAGGGCGGTCAACTCTTCCGTAGTCAAGTCTTTCAGATTGTACTTTTCAAGTAAATCCATTTTCTTCACTCCTTTGTTTCCCCCTTTTTGGGGATCCTCTAAATTTGGGGTTTTGGTCATTGTGATTGCGGTTTGTACGGGAACAGGATCTTGTACCGCATTGTCGGGAAGAATTTGCGTAATTAGATCCTGCATTGCCTGCGAAAACTCATCCAAGCTCTGCATCATGAGTGTACGCTTTTCGTTCTCTTGCAAACTGCCATCACGGAGAATGCTTTCGAAGCTTCTTTGGAGCATATCTGTGTATTGATACAGTTTTCTCCCCTGTTCATCATTTCGGGCAACCCCGTCAAAGGTTTGCGCATCGCTAGTTTTTTGAAGAGAGGATTCCATCGGGGCAAACGCCGTTTTGAAAAGCTCCCAGGCGCGCAAAAGGGTTGTCTTGTGGGCCGCTTGGCCATCATCCGGCCCATCTTCACTCTTGTACAGACGGATATACGCATCCGGGTTTGCACCCTGCCCACAGAAATCCACACTCTTCAAGTGGATATCTTTTAATTTGTGCCTCAACTTTCCTCACCCCCTTCCGCGGCCTGAATACGACGCCCAGTGCCCTCAATTGAGAACATCCGGAACGTTCCGTCCTTGATTTTTGCCCAGGTGTCGTCATCCAAAACGCGGAATCCAATCCACCACCCGAACGGCACACTACCTTCTGGCAGTCCCATGGCATTAAGTTTCTGCGGCGTAAACACGCAGCTCTCTACAAGCCGCGCCACACGCCGGCGGGACGGATTGTGCTCCTCCCCGCCATCGCCAAACTGCAGCACATACTCATATACGGCCGCTTCAAGGTCATCCGGATCAATGCTGTCTTCCTGCAGATCCACAACCTCCTCGCCGTTCTGCCGCACAGCAACATTCGCCCATCCAAATACCAGGCGTTCATCGTCGTCCGACTTATATACAGAAAAAGTGTGCTTTGCTTTTGGCTCTGCAAGTTCTTTAAAGGTAAATGCAGACATTTTTAAACCTCGCTTCTTTGTTTTTGAGCATAAAAATATCCCTGCCCTTCAACAGAACAGGGATAACCAATTAGTCGCCTTTGTTTGGCGGGCTGACCTCTTGATATAATACCGTGCATCGGCAGTGGGGATGCGCCGGCGGAACGCGGTGCATACCGTGACTTTTCGGGAGCTTTGATTGGAACCCGAAGTCCTCGTCCAGACCGATTTCCTGCCCGTCAAGCGACCGGCATTCGTCGCATGTTCGCTCATCGTCGGCGGTACACCAAACTTTTCGAACAGTTCCCATATATCCCTGACTGACGGCTTGATGTACAGCCTCATACTGCGCGTGGTTATACGCCATCGCGCTTTCAGTTCTGGCGATCATCTGCGCGCGATAGCGGTGCTGGCGCTCGGCGTATTTTTGTGCCATTTCCGTTGCACGCTTTTTCGAGACGCCATTTTTAATCAGCAGATTAAAATAGTTTTGATTGGCCTTTACCTGTGGAAGATTTAAGCCTACCATCGGCCGAATGGCCTGCGCCAGCTCGTCGACGCCCATCGCCTCGTGATACACGGAACGGCGCACGGCCGCTCGCACGCCGGCGATTGTCTCCTTCGTGCAGTTCGTCACAAAGTCCGCAGCGCGGTTCTGCGTCCATTGATCCATGGACGCGTTCGAGGGATTGTATACAAACCCCTGCCTGCGCTTCTCCAAATCCCGGCCGGCCGATTGGAACGCTTTGTCCCACATCTCGACGAGCGTATGTGCAACGAAGTTTGTGTAAGCGAGCTGGATGGCCGACAACGCGCTTTGCGATATGCTGCCAGACAGCAACGCGTCGCGGATCGTCTTGTAGGTGACGACGTCCTGCATATCATCAACTGTCCGCGCCAGCAGCCGAATGAGTTGCGGCTCTTCCTTATCCGTAAACCGTCGAATCTCTTTCAGCGCTTCGGCACGTGGGCTCTCTTTACAGACCTCATCGTAAAGCATAATCACGGGGCTTCTTCCTCCAGATTCTCTCCGGCGCTCTGCACGTCCGTTTGCGGCGCTGCCGGCGTGCCATTGCCAGCGGTAGGCTCCGCGAGTGGGTAGTCCTCCACGCGTTCCGGCATAGATGCAGCCCGACGCAGATAGGCATCCAGACTCTCGTCCGGCATCAGGGCGCCACTTCCAACCGTCTGCGACACAAAGGACCCAAGTTCCTCGAGATTTACATTTTCCACGTCCCCGTGCGCAAGCACGGGATAATCCGTGATACCATGGAAGTGCTCGGAATTTAGCTCCATAAGCCTCGGGATTCCCTGCGTATTGAACACGTCGCAGATGATGTCCAGATATGTTCCAAGTGCCGTCGAGAAGAGTTTTGTTTTGTCACTCGAAAGGGCGAAGCTTCCCTGCGATTGCTGGCCTAGCAAAATAAAGTCAGAAAGGGTCGTCATCGCGATACGCTTGTCCCAGCGCTCGATGACAGCGTTTGTATCAAAATTCCGCCGGCCGCCGGATGCCAGCAGCTCCAGCGTCCATCCGTCAGGCAGGACAAGTCCCTCTCGCGTGTCTCGTCGGATGGAGGTTACGATTTCCTGCGCATTTGCAAGGGCCATTCTAGACTCTTCGTCACTTCCCCATATATCCGATCCCTCCGGCGCATGAAGCACCGGAAAACCAGCAAGGTCTCTCTCAATACCGATGCCCTCAATTTCCTGGATACGCTTTTTGAAGTACCATGCGCGGTACGCCCCGCGCAAGATGCTTCGCCCCTCTGGATTTTCCTTGCTTGATTTCGTGCGAAAGTGCATCGCCTTTTCAAGCGGCACGAATATCTCCGTATAGTTTGGCGGAGGCGCCTGTGTAAGCCCGATCAATTCATCAGTTTTTGCGTCGTACTCCCATCGCACGAGCGTGTCCTGGGAACGGATCGGCAGCTTCCTCCAGCCAATCAGGCCATCAGAATACTTGCTTGCATAACGTGGATCCCGGCTGCGGCCGCGCCGACGCTTATAGACGATTTCATGGTAGCTCCAACCGTAGACGATAAACGAGAGAATCTCCGACAACGTGTCCTGCCAAGTCATCTCCATGTCGTTGAGACAGCTGTCTATGAAATCCGCCGCCTCTCGGTCGATGTCCTTCGGGCCGGCCGGATCCACACGGAATTCCGTCTGCCTGAGCATCATCTCGATGGCGTAGAGCATCGCATAGATGATCTCATCGTTGTTTGCCATTTCCTTGTACGTTTCGATTCCACGTACGCCGGAAAGCTCGGGGAGGAATTCCTCGTAGAATACCCCCGCAAATCGCTTCTGGCCTACGCGGCCGATTTCTTTGGGCATCTTCACACCCTCCCCCAGTAATTATCTTGATGATTACCTTTGACGGCCTGCGACGACGGTGGACTCGACAACTTGCGCACAGATTGAATCCCGTATCGCATGGCGTCCATCAAGTGGTTATTCATGTCTACAGGCTTATTGATGGATTTTCCCGTCTTCTTGTCTTTTTCCCAAGTATAGACGGATAGCTCCGTCAAAAAGTTCACGCACCGCGGATGCACAATGATGTGAAAGTTCTGGACGTACTGCACGCCAGCCATAACGGAGTCCTTGCCCTTCTGGCTCGGTTCCACGCGCCGCAGCCCTGCCTCCTGCAGTTCCTTGATGCTTTTTTCCTCAGCGCAATCAGCGATGATGTGTTCTTTGGCGTAACCCATCTCCTTGATCTTTTTTGCGAGTTGCTGGTTTGTAAGGCCCTTTGCGTACATCTCATCAAACACCCAGATGGTATGTGTAGCGAGTTCCACAAGCCCGCAGAATAGCGCTGCTGGGTCGTTTGTAAAGCCGAAGTCGAGGCCAAACGCTGCGTGCACGCCCTTTTTCCCGCGAATCTCATCGACGGAAAAGGCTTTTTCTTCCCAGTCTTCATAGACTAGGCCATCAACTATCCCCCACTCGCCCAGGCCGGCGACCTGGTAGCGCCGCGGGTTTTGCGTCTTCATAGTCTCAAAGAGCCGCAGGTCCGCCTCATCGAGCCACTCGTTGCACGTGTAGTTCGTCGTCATTGCGAGGACGTCGGGGCTTTCTTGATCAAAAAATCGCTTTTTAATCCAGTGATGCTCATTCCCAATTCTGTTCGCACGGTTTCGCTACAACCGCACCGCTATTTAAGCTGCTGCTGCTTTCACAGCAGTTCAGACTATATCACAGCCCATTTTGGGCCCTCCCCATTTCAGGGCACTTGCCCTTACTCTACTTACAAAATAAAGGCGCCTCATCAGCGCCCTTTCTGCTTTCGATAGTCGTTGCACCTTTCAAAATGCTCATTGCTTTTGACTTGGATCATGGTTGCCCTCGTCTTTACGTTAGGGGTTTCCATGAATTAAAGGAGTTTTCAATATCGATTCCTCGATATTGCCGCAAAATCTACGGATTAAATGTGAGCGTCACCTGTTTAAATAGTCCTGTCTCTGGCGGCAACGCGCCGCGAATGGACTCGTCGAGCATGTCAAAATCCGATTCGTCGCCGATTTCATAAGCTTCTTCTCAATTGTGTTACGAAAAGTCCGGTTCGGTTTCCCTATGAGACTTTTCTCTGCATGTTACCATGCAGTTCAGACTATATCTTAGCCACTGGTGGCTTTCCCCGTTTCGAGCGCCCTTGCGCCCTACTCTACTTACAAAAAGCGTGATAACCGTTCCTTGCTTTCGATAGTCGTTGAACGTTCAGCAATAAGACTTTCCTAGAACCACATTATCTATCACACGGTTTGTGGTGTGGTATAAAAAAAGTTGACAGCTTATTCTCAAGGATTTCATAATAAAACCAAGAGAATAAGGAGGTATTCAAAGTGGCACGTAAATATGACCATGAATACAAAGTACAGGCAGTAAAACTTGCCAAAGAAATCGGCGGCGCTAAGGCTGCTAAAGAATTAGGAATCCCAGAAGGAACCATCCATACCTGGCTGAAAGCTGTTAGAGCCGGTAAGCTGGATATCGGAGAAGGCTCCCATACTCCCACCAGCGCAATGAGCCTGGCAGAAGAAATTACCATGCTGCGCAAACGGGTAAAGGAACAGGATAAGGAAATCCGTCGCCTGAAGGAAGAAAACGAATTCCTGGAGGAAGCCAGTGCTTTTTTCGCCGCCAGCCGTCGGAAGTCAGCAAAAACCAGAGAATGATCTTTCT
>ERZ1090863.221-NODE-221-length-37264-cov-28.202397_pt1 | contig 37264 bp, 42 predicted proteins | sample MGYA00478480_ERZ1090863 | MGnify/ENA primary metagenome ERZ1090863 (study PRJEB33644, sample SAMEA5815746) | chicken gut metagenome | biome: Chicken; feature: Gastrointestinal Tract; material: Caecum | place: Ireland | collected 2019-01-01 | study: A study of the...
AACGGGAGGACATCACCCTGTCCCATGTGGATTTCTCCTATGACAGCAAGCCCATCCTGCACGATGTGTCCCTGACCATCCCGGAGAAAACCACCGTGGCCATCGTCGGTCCGTCCGGAAGTGGCAAGACCACGCTGTGCAATCTCATGGCGCGGTTCTGGGACGTGCAGGGCGGCAGCGTGCGCCTCGGCGGACGGGATGTGCGGGAGTACAGCTACGACAGCCTCATCCGCAATTTCTCCTTTGTGTTTCAGCGGGTCTATCTGTTCTCCGACACCATCGCCAACAATATCCGCTTTGGCAAGCCCGACGCCTCCATGGAGGAGGTGCAGGCCGCCGCGAAAAAAGCCCGCTGCTACGACTTTATCATGGCATTGCCGAACGGCTTTGACACCGTCATCGGCGAAGGCGGTGCTACGCTTTCGGGCGGCGAATGTCAGCGAATTTCCATTGCGCGCGCCATCATGAAGGACGCACCCATCATCATTCTGGACGAAGCCACCGCCAATGTCGACCCCGAAAATGAAAAGGAGCTGATGGAGGCCGTTGCGGAATTGACCCATGATAAGACGGTCATCATGATCGCCCACCGGCTGAAAACCGTGCGCCATGCCGACCAAATTTTTGTGGTCGATCACGGCGAGATCGTTCAGCAGGGCACCCATGACGAGCTGGTTGCTGTTGACGGGCTCTACCGCCGCTTCGTGGTGGAGCGGCAGCAGGCCGCCGGGTGGAAGGTCTGAAGAAACACAATCTAAAAAATATGAAAAGAAGCTCGTATCAGCTATTGACCGATACGAGCTTCTCCGTTTATTCTCTGTTTCCGGTAATAAAGTAGTCGCAATACTCTCCGCCATTCGCCAGCGTCTGTTTTCTGTGCAGCACGCCGTGCTGAAGCGTGATCATCACTTCATCAAGTTCGCAGAACAACGGCATGAGTTCGGAAACACCGAGTTTCTCCGCGTAAATGCAAATCGGGCAGCGGGTAATGCGGTAGTAACAGGCACCCTCATACGGCTGCCCGACAAAATCCACCTTGAAGGAGGTCGGGTATTTCGCTTCCTTTTCGGGCGTGTACCATTTGGCGTATTTGACAACGCTCTTTTTGTTCTCCGCCTTGCCCTTGTCGGTATTCAAGTCGGTCTTTGCAAAATACCACTTGATATGATAGAGTGAGCGGCGCATCATTTCCTGCACGGCCGTTGGTGGAATTTTCTTTTCGCTTGCCACATAGGGCGCAACGAAGGCAAGGGCGAACAACTCGTTGTATGCCATAGGGTTAGGAGAGTGCTCCCACATCTCCCTGCCGGAAGGTTACATTTTTCAGGTGCAGGCGGTCAGCCTTTTCCCGTGCCTGCCTCATCATATCGGGCGAATAATCGAGACAGGTAATGTCCGCCTCCGGCATAGTCTGATAAACCGGCATGGTCAGAATCCCTTTTCCCACCGGCACTTCCAGCAGCTTGCCGGAGAAATGCTCCGGAATACCGGACATTGCCTTTTCCAGATAGGCGTCGTTTTCCGCCTTGTTCATTGCCCACACCAAGCGGCACACCGCTTTCCCGCTCAGGGTGGAGCAGGTGATCATGCCGTCATAAAAACTGTTTCCGCCCGTCATTCGGTACGCACCGCGAATGGCTTCTTTTCGTTCCATGGCCTTCCCTCCGTGTTTCAATCATCACGCGCCCGTTTCCAGTCTCATCTCTTCAAAAAATCCACGATCTTTGCGAAGTCCTCCTTCGCTTCCTGAAAGATCGGCAGCATACAGTAGCAATGCACCATCTTCGGGCGGGCGGACACCGTATAGGGGACATTTGCCCGTTTGCAGGCTTCCTCAAAGTCCGGCAATGCGCCGTAGAGCACCTCGTCGGCAGAATAGAAGAAGTGAATATCGCCTACGCCGGTAAAATCTCCCCGTGAGCCGGAGAGCATATAGTCCGGCACATTCTCGCAGCCATGCCGCATGAACTTTTCCACCGTCACCATAAAGGCATAGTCGATGGAAACGTCCCGTTTATTGAGTGCCTGCATCCGCGCCCTTTCCGCATCGTTCCACGGCACCTCGCCGGGGGATACGGCGACAATGTGCCTCGGTTGCGGCAGTGGCTCTGGCTGGGCGTTGTTATGCGCCGCAATGCCAAGCGCCAGCGCACCGCCGGAGGAAAAGCCGCAGGTACTGACATTTCCGCCGCCGTACAGCGTAATCATTTTTCGATAACATTCGTACACCATCGCGTAGGTTTCAGTAATGCAGTGTTCCATGCAGAGCGGGTAAAACGGAAACCACACATCACAGCCGGTCTCGCGGCAGAGCTTGCGCATCACAGGCAGGTCGCCCTTATCGGGGCCGATCACCATGCCGCCGCCAAAGAAATAGAGAATTGCGCGCTCGGACGGCTTCGGGTTTTCTCGCACGATCAGGCAGAGAAAGCCGTTCACCGCGATCGTTTCATAATATGCCTTGCGGTCGGTGGGCGTAAAAACGCCACGATGCTGGTTCTGCTTTTCAATTTCCTTTCGCAGTGCATCCTCCGGCAAGGCGAACGCCTTTTTCGCGCCGGAGAGCTTGTATACGCTGCGTAAGATAGATGCAAAGATACTCATAATTTAGCCCCCTCATTTCCGCGCCGTGATGCACAGCCAGCTTTTCTTTTTGCGTATCTGCACATCGTGAAAGCCCGCCTGCTCCAGATACGTCTTCAGCTCGGCGTCCTTGTAGATGGTCATGCCGCCGATGATTTCCGTCCACTTCTTGTCCTTGTCCGTATCGCCGTTGCTTTCGTTGCAGATGAGTAATGTCCCGCCGGGCTTCAGCACCCGGTAAACCTCCCGGAAGCACTGCGGCAGATCGGGCCAGAAATAGACGGTTTCAAAGGCCGTTACCGCATCGAACCAGTCGCCTGCAAAGATCATATTCGCCACGCTGCCTTGCAGAACGGTGCAGCGGCCCACCGCTATGGCGGCCTCGTTGACCTTTTTGGATTTCTCCACACTGACGGGGGAATAGTCAATGCCCTTGACAATACCCTCCGGGCATTTTTTCAGAAGTCTCTTGATGTTCGCCCCTCCGCCGCAGCCGCAGTCCAGCACCTTGGCGTCCAGAGTAAGCTCCAAAAAGTGAAGTCCCCACCGTGCCACAGGACTGTGCCCCAGGTTCATCATGGCGACCATGATTTTCCCGCCAAGCCCCACAGGCTTTCTGGTGTTCTCAAAAAATGACATCTTATCACACCTCCGATTTCACACATTCCGCATAAGTCAGCGGGAAGGATGCCTTCAGAACAGCGCTTTTCCGCACCGCCCAGCCGTTTTGCCGTAGGAAGCGCAGGTATTCCTCGCTCGTCCATCTGCTGTGGAGAGGGAAGCCTGCCAGCTTCATGAAAAAGGCTTTGACCTTGCCGGGAAACGAATTTCCCGCGTGGGTAAAGGTGGGCGCGATGAGCACACCGTCGTCCTTCAGCACCCGGCGAATCTCGGCAAGGGCTTTCTCCGGCTGCGGCACAATGTGCAGCGCGTTGGACACGATCACCACGTCGAAGGACTCCTCCGCATAGGGCAGGCGGAACATATCCTGCACGGAGAAGTGCAGCTTGGCAGAGTGGGTATCTCGCTTTGCCTCAGCGATCATCTCCGCAGAGGCGTCCGTCGCCTCGATGTGTGCCGCCGCGTTCACGATGTGCTTTGCAATCAATCCCGTGCCGGTAGCAAGCTCCAGCACCGTCTTGTGCCGCACGACCGGCCGGATCAGCTCATACATCTCGTCATACGCCGCCCGATCCTTTCGCATAAAGCGGTCGTAACGTCCGGCATTTTTGTCCCAGAAATTCTTGTGTTCCTGCATCGCTATCATTCCTTTCAATGTTAGATTAACCTAACCGATGCGTGCATTCGAGAGGTTAGATGACGCTAACCGTTGTATCTTGGAAAAGCCGCATCTCTGCGGCCTTTCGGCTTATTCAAATAGCTCCCTGCAAGCTCCGTACACCAGCGTTTCCAGCACCTGCGGATACAACTCCCCAATCTGCTCCTTATGGGAAACTGTGAGGATCAGTCCCCGCACCGTCGCGGCAGCCAAAGAAGCGCCGCGCCTTGGCATCAAATCATATTTTTCCAAGAGCTGACGAATATGCGTTTCGTCATCGTGGTAATGTTCCTTTTTGACGCCCTCCGGCAATCTCTGTAAAAGCAACTTGGCGTCATGTTCAATGAAAACCATGTCGCCAGTATCAGACAGCCGCCGGCAGACGGCAAGAACCGCCTTTGCCGCACGCTCAGACGGCGGCAAGCCGTCAGATTCACACAGCGCGCGGTCGGCCACCTCGTAAAGCTCGGCGTGGATGCCCTCCAAAACCGTGAAGAAAAGCATTTCCTTGGATTCGTAGAATTTATAGAACGAGCCCTTCGCAATGCCGACCGCCTTCGTCAGCTGATCCACGGAGGTTTTCTTCATCCCCAGCGTGACAGCGCAACGCCTCGTTTCCTTCAGCAACGCCTTGCGGAGCTGCTCAGTCTCGTAATCGGTAAAAGCCAAGGTCGCACCTCCTTAAATATGACCATTTCGGTTCTTCTGGTCATATTATACCGCGCTTTTTTCTGGTTTGCAATGGGTGTGGAGAAAAAATCGCTAATCAAAAGGAGTGTAGTGTTGCAGAAAGAGACGACGGAATTCCGGTAATCGTTGTCGCCACTGTAAAAGAAACTATATCGTAAAAAGGCATCAGAACGAAGCATCCAAACGCTGCGTTCTGATACCCATTTTGTTTCATATTGCACGGATGGATTGATTACAAGAAAAAAGCAGGAATTAACACAACATGAACGACATATGATATCTGCAATAATCTTCCTGTGGAACGATCTGCACAACGCTCAACGACATGCCCCATGTATAGAGACGGCGACTCGTATGAGCCGCCGCCTTTTACGTGATTACCGCTCAGGGTCATTTCTTTTTCGTTTACTGCGAGAATTTCGATACTGCTCTTGATTTCTGTGCATAATGAGTTGTCGCGCCTGCCGTTCTTCTGCATCCGCGCCAAGCAGGTGGGATGTTTCCTGCTTGGCGCTGAGCAGCATAATAAGAGAAGGCTTCTCGTGCATGGTATCCTCTAACTGCTGTTCTGCCGCCTTTTCCTGCGCAGGACGGATGGCCTGCCGTGCTTTGTACAGCTCTACCGGGTCAAAATCCGCAGCCTGCGCTTTCAGTTCTGCGTATTCGTCCAAAGCCTTATCCAACTCGGCAGAGTATTTTTGCTCCTGCGCCTCCAGCTTTTTCAGTCCAGCCTCCATGGTAGCAATATCCTTGCGGAATGCCTCTGCGCCTGCATCTTCTGCATACTCAAATTTTTGCAAAAGGAGCGCCTTTTCGGAACGAAGTTCCTCTAAATCTTCCGTCAGCTCTGCAATGCGGACAGCCAGCGCCTTGTGGTGTTTCACATGGTATATTGGCAATGCCTTTTTCTCGGCAACCAGTGTTTTGCGTTCCTTGCTCTTTTCCTTGATTTGCTGCACCAGACCGGTGTAATGCTCCAGCTCCGGCTTCCATACGGCGAGTGATTTTTGAATATGAGATTTGCCGCTACGAATGTGAGAGAGCTGATAACAGAAGATCAGCACCAGGCTGCGCAGTTTCTCCAGCCCCTCCGCTATGGCAGGGACGGCGCGGGCAACTAATGCGGCCAGCTTCTTGATTTCAGCTTTCAATTCACGCAGCAGCGTATTGTCTGCCTTGATTTGCCGGTTCAGTTCGCAACGGTCAGAGATAATGCCCCTGCGCTCCAACGCCTGCGCTGCCGCACCCTCATGGATGGTAGGAATCTCATCCAGCCCCCGTGCGGCATTGCTGCGGTGGTCAATGCGTTCCTCCCGCCCGGCGTGTTCCAGATAACGGTTGGTCACGTCAGCCCATGCTGCCCGCCATGCCGCGAGCTGTTCCTCACTGTTCCAGCGTTCGGAGATGGGATTCTGTCTGCCGTAACGGGTGCTTTTGGGATGCTTGTCAGCCCGAACAAGCCCCTGTGCCTCGGCAGCAGACGGCGTCATATACACCTTCTTCTTGCCGACCTTGTAGGGATACTGCTTCTCCCAGCCTTCGTTCTGTGCTGCCCTGAACTCGGCAGCGGTGAAACCTTGTTCCTCACCGTTTCTCATGCAGAGGTATTCCTTTTCGGTCTTGTACTGCCACTTGCCCTGCTCGTCCAGCGGACGCACCGTCAGCAGAATGTGGGCATGAGGGTTGTGACCGTCGGTGTCGTGGATGGCTGCGTCGGCGCACATTCCATCGGCCACAAACTGCTCCCGGATAAAGTCTTGCAGCAGCTCAATTTGCTGTTCACGGCTTAGCTCTATGGGCAGCGCCACGACGAACTCACGGGCAAGTCTGCTGTCCTTGGCCGTCTCGACTTCCTCCACGGCGTTCCAGAGCTTTTCTCTGTCTTGCCATTCCTGTGGGGCGTATTCCGGCAGGAAAACCTGCTGCCAGACAAGGCCCTGTTTTTTCGTGTAGTCATGCTGTATCCCGTCGTAATCGTTGTAGAGGTGGGAACAGCTCAGATAAGCGGAGGCGGCCACAGCAGAGCGTCCTGCGCCCCGGCTGACCACCTTCGCTTCCAGGTGATAAATTGCCATGTCTCGTTTACCTCGATTCCTTTTTTCTGTTTCTCTTTCGCAAAAGAGAAAATGGGCGGGCCTCCTGCCCGTCCATCTCTGCGGCAAAGCTGCCGGTGGCAGGTTTGCGCAGGCGGTTGGAAAAATAGTGTCAGTTGAAGCGACGGTATTTGCCCAATCGCGCAGACGATGACAACAGCACTCGCAGGTGCTGTGGCATTGTCTGGAGGCTTCCGCAGAAGCCGCAGTCCCCCTCGGAGAGCGCACGGCTTGCCAACGGCAAGTACCACCGCCCCTTCGGGGTGGTGAGTAAGTGCGCCCTTCGGGAAAAAAAGAAGCGCCCCGGTTGCCCGGAGCGCCCCCATAATACTTCATCGTAATGCCCAATACAGAAAATCCTCCAGCTTCGTCAAATCCATGTCAGTCGCAGCTGGATAGACCTTTTCTAAAATCGCACCTTCCTGAATCAGCCGTCGTGTCCGTGCCTTGCGTTCTTTCTGCCGGTCACGCATCTGCGCTTCCTCCAGCCGGTGCTTCGCCTGTAATAATTTCTTCTCGTTATCGGTCATAGAACATCCTCCTTTGGTATTAAAAATAGGGTTAATTGATTTCGATGTAATACCAAACATCCTCCCGTTTGGTATCACGCTTTTTCTGAAAATATTTGTAATAGCAAAAATGCCTCCGTTCGGTATCGCAGTCATACCAAACGAAGGCGATTGTAGTATCAGAAGCTGTCCGCAAAGTCCAAAGCCGCCGAAAGATTCTCGTCATCCTCAGCGGGCGATGCTTCTGCGGCGGCTGGCGGCATAATAGGGAGCATACCGGCGTGTGCAAACCGCAAGCTCTGTTCAATGATTGCCGTTACCCGCCGAAGAAAAGCGTCCTCCTTTTCACGGGTTTCCAGATATGGATCGGCTGTAAGCCGTTCCTGCCGTTCAAAATAATCATTGACAGCGGCAACAACCGTCTTGCTGTAAGAGCGGTATAGCTTTTTGTCCATCCGTTGCAAATGCACGAGCTTGTGACGGAGAAAGAACTGTCACAGATCCTTTTGGAATTGAATGAGGAACACAAGGAACTGCTGTTCCTCTGCGCAGTCCGGCTGTTCAGCTCCACACGGATTGCCAGAATACGGGGACAAAGCGACCGGAATATCCGCAAGGTGCGTGGCACGATGTTCAAAAAGATACGAAAAAAGCTGCTTGCCGCCCTGACGGACAAGGCAGAAAAGCAGCAGCCGATGACCTTGCTGGAAAAAGAATTTTTAAGAGAGTGCGGACTAACAGTTGATAACGGAACAAAGAAGTAGTATAATAGATAATATAAATTCGAGTTATTTGGGTTACAATATTAAGAAAGGCTTAGACTGATATGGGAAATATAAAAGCAGAAGAAGCAATGAGGGAATTAACGCTGATGCTGTTATATCTCTCCAGATTTGCACAGGGAGAGAATTTTCACGAGACAGCCGATTTTTATGCGTGGAAAGGCTATGATTTTGATATACTAAATGAACTGGATGATGCGGACTATATCCGACAAGGAAATCATCCGTCCCGTTCCAAGTCGGTATATATTACGGAAAGCGGCATGGAACTGGCAAAAAAGCTTTTATCCAAGTACGGCATAAGCGATTGGAAACAGGGGTGAGAAAATGAATAACCTTTTTGAACGCACCAGTTCCCAATGGGTGCGGTACAGCGAATATGAATGGAAATCGGCAGAGGACGGGACTCTGTATCTTACACCCACGAAAGCAGCGCAGCCGAGCATCTACGATCCTCTGGCGGAATACCGGCAGATCGTGCTGGACGCCATCGACATCGGACGCATGGGAATGGCAAAGAAACCAGATACGGAAATCCAGACCGCTATCCGCCGGTTTGCCGTGAAGTACGGGCTGTTCGGCCTGATGACCGCACTGCCCACCACGCCGGATTTTATGGAATATGAAGCGGTATATCTGCCGAAAAACCATTTTATAAAAGCGGAAACGATGTCCACCGAAAAATATCTGGAACTTTTCTTTCCCTTTGACAAGCTGGATGTGATTAAGCATGGAATCGAATCCATGTGGAATATCGAAAATGACCGTGTGATGATGGCGCTGGCAATGACCATGACGGACAAGCCGATGGCGGTTAATATGGGCTTTCAGCGGGAGTATGCGGAACGGTATGACTGGATGAAGCAGCAGTTCATCGACTGGGCGTTTACCTATGTCAACAGTATGCTTTATTATGAAGATTACGACACATTAAGCGAGGATACCCGCCGTCTGATGCAACAGAGCATGGCGGCTTTTGGCGGCAATGCGCTCACCTATCATATCGCTCTGCTGGATAAGCCGACCATTATCTGGGATTTCCACTCTCTGCTTTTGGGTATACAAATGATGTTCAGCTTTATGCTGACCGACAGCAAAAATCCGATTCGCCTTTGCAGGCACTGCACAAAAGCCTTTGTCGCAAGCAGGCCGAGCGCCGTGTTTTGCAGCCCGCAGTGTAAGAATAAGCACAATGTTTACAAAAGCAGGGCAAAAAAGGATCGCTCAGACAGGGAGGAATACGGCAATGATTGATAAATGGATCGCCGAAGCAACGGAGTGTGATTTTAAGGTTGCTCTGGAAGTGAGAAAGCCGAAAAGCTGGCTGAAAAGCGTCAGCGCCTTTGCAAACGGCATCGGCGGCACACTGTTTTTCGGTATTGATGATAACAGAAATATAGTGGGGCTTACCGACGCACAGGCGGACGCTGAAGCAATCAGCCGTTTGATTAAAGAGCGTATCACGCCTTATCCGAACTTTATCCTCACTCCCGAACGGGAAAAAGGCAGAGATATTCTTATACTGTCTATTTCTGCAGGGCTTTCCACGCCATATTATTACAAGGCTGACGGCGTGATGGAAGCATATATCCGTATGGGGAACGAAAGCGTGATGGCTCCATCATATGTATTGAATCAGTCCTTCTCAAAGGGATGAATCATACCTTTGACGCATTGATTTCCGAATATAATTTCAAGGACTATGCTTTTTCCAAGCTGCGTGAACGATATAAGGCTTGGACAGGTAACAGCATGGAGGAAAAGCTGTTTGATTCCTTTGAAATACGGAATGAATACAGTAAGCTGACCAATGCAGGCGCTTTGCTTCGGATGATGCGCCGATCAAGCAATCCCGCCTGTTCTGCACACGCTGGAACGGCCTTGATAAAAGCGGCGGCATGGTGGATGCGCTCGACGGCGCAGAGTATTCCGGCAGCCTGATTATCCTGCTTAATGAAGGGGTTAGTTTCGTAAAGCGGAATATGAAAACACGTTGGAAGAAAACCGCCAACTCCCGCATTGAAATGCCAGATTACTGCGAACGGAGCGTTTTTGAAGCTCTTGCCAATGCGCTGATCCATCGTGACTATCTGATCTTGGGCAGCGAAGTCCATATCGACATTTACGATGACCGTCTTACAATTACTTCCCCCGGCGGCATGGCGGATGGTACACGGATACAGGAAAGAGATATTTTCAATATTTCCTCTACCCGCCGCAATCCAGTCCTTGCTGATATTTTTGGCCGGTTGGGATATATGGAGCGACAGGGAAGCGGATTTCGGAAAATCACGGAAGCCTACCATGCAGCCCATAATTACCGGGATGAATTGGAGCCTAAATTTTATTCCGACGCAAGTTCATTTCAAGTTACGCTGTATAACTTGAATTATGGGACTGCAATTAACACAGCTAAAGTTATGATTGAAGATGAAAATGTTGCGATTACTCCTGATTATCTTGCGATTGACGGACTGAACGCAAGCCAAGCTACGATTAAAAAAGCCAAAACAGTATTCGCAAGCATGGGCATTGATGGCATCTTTGGACGTTCCGACATAGCCGCTATTACAAGCGATTCCGTTACTGCCGCCGGTAATCTTATCACAAAGCTGAAAAAAGCGGATTTGATTGAAGCCGTCAGTGGGTTTGGAAAAGGGAAATACAAATTTAGAGTTCCAAAAGTATAAAGAGAATGCCCGTTATCAGCCATACAGCCGATAACGGGCATCCGATTAAACATATACAAGTTCCGTCAGTACAATTTCCTCTGCACGGTTGCGAATACTATTCATGCGGCGCACCCACTCCATCTGGTCGGCCGCTTTCAGTGCTTCGGCTACGCCTTCCTGCTTTGCCATAGCAGATACGATGCTTTCCATTCGCTCATTGCAGGCTTGGTCGATTTCCGTCAGATGGCGACGCAAATTGCCTGATGTCAGCAGGTCTGTGTAAAGTATCCTTCGGTGTTCTTTCAGATAACGGCGGCGCATACGCCCGTATTTGCCGATCTGATTATCACCGATGTCCGGCAGGGCGAGATTTGGAATGAGGTAATCGCCCTCTTGACGGTAAGTGCCGCCCATCTGTTCAAACAGGGACTTCATAAAGCAACAGCTCCTTTCTGTGTTGGATTTCAGCGGTTATACGAATTTTGCTCCTTTCCTATAACTGCTTTTCAATTCACCACAAATGAGCCGCAGTCATATGTATTAGGTGGCAGAAACCACCCTTTACATATTAAGTCTGGTCTCGGAAACTTAAATCCCTTGAATTTCCTGACCTTTCTCGAATCAAAATTTACAGTTTCACCTCTATATTTCTGTAACATTCCCTCAAGTTTTTCTATAAAACTACTTGACAGATCCTCTGAAATATGCGGCAGCATTTGGCGCTACCACGCAGCGCCAAATGCTGCCCTTTGTCATATAAGAGTTTCACCATTCACTTCATGACAAAGGAGGCATATTTATGTTCAAACCCGAATTATGGCAAAGCCACAACGAGTATCGAACCATTGTTAATTCTCTGGGGAAAAAACTTTCCCGCAATAATCCCCGCTATCAGTTTGATACTTACAGCAGGGAACGGCAAAAGTTACTTTCCCTGAATCTGGATCCCCTAATGGATTATCTCCCTCCGTTTTATTCCCCTGAGGGGCGACCTGCGAAAAACCAAGCACAAATCCTGCGTTCTCTCATCCTTTTTACCTTGCTCTTTAACCGGACAAACGCGAAAACCAGTCTGACTGCCTGGGTCAGGGATGTACTCCCCCGTTCTATTTCTCTTGCCTGCATCTGCGGATTCCCTTCTCTTGAGGATCTGCCGCCTTTAGGCTCTTATTATGACCTTATGAACCGCCTCTGGATAGGTTCCCGTCAGCCATACGTCAGATCCGCCCTCCTTCCCGCCGGGAAGAACGGCAAAAAACCAGATAAGACTATTGGCAGCGATGGAAAGCTTGCCGAGGAATCCTACGATATTTTTTCTGCCCGCCATACGGTTGACCTGATCCGCAACGCCTCTCCGGCTTCGGATAATCCGGAAGCCGCCCTCCAGGAGATCTTTTCCCTCCTAATAAAGTGTAATAGAATAAAAGACAGCGTAGAAACATCAAAATTCTACGCTGTCCGCTGTTTGACTGTTTAATCCTATCAAAAATCTTCTGCTATTGTCAATCAAAAAAATCCGATCCAAAATCATTTTGGGCGATTTGCGCAGGCAGATATGAGGTGATTGTTGTGCAATTTTAGCGTCAGTGTACAAGGGACTATTATACGATTCCCTTGTACATTGACGCTGAGCAGCGCACTCGATCATTTTACCAGTTTTTCCAGCCCCGGAATGATTGCTTTTATTTCTGAAAACCTCGATGTATTGATGCAGAGATCATAGTTTTCCTTTTCCCCCCACACCTGATTGGCATAAAATTGATAATACCTTGCCCGTTTCTTGTCCACGGAAATAATTTTTTGCCGCAGCTCCCGGTCATTCAGAGTTTCCGCGTCCTTATTCTTTTTCCGGCAGCGGGCGATCCTGCTCTCCATATCCGCATAGACGAAAAGCCGGACGGGATTCATTTCTCTCAGCATGTAGTCCGCGCAGCGGCCGACGATCACACAGTCGGATTTTTCCGCAAACTCCCGGATCACTTTACTTTCCTGCATATAAAACTTCAGATTCTGCTCCAGGCCATTATTAGCCGGCAAGCCAAAGGTACGGGCCGTTGTAATGGGAAGCAGCGGGATCGGATTCTTCTCATCCATATGCCGGATATACTCTTCGGCGAAATCCGTGCGTTTGATCAGCTCCGCGATGATCTCCTGGTCATAGTAGGCGATCCCCATCTTCTCCGCCAGGCGGCGTCCGATTTCCCTTCCACCGCTTCCAAATTCACGGCTGACTGTAATAATGCGATTCATTCGATCTCCTCCTTTTTGACGCTATACTGTTTGCTTTTTCTTAGACCGCAGCAATGCGATCAGGATCACTGCTGTAACCGCCGTCATCGCCTCGCTGGCCGAATGGCAGAACCAGACAGCCTCGCTGCCGAAAAACAACGGCAGAATGGCAACCAGGATGGGCGGCCAGATAAGACTTCGCGACAAAGACACCGTAAGCGCTTTCCCGGTATTTTCGTTTGCCTGCCAGAAGGCGATCATCAGGATATTGAATCCGGCAAGGAAGAATCCGCAGAAATACGGCAGGCTCTTGCTCTCCATGAAATTGATCAGTTCGATATCTCCCGGATTGAAAATCGTATAGAAGCCGCGGGAGAAGAAAACGATCAGGAGATAGCATATGATTCCTACAACGAGAAAGATTTTTATAGAAAAGTGCAGAAGCGCTTTGCTCCGCTTTTCCTCTCCCGTTCCCATAAAGTAGCTGAAGATTGGCTGCAAGCCCTGAGCCATACCCAGAAACAGCGTAAGAATGATAAGCATTAAGTAGCCGATCACCAGGTAGGCCGCAAGCCCGATCTCTCCAAACCCATAATGTACAATGGCGAAGTTATATACAAACGTGATAATGCCGATGGTAAACTCCATAATAAAAGACGGAAATCCGAATATGTAAATGGAACCAATCTCCCGCAGCTTTACCTTGAATTTAACCAGGTACAGGTCTCCCCGTTTCCGCAGGAAATGCGGCAGCATGATAAGCACGCTGAAAATAGGTCCCAGCGCAGTAGCCAGAGCGGCTCCGGCTATGCCCATGTTGAGAGGATACATGAACACATAATCCAGTACGATGTTGGATACAGATCCAAACATCAGAGCGAACATAGCCAGCTTCGGGCGGTTATCATTTCGCACCAGGCCGCTGAGCAGGAAACTGAACAGCAGGAATGGGGAAAATGTGACAATATACCACATATAACGGATGGCTTCATCATGGATTGCAGGCGTGGAACCAAGCAGTTCTGCCAGAGGGTGTATCCATATATTTCCCAATACGCTGATCAGAACCCCCATGACCGCCGTGCAGAGCACGGAAAGGGTAAAAACACTGCGCGCTTTGTCTTTCTCTCCTTTGCCAAGGCGGGAAGAAATCAGCACTCCCGCGCCTGTCGCCACTGCCATAGACAGCGCGATCAAAATCTCAACCAGGGGTACCGAAACTGCGGCGGCGGCCATAGCGTCGCGGCCAAGCCGATTGCCGATGAATACCCCGTCTACGATCATATAGACCGAATTAAAAAGCAGCCCTATCATTTGCGGCAAAGCGTACTTTGCAAACAGGGTGTGTGACTTTCCTTCATACATAAAAGTTACTCCTTTCACAGCAGAGTTCGCCGCAGCACGAAAGAAGGGAAAGGCAATGCCTGTTCAGGCAAAAAAATAAGCGCCAACTTCGTATCTTCATTGGCCTAACGATACGAAATCAACGCTGAAAGCTTCCCCGGCGGCAAGCGAAAATCACTTATTATTGTCCACTGAACGATACCATATAGAACGCCGGAAGTCAATATAAAAATTTTTGAATTGAGTAACCTTCAATTCCGATTTGCTTTTCCCGATTTTCCACATTCTAATCCAAAATCATAGCGGAGTACTGCGCAGTTTGCCACGCCAAAGGCCGCGTACTCCGCGTTTGTCATTTCAAAGAAATAGGACTGAACCACCCGGGCAATTCCGTTGTGGGCTACCAGGATATACGTTTTACGGTCCGCTTCTTCCCGTAGCTCATCCAGCAGATTGTAGACCCGCTGGGCCAAATGCAGCATAGATTCTCCGCCCTGGTACCGGCAGCAGAAATCCTCCTTGGCTTTTCGGAATTCCAGGCCGTCCCGGGCGGTGGATTCCCATTTGCCGAAGTTCTGTTCTTTCAGCCTGGGCTCCAGCCGCACCGGTATTCCGGTGACCTCGGAGATATGCCGGGCGGTTTCCGCCGCCCGGATCAGCGGAGAGGCCAGGATTTCATCTGCCCGGATCCCCTCCGCCAGAATTTTCTTTCCGGTTTCTATGGCCTGCCGATGCCCCAGGGACGTCAGTGCAATATCTGTGGCCCCGCAGATCTTATTTTCTACATTCCACACAGTCTGCCCGTGCCGGACAAAATAGACGCAGCCCATAGTCTTTCACCGAACCTCCACCAGCTCAATACGGAAATTCAGCTCCTTGCCTGCCATCTCATGGTTGGCATCCAGAGTGATAGTAGTCTCGTCCTTGGCGGTCACTTTCACCGGGAAAGGCTGTCCGTACTGATTGGAGAGATAGGCCTGCTGTCCAACTTCCAGATTTTCAGAGCCCGGCAGCTGAGCGATCTCAATATGCAGAATGGCATTGGGATCCGGCATACCGTAGGCTTCTTCCGGCATCAGATGGACATCCACCACCTGGCCCACTTCCATGTCGGCCACTGCCGCGTCGAAGCCCCGGATCATCTGCCCGGCGCCGCAGACGAATTCCAGCGGCTCGCCCCGGTCGTAGGAGGAGTCAAACTGGGTTCCATCATTGAAAGTGCCCCGGTAATGGGTACGGCAGGTCTTTCCCACGTTTTTTCCCGTCAGGGCAGGCTGAGAGCCGCAGCCGCCTGTGCAGCTGTCCCCGCAGCCGCCTCCGCAGGAATGGCCCTCTTCATGATCGCCGCAGCTGTGGCCTTCCTCATGGTGATGGTCACAGTTGGCTCCCGTGGAAACCAGCTCCCCTTTCAGATATGCTTCCACTGCCTGGTCCGCGTCTCCCTGGGCTCCGGAGCAAAGCTCCACCCCGGCCTCCGCCAGAGCTGCCTGTGCCCCGCCGCCGATGCCGCCGCAGATCAGCACATCCACGGACTGATCTGCCAGCAGTCCCGCCAGGGCTCCGTGGCCGGTTCCGTTGGAACTGATGACTTCGCTGGAAACCACCTGATTGTTCTCTGTTTCATATACCTTAAAGAACTCAGTCTTGCCAAAGTGCTGAAAAATTGTACCGTTATCGTAAGTTACTGCTATTTTCATCTCTTGTATCCTCCTGAATTTTACTCCAAGCCCGCCGGAGCGAGTCCAAAGTCTTCGCTTAGTGTATCATCAATCGTAGGGGGACTGCAACAGGGAAATGTATTTTTCGGCATGGCTTCCGGCTCCAATCGCGGACTTTTGTCTGCCGATTCACTCCAGCACCAGCTGCGGCCGGAATTTCAGATAATCCCCCGACACTAGATAATATTTTATCCCGTGATACTCCCCCCGGATACTGTCTCCGAAACGGCTCTCGCCATGACAGTGGGAGTATACCACCGCCTCCGCCCGGTACTGTTCCGCGATCTCCGTAAAAGGGGAGGTTTTCTCCAGAATATTGGTAGGCGGGTAATGCAGGAAAAGAATGAATTTCCGATAGCCGGCTTCCCATGCCTGACGGAAGGCTTCCCGCAGCCGGGTCATTTCCCGGGACACCAGTTTTCTGGCCTGCTGTTCCTTTTTTTCATCCCATCCCAGGATCTGGCCCCGGCGGTTCAGGTAAAAGGGGCCTTCAAAGGTGTATCCTTTGGTACCCACCAGGGCATAATCCCGATAGACCGCAAAATTGTTCTGCAGAAAAAACAGTCTGCCCTGAAATTCTTCGTTGAGCCGCTCTGTCTTTTTTGCGTCCCAGAACATGTCGTGATTGCCCCGGAGCAGGATCTTGCGTCCCGGCAGATTTTCGATGAAATCCAGATCCTCCCGGCACTCTTCCAGTTTCCTTCCCCAGGAGTGATCCCCGGTGAGAACCAGAGTATCCTCCGGTTTTACCAGCCGGTTCACCTGTTTTTCAATTTTCTTTTCATGATGTCTCCAGACGCCGCCGAACACATCCATGGATTTGTCTGTCTGAAAGCTCAGGTGCAGATCTCCCAGAGCGTAAAGGGCCATACACGGTCATCTCCTTTTACTTTCCCAGTTCCCAGAAGGCCACGGCGCTGGCCGCCGCCACATTCAGGGAGTCTACTCCGTGGGACATGGGAATTTTGATGGTATAATCGGAAGCCAGGATTGTCTCTTCCCTGAGTCCGTAACCTTCAGATCCTAAGATTACCGCCAGCTTTTCCTCCTGCTTCAGCCGCGGGTCATCGATGTCCACGGACTGGCTGTGAAGGGCCATGGAGGCGGTGGAAAATCCCAGGGATTTCAGATAGTCCATGCCCGGCTCCGGCCAGGAGCCGCACTCTTTTTCTTCCAGATAGGTCCAGGGAATCTGAAAGACCGTTCCCATGCTGACCCGAGCTGCCCGCCGGTACAGGGGATCGCTGCAGCTGCAGGTCAGCAGAACCGCGTCTATGTTCAGGGCCGCCGCGGACCGGATAATGGCCCCCACGTTGGTGGGGTTGACTACGCTCTCCAGCAGGGCAATGCGGCGGGCGGCACGGCAGATTTCTTTTACAGAGGGCAAAGGCTTCCGCCGCATAGCGCAGAGGACGCCCCGGATAAGGTTGTATCCGGTAAGTTCTCCCAGCACAGTAAAGGGCGCCGTATACACCGGAATATCCGGGCACCGTGCTATCAGTTCCCGGGCTTCCCCCTGCACATGCCGGTCCTCCGCCAGGATGGACACCGGCTCATAGCCCGCGTCCAGGGCCCGCATGACGACTTTGGGACTCTCCGCGATGAAGAGTCCCTCCATTGGCCTGTCCCGGCGCAGCAGCTGATTTTCCGTAAACCTTGCGTAAACATCCAGGGCCTTGGCCTGGAAATCTGTAATCTCAATAATCTGTCCCATACTTTTCCCTTTGTTTATCCCAGCAGTTCCCGCACCCTGTTCCCGTCAAAGATCACCGATTTCACATGATCCACCTCAATCTGATACAGGGCGTTGGCAGCCAGGTGTTCCGCCGCCTGCTCCAGATCCCGGATGCCGCTGGTATTTCTGTGCAGGTCAATCACCGCCTCCAGCCCCTCCTCTGTCAGCACGCATTCTCCTTCCTCCATGCCGATGCGCTTCAGTACTTTGGGCAGGGCGTACCGGGAAAAGATTACCTTTTTCTCTTCGGGAGTATAATCCGGGATCTCAATCACCGCGAACCGGGACATCAGGGGCGCGCTGATCTGATCTTTATCGTTGGCGGTAGCGATGGGATAAACCCCCACCGTGGGGATCATGCACTCAATATAATTGTCCGTAAAGCCCAGGTTGTCTAAAAGAGTCAGCAGCACATCCGCCGGATTGCCGTTTCCCTTGCCGGAAGCCGCCTTGTCCAGCTCATTGATAATGAAGACCAGATTGGATTCCCCCGCTACAGAAAAGGCGTCCATGATAATACCCGGCTTCGCGTTGGCGTAAATCCGGGAGCTTCCCGTCAGCTGCTCCGGGTCGTTGATGGAGCTCATGTCCAGGGTGGTCCAGGGCAGCTTCAGGATTCTGGCCACAGCGTAGGCGATCTGAGACTTTCCGGTTCCCGCCGGGCCGATGAGCAGCAGTCCGTATGCCGGCAGCGTGTGGGTGCGGTTGATCTGGATAATGGTCTCGATAATCCTCTGCTTCACCTGCTCCATGCCGTACAGCTCCTCATCCAGGATTCTCCGGGCCTCCTTTGGATCAATGGCCTGGAAATAATTTCCCTTCCACTGAATATTCATCATAATGGAAAGGGCGTGCTGGGCATGGCGCCGCTCTTCCTGGGAGACCTCGCTGGATTTTGCCACCGCCAGATTTCTTCTGGCCCAAAGCCTGATATTGTCCGGCAGAGTTCTTCCGGCGCAGTTAAGGAAATCTGTAATGCTCTGAATGCTGGTCAGCTTCATGCTGTCCCCGGTTTCTTCCTCATCCTCATCGGGGATTTCCCGTGAAGGAGCGTCGCTGGACAGCAGCCGCTCGATCATAAACTGCAGGAACCCGTCCTCGGCGGAAAGCTTCACCCCTCCTCCGAAAGCGATTTCCCGAATCTTGTATACTGCATACCCGTCCTCCCGGACTGCTCCGGACAGGCGCACATTGATATGGTTTTCCCCCAGCCATTTCAAAAGGCTCACAAACCGGGCGTCGATCTTAAGGATATCCTCGCGGACCATACCTGCCGCCCCTTTGAACTCAAAAGCGGTCCGCTTGATGGGATTGAGAAACAGACCGTCCGTGTGATGCTTCAGCTGCCCCTCCCGGTTGCTCAGCAGCAGGATCGGCTGCTCCGGGGAGGACTGGCTGCTGCCGGAATAAAAAATATGGTAGGTACATTCCGATTCCTTTACGGTCTCAGAGGCGTGATTAAAATCAAAAACTGGCATAACGAAAACTCCTTTTGTCGCTTGTCTCATACTTTTAACAGTATAGCATGGGCTCCGCCTGCGGTCTACCAGTTTATGCGAACTTCATTTTTTATATCTGGCCATATAGGATTTGGGCGTCATCCCGGTGACGCTCTTAAAGACATTGCTGAAATACTGGGGATTTTCAAAACCGGTGAGAAATGCGATCTCGTACATCTTTTTGTTGGAGGTGCGGATCAGCTCGCACGCCTTCTCAATCCTGTACCGCCTTAGATAGGACACAAAATTTTCTCCTGTCTCTCTGGCGAAAACCGTGCTCAGATACTCCGGGGAAATCCGCAGGGCAGCCGCTACCTGGTTCAGAGAAACTCCCAGCTGATAATGTTCCCGAATCTCTTCCAGGGCTTTCTCCACAAGATAGGAGTGATGGGGCTCCTGCTCTTCCCGGGGAGTTCCCGGCTCTGTCTCCAGTTTTTCCCGGATTTTCAGCAGCGCTTCCTTCAGTTCCCCCGGGATCACAGGCTTCAGCAGATAGCCCGCCACTCCCAGGCTGATAGCCTCTCTGGCATACTCAAATTCAGAATACCCGCTGAGAATCAGATAGGCGCAGGATATGTTCAGATCCTTCAGCTGCCGGATCATGCTCAGTCCGTTCATAACTTTCATTTCCACATCGCAGACCGCCACATCCGGCTGAAGCTCCTTAATCAGATACATTCCCTCGTAACCGTTCTCCGCGCTGCCTGCCAGCTGAAACTCCGGGCTGAGCTTGGGAATCAGCTGGCACAGGCCCTGCCGGATCCTGTATTCATCTTCAACGACTACTATCTTCATGGCTGCTTTCTCCATTTTGAATCACAATTATCACTTTTGTCCCTTCCCCGATGTGTGAGTCAATGGTTATATGATATCTGTCCCCGTAATAGGCGTTGAGCCGGTTCACCACATTGAAGAAACCGATATTGGATTTCTGGTAAAGTTCCGGATGGTACACACATTCATACAGCTCCGCGATCTTTTCCCTGTCCATTCCGCATCCGTTATCCGCGATTTCTATATAAAGGCCCTTTTCCCCTGCTCTTCTGATTACGATTTGAATCCTTCCCCCTTCGGTAATGTCGGCAAACCCGTGAAGCACCGCGTTTTCCACCAACGGCTGCAGCAGCATTTTGTGGATGGAAAGATATTCGGTTTCCGGCTCCGCCTGGATTTCATACTGAAACAGGTCTCCGAACCGTTTCTGCTGCAGATACAGATATTTTTTGATCCATTCAATCTCCGCTTTGACCAGCACCACCATATCAATATTTGTAACGCTGTACCGCAGAAGGCTTCCCAGGGCCCCCAGCATCTCGCTGATCTCCAGTTCATTGTTTTCCAGAGCTATCCAGTTGATGGTATCCAGGGTATTATATAGGAAATGGGGGTTGATCTGCGCTTCCAGTGTCTTGATTTCCGCGATTCTGCGCAGTTCCATCTCCTTTTCCGTATTTTTATGGGCCAGCTCCACCTTTTGGGTCAAAGCGTAAATATGCTCTGCCATGGTATTGAATTGATCGATAATAAGGTTGATATCCTCATTTTTTGATTTCTGCAGATAATAATTTTCTTCATACCCGTGGAAATTGGCGATTCCCTCCGCTACCGAAGCAATCTGCCTTCTCTGATGCCGCACCAGCACTGTACACAGATAGACAATGGCTGCCCCGTAAATGCAGATAAACAGAGAAATCCAGGGAAGGATCTCCAGCACGTCCCGGAAAAAATAATTTTCCGGAACATAGGCGCTGAGGACACACCCCATCTGTTCCACAGAATACTGACTGTGGATGTATTCTCTGTCTTCCAGTTTGTACTTTTCTATATATTGTGTCTGTTCCGCTCCGGTCATGGAAGGATCCGTAGCGTAGATAACCGTGCCCCCGCCGCTGACCAGCAGCAGCTGGGTGGACTGCAGAAGCTCCGGCACGTTCTCATCCATAGTATCCATCTCCACAAAGGATGAGTCCCGGAAGATCTCCTTTGAAATCCCGAAAAACACTTCTCCAATAACGGTTTTGCTGCTGACAATCTGAATGCCGATATAATAGGCCGGCTCCGCGTCATATCTTCCCGTAATCTCCCCGGCAGCGGCCACCACCGGACCGTTGGCGGAGCGGACCAGCTCCCAGGATCTGCGGCGGAATTCCCCGCTGCTCCATCTGGACTGATCTCCGTCCGCATGGTAATTCTGTTCCAGAATATAATGATCCCCGGCGCTGACGTACACGCATTCAGAGATATATTCATTCAGGGACAGATAATAGCGGAACCGGTCAGCGATTTTGGATGCCATATACTCCGTATCGGTTCCCTTATTAAAATTGTAAAAGCTTCTGTTCAGTTCCGAATCCGCCACGGAATCATAGACCAGATTCAGGATATTCCTGGATTCGCTGTTTAAGATCTCCGCAATGTGCCGCAGCTGATAATCCGCGCTTGCCAGAGCGTTGCTCTGAATCACTCCCAATGTAAAATTAATAAACAGAATCGTCACCAGGATCAGGGGAGCGATCCCGATCAGCAGGTAAACAATCACAGATTTTTTACTTAAGGTCATACCATCCCTTCTTTACTATGATCTGCCCTCCGGGATACAGTACTCCCAGTATATCAGATTTCCGCCTCCGTTTCATCCGGAAATTCTCCGGGATCGGCGGGATCCTTCCGTCTCCCGCCGATATATTTCTGAATCACCCCATCAGCAATTTTACCGCAGAGAATCCCCGCCAGTCCCGGCAGTATAATTATGAGGAAGGGAAAAAGAAGGCAGGCCCCGGCTGCCGCCCAGCAGACCGCTCCCATACAGAGCGTCCGCCCGATGCCGCAGAACACCAGCAGCACCGCGTTTCTTAAAGTTTCTTTCACGGGCAGGTTCAGATCCGCTGCCTGGGCCAGGGCATAAATTCCCATACTCCCGGCAAACAGCATCATCATGACGCAGAACGCAGTCAGAATATGCCAGAGGCTGTTCTGGCCCGCCAGGGCCAGAATCAGCCTCAGATCCAGATACAGCAGGGTTTCCAGAGCCAGAACCGCCAGCCAGAGGAGGGTGGTTTTCTTAAACCGGGACCGAAACGTGTCAAAAAAGGTTCTCCACACATATCCCTCATCCTTCAGTACCGTTCTGCCGCAGCTTTTCATCAGGGCGGCGGAGGAGGCGCCGATGGTGAAAACCGGCACAGAAAACACCGCCCAGAGAATGCTCAGCAGGATACAGTTTACAACCTTTCCTGATTTTTGTACAAATTTCTGATCAAATAACTCCTCTGACATGATTTCCTCCTTTATCCCTGACAAATATTACAGGCTCCGGTTTTTCTGACAACCGGAAGCCAGACCCGCATCTCCCCCACCCCTCTGTTGTTCCACATACAGTAGGGGACAGCCCGGATCTCAAAAGGTTCCAGAGATTCTTCCCTGAATTCCCGGTAAAGCCATGCCTCTTCCTCCGTTTCACTGACCCGGAAGGCTTGGGCCTTCAGGGAGGGAATGCTTCTCTCCCCGCCGGAAATATCCGGCCCCGGAACAGCTTTACAATCCGGATCCACGCGGATCTTTGCCAGATTTTTCCCGTTGTCCGCCTCTTCCAGACAGTATACCAGCGGTCCTCTCATCAGGGCTGCTTTTCCGGCGTCAAAGAGCACCCGGGGATTGGCCTGCATCCATCTTTCCCGCAAAGGGATACAGAAGGAGAATTCCGCGGTCTCCCCGGAGGGCAGAATCTGCGTATATAAATATCCTTTTTCCCGTTTCACAGGAATCGTTCTGCCATGAACCGCATCCCTGACCTCCCGAATCCTGGTCCACCCCGGCTCCCGAAAAGCCAGACGCATTCTGGTTCCCGGAGCAGTTGTCACTTTCACGGCCACCTGCTCTTCAAATGGATATCCGGTGCGCATTTCCAGCCGGGCGCAGCCGGTTTCCATAGAAACATCCGTTTTTCCCGACGCGTAAAGGTTTACAAACAGGGTTTCCGGATCTTTTGCGTACATATAGCTTCCCAGATTCATTACAGTTCTGGCAATGTTGGGCGGACAGCAGGCCACCCCCATCCACTTTCTCCTCTGAGGCAGCACATGGTGCAGGGTGCGGTTGGCCGCCAGCTGCTCCGGCACCACTTCCAGGGGATTGACATAAAAAAACTCCGTGCCCTTCAAGGACATTCCCCCAAGTACCGTATTGTAAAGCGCCTGTTCCGCAATATCCATGTACTTTCCGTCCCGCTCAGTCTGAAACAGGCGTTTTCCCAGCATCATCAGGGCCACAGAGGCGCAGGTCTCGGAATAATTGTAATTGTTTGGAAGGTCGTAATCGCAGGTAAAACATTCTCCGTCCGCCGCGGAACCCACTCCGCCTGTGAGGAACATCTGCCGCTTCACCACATTATCAAACAGCACCTTGGCCGCTTCCACCAGGCTTTCATCGCCTGCTTCCACTCCCGCGTCCGCCATGGCGGAATAGAGGTACAGAGCCCTCACCGCGTGGCCCGCCGCCTTCTTCTGCATACGGACAGGCTTATGGGCCTGAATATTATCATATCCCAGATGTTCAAATTCCGGAAAAATATGGCGGAAACCGGGCCGTTTCTGCTCGGCCTCATACCGTTCTCTGGAAAGATCCGTGCCTCTGAGATCCAGAAAATATTTTGCCGTGTCCAGGTAGGCCTTTTCCCCGGTGACCCGATACAGCTTCACAAGGGCCAGTTCAATCTCCGGATGGCCCGGACAGCCATGGATCTTTTCCGGTTCCGGGCCGAAGGTGCGGCAGATATTGTCCGCCATCCGGACCGCCAGATCCAGCAGCTTTCTTTTTCCGGTATTTTCATAGTATGCCGCCGCCGCCTCGATCATATGCCCGGCTACATACAGTTCATGGCCTTCCCGCAGGTTGCTCCAGCGGTTTCCCGGCTCTTTGATTGTATAGTAGGTATCCAGATACCCGTCTTCCTGCTGGGCCTTCCGGAGAAGATCCACCGCCTGGTCCGCAGCCGCCTCCAGTTCCGGCAGTTCGGCTCCGGCCAGGGCGTATGCCACAGCCTCCAGCCATTTGGCGATATCCGAGTCCTGGAACACCTGCCCGTAATACTCACCTTCCGCCAGTCCGGCGGCAATCTTAAAATTTTCCACACAGTGGCTTTTGGGGGCGTCCGGCACCCGGTCATTGAGGATCTCCCACTGATAGGGCAGCATCCTGTCCCTCACCACAGATCTGTAAAAATTCCAGAAACCGTCGTCAATATGTATCTCACCCAGTCTCAGTTCTTCCAGTCTTTCCATTATTTTCATCCTTTCACAGAGCCGCTTACCAGGCCCTGGACAATATATTTCTGCAGTACGATAAACAGAATCAGCACAGGCAGAGCCAGGATGACTCCGTAAGCCATAATATAATTCCACTTGGTTCCATAGAGCGTCATAAAATTGTACACTCTGGTAGTCATGGGCCGTAGGGATTCCTGGGTATTGAAGGTGATGGAGTACATCAGGTCATTCCAGGCGTAGATAAAGCTGAAAGCCAGACCGGTTACCGTGCCGTTTTTGGTAATAGGCAGTATGATATGGGTAAAGGCCTTGAATCTCCCGCAGCCGTCGATCAGCGCCGCCTCCTCCAATTCCGCCGGAATACCTGAAAAAATGGGCCGCAGCATCAGCACCACAAAAGGAATAGACAGGGTAGCGGTGGAGAGAATGGGCGCCAGATAGGTATTCAGCAGCCCCACTTTGCTGTAGATCAGATACAGCGGAGTCAGGATCAGGGAAGAAGGCAGCATCTGGGTGACCAGAAAGGTCAGCAGCATGGCCTTTTTCCCTTTAAAGCGGAAACGGCTCAGGCCGTAGGCGCAGGGAACCGCCAGGATCATAGAGACTGCCGTGGAGCCCACCGCGATGATGCAGCTGTTCCGCAGGGCAATCAAAGTGGCCGGATCCAGCAGCTGGCTGACGTAGGTTTCCACCACAAGCTTCTGGGGGAAAAAGCTGGGAATCCGCTGAAAAATCTCCGCGTCCCCCTTCAGGGAACTGATCACAATCCAGTAAAGGGGAAACAGCAGGGGAACCGCCACCAGAATCGTGATAATGGTAAAAATCCTCCTTCGCTTTTTCTCTTTTTTTGAAAAAACCGATGTTCTGCTCACTGGACTTCCTCCTTTCCCACAAACTTGATATAGATAAGTCCCACCGCTAAGAGGCACAGGAACAGGATATTGGCAGAAGCCGCCCCGGTTCCGAAATTAAAAGCCTCAAAGGATTCCCGGTAGGAATACGTAGACAGCACTTCTGTGGCGTTTACCGGCCCGCCTCCTGTCATAACATAAACCAGATCAAAGACCTTGAAAGTACCCACAAACCCCAGCACCAGCACTGCCAGAATGGATTCCTTCATCATGGGCAGAGTCACGTAGAAAAATTTCTGCAGTTTTCCCGCCCCGTCAAGGGTAGCGCTTTCGTAAACATCCGCGGGAATATTGGAAAGTCCCGTGGACAAAAGCAGCATATCGAAAGGGATTCCCACCCATATATTAGTGATAATTACAGTTGGCAAAGCCATGCCGGTGCTGGTCAGCCACTGGACAGGTTCCTCAATCAGGTTCAGGCTGGTCAGAATATAATTGACGATTCCCGAATCGCTGAAAATGTATTTAAACATCAGGGCCACTACTGTCATAGGAAGGATATAGCTGATGACCAGCAGTCCCCGCATGGGCCTGGCAGCTTTGAATTTCTGGTTAAACAGCAGGGCCAGCAAAAAACCGATGACAAACTGGAACACGATGCACACAATCGTGTAGAGAAAAGTGTTTCCAAAGGCATTCCAGAAATTAGAATCCCCCAGCACCTCCATATAATTTTCAAGACCGTTGAATTTTACAGTGCCTGCGTTAAAGCTCCGGATGGTCATGCTCTGAAAACTGATGATCCAGTTATAGAGGATGGGGAAGCCCATGAGAGCGATCATAAACAGGAACGCGGGCAGGGAGAAAAAATATCCGGCGCGTTTTTTTCGTGTTATTCTCATATGAACCTACTTCTCCTTATAATCAGCCGGCTGATACAAATGAAAGGCGGATCCTTTTTCCAGTCGGAGGATCCGCCTTTCCCAGCCGCGAAATTTCTTTATGCTTCAGCCAGCGTGCTCTGTCCGGCGGTATTATTCTTCCGCGTTAATCTCGTCAATCTCTGCCTGGGCCTCCGCCATAGCGTCAGCCGCCGATGCTTCCCCGGAAAATACTTTCTGGTAAGCTACCTCAAAGGCCGTAGCGCATTCTGTCCATCTGGGATGTACCCTGGCCACTGTGTACTCCATATAATTGGCGAAAAACAGGGTCTGAGGATCGTCCGAGAACCACTCCTCATTGTCAACATCCGACCGGGCAGAAAATCTGCTCATTTCTTTACAGAGCCTGGGGCTGACGTCTTTGCTGCAGATCCAGGACAGAAACTCCCAGCAGGCCTCCGTATTGGCTCCGGAGGTAACGCAGATATTTTCTCCTCCCAGAGCAGTAGCGTCTTTTCCGTCTGCCGGAATGGGGATCTTGGCCACATCCCAGTTCAGATCCGGGGCGTCCTCCCGCAGCTGCCCGATCTGCCAGACTCCCTCAATAATCATAGCCACATTCCCGGCGGCAAACTGTTTCTCCAGATCCGCCTGAGACCAGTTCATCACTTCCTTGCTGGCAGAGCCGACTTCCACCATGCTGCCCAGCATTTCAACAGCGGCGATGGCGCCTTCCGAGTCAAGGGTGTTGATATCCGCGCCCGCCTGGTTCAGGAAGGGATATACCTGGAACGCTCCCTCTCCTGTTTTGGCGCCGCAGAAAGCAAAGCCGGTGTGCTCCTCTGTAGTCAGCTTTTCCGCGGCGTCCACCAATTCCTCCCAGGTAGTGGGAACCTCCACTCCGGCCTCCTCCAGCATGTCCACATTGTAGAACAGCGCAATGGTATTGCAGGCGTAGGGAAGTCCGTACACGCCGTCCTCGTAGATCACAGACTGCATGGGGCCTTCCAGCATCTGGTTCTCATCCCATTCATCGTAATAGGAAGAAAGATCCTCCAAAACCCCGGAAGCGGCGAATTCAGAAGTATAGCAGTTGTCCATCATAACCAGATCCGCCATATCCCCAGCGATGTTTCCGATAGTCAGCTGCTTGATGTACTCATCCGCCGGGGTATAGACCAGTTCCACTTCTGCCAGCTTGCTCTGGGCGTTGAATTCATCCACGTACTTCTGAAAAATTTCCAGCTCATTGTCCGCCAGCGCGTGCCACATGGTAATCGTTTCCTTTCCGCTGCCGGAGCCGGATGAAGACGCCTGGGAACCGGAACCGGCAGAGGGTTCCGAAGTACCTCCGCAGCCCGCCAGAGACCCCATAAATAAAGCGGCAGCCACCGTCGCAGTTACTATTCTCTTTTTCATCTTATTCCTCCTCTGCTGTTTTTTTGTACTTTTATTATCCCGTAATTTATCTGTAAAAAACATTATATTTTTTTAAGATTTTTTACAAAAAACCGCGGCGAATCCATATTTCCTTTCCCCTATAAAATTCTTCTTGACTTTTTGATTCATATACGATACATTTTAAGTATCATATATGATTCTTTTTTAGGAAAGGAGGCTCTCAAATGAATGAATTGTTATCTGTATCTTTAAATTTAACTCCGGAAGAATGCTGTAAAAACGAAGACCTGCTCAAAAAGATTGACGAATTGCTTTTGACGGCAGGCATGCGGTATTCCGGCATCATGAACCTGTATGCGCCGGTGGATCATCAGAAGCGCGATCAGACAGTATTTCGGGCAGAAGAATTACTGCGGAATACAGATTGGCTGAAAGGCATTTTAGCCTATACTTCCACCGGCACCCTGACAAATGCCTGCCCCCTTGGAGAGATTCAGACAGACCTTATGTCAAATCCCTCTCCCCATAAAGTATGGTATTATGAAGAATATTATCAGAAAACCAAACAGCTTCCCCATGGGATCGTAGTCGATGAAAACAAACAGCTCAGAGACGGCTATATCTCCTATCTTCTGGCCCAAAAGTACGGCGCCCCCGCGGACATCTGTGAAATGGTATCTGAACAGCCTTTAAGAAAAATTGTCACAGGAAGGCATGTGGAATTTTCCCATGGCAAGTGGAGGAAAAAAAGCGAAAAACGCTATGTTTGGATTTATCCATTAAAAGCACCGATTGTGCCCGGGGATATTTTATTGGCAAATACAAAATCAGGGGGTGATCTTATATGCGCAGACAGCATTGATTATATTGCCGGCCAGGAATTCTGCGCCAAATATAAAAAGATCAGAAAACACATGCATATGCGCATGGAAAAGGGAGAATACACAGATCATGAGAAATAGTATGGACTATATTTATACAGCGGGCGACCAGAAAATTCTGATTGAAGCGGAACAAAACGGCACCAGACGCTCTGTTATAGAGCAGTATATACGCTGCCGGAAACAGCAGGGCATGACCCAGGCGGAACTTGCCAAAAGGGCAGGGCTTCCCAGAAGCAATATTACAAGATTCGAAAGCGGCAGCTACAATCCGTCTTTGGAACTTCTGGTACGAATTGCGGCTGCCCTGGGGATGTCGCTGCAAATGCAGCTGGTTACAAAGGAATGAAGGGACAGTCCTCTGGGTATCAAACCCTCGCGGCCGCTGCCAAATGGGCATGCAGGCACAAGGTCCCTCCATTTATCGAAATAGCTTCCCTTGACTGATTTCCAATACAACATCCGCCTCTTCTGCAAGCTGTTTGCTGTGTGTTGCCACAATCACGCATTTTCCCATCTCATGGGCGGTTTTCTTTAACAGCTCGATTATCTCTCCGGCTGTATCCTCATCCAGATTGCCGGTTGGCTCATCTGCCAGAAGTACCTTGGCCTCACTTGCCAAAGCGCGGGCAATGGCCACGCGCTGCTGCTGTCCGCCGGAAAGCTGCAAGACGTTCCGCTTCCAATCCTCACGGGGAATACTGACTTCCCGCAATAATTCTTCGGCGTCTCTCCTGCCCCCCAGCTTTACATTTTCTTCAGCGGTCAGATAATCAATCAGATTATAGTTCTGGAATACCAGCGAAACATGGTGTCTGCGGTAATCGTTCAATCCTTTTTTGCGGATATCCTCTCCTCCATAAAGGATGGTTCCCGATACCGGATGATCCAATCCCGCCAGAAGGGAAAGAAAGGTGGTTTTGCCTGAACCGCTGGAACCGACAATCGCATAGAACGTGGCTTCCTCAAAAGCTGCAGATACATTTTTCAGGACAATTTTATCCCGCTTCGATTTATAGGAATATAAGACATTTTTTGCCTCTAAAATCATTTCCAGTCCTCCTAACTCATTTCACTTAGAATATCTTTCGGGTTCTTGCGGAAAATCAGGACGCTTGCCGCGCAAGCAGATAAAACAATCAAGACGCCTAAGCTAAGACTGTCTACTAACAGCATATATGAAGTTATTTCCGTTTTTACATCCGTGACGGTGAGTTCCGGTGCCTGATAATCCGTGGCAGCTTTGCCTGCATCCATATCGTCCTGCAATTCGGCCTGCTCTGCCTGCTGGCCTGCCAGATAATCAGCAGCGGCACCAGAGACCGCCGGAGCAATCAGGAAAGAAAGAGCAAGTGCCAAAACACCGATCAGAACGGCTTCGGTTAAAATCTGCAAGAGTATCTTTCCCTTTGCGATTCCGATGGAGAGCAGGATGCCGATCTCATTTGTTCTGTTCTTGATCCAGAAAACAAAAATCAGGAATAAAATGATAAAGCCGGCGCCGGCAACAGCCAGCAGCAGCGTGTTGCTGATTTTTTCCAAATCATTGAAGTTAGAAGCCATGGTGTCCAGATTTCCGTTGTTGTCGATTAAGTCATACCATTGCCAGTGAATATCTGTTTTCTTGATAGCCTCTTTTACGGCATCGTAGTCATCCACATTCGCTGCTTTGAAATAAGCCTTTTCATACAGCGGGTCATCCTGCTCCACTTTTTCAGGAAAATGCAAATCTGTAAAAATAACATTTTCGGAACGGTAAGTATCGCCGGACATATAGGGTTCCATCCGTTCCTTAACTTGATAAATCCCTACAATCGCTGCCTCCCGCACAGGTTCTTCTGCTTTTACCGAATGAAATTGCAGATAGCCGCCTACCTTTAGCTGATTTTTTTCTGCCAATTCTTCGGAGATAACACAAACATTTGTATCATCCTTTGTTGTCATCCGCCCTTCCAGGATGGCAACATTGCCGCTGAGGACATTGGCATCCATGGACATATCCCGATTACCGATCAGGGCCACACCCTGAAAATCATTGGTCTGGTCTGCATCGGCATCTTCAATCCGTTGAAAGTTTGCCTGTTTCACCGCGGTTGGAACCGTTGTTATATTATAGCCGGCAATTCCCTCCACAGCAGCGATCTTCTCAATATCATCTGATTTTAACGACTCAAAAGAATTGTCTGTTGTTACCATCCAACTCTCTGAACCCATGACGGTCATTTTTTCCAGATGCACTCCATCATAGCTTCCTTGACCGTCTGGATATAGTTCAGATATTTTTTGACAGGCTTCATCTACCCGCTGGCTTCTGTTCGCTGGATTATATTCCAGTAAAAATCCTGCGCCGATGGCCTGCCGTGTGCTGTCCTTTACTGCGATATTCGCAGAACGGCTTGCCATGCCGGACAGGAAAAGCAGACTGATCATACAAACCGCAAGCAGGAGCAGCAGGCTTTTAACCGGCTTTCTAAAACAGGAACGGATCGCCCGCCCAAATAAATTCATCGTTTATCCCTCCATTCGTGATAAAATATCTTTCGGATTTGCCCGGATTGCAGGCAATAAGGACAGCAATACAGCAATTACAGTCACTCCGCCGCCAATCCCCAATAGCAAAGCTATATCCGTAAATTGTAAGGAAACCTGCAAAGAAACGCCTGTTTCCACAGAGGACAGCAGCAGGTCCTGCAGCCAACTTGATGCCGGCGAACCGAGGCCGCAGGAACCAATCAGGGCAATGAGGAACACAACTGCCGCTTCCAAAAGAGCCTGTAAAAAAATGATGATTTTCTGTTCGCCCATACTGATAAACACTGCCATTTCCTTTTGTCTGTTCCGCATCCACATACAAAGCAGCAGGGAAACAATCACCGTACCGGTGAAAAAGGTAAGCAAACGCATCAGCGACACTACTCTTGTTATTTGTGTTAATGGCGCTTTCATCTGTTGATACAGGGCATCCGATGCAGTAACGTCCGCTTTATCCCGCAAAACTCCCTGTATACTCTCGGCCAATGGATCTAAAAGCTCTGGCTGTCCAGTATAGGCCGATACTTTATAAAATCCGCTGCCGTCAAATAATTCTAAATAAGCTGTATTATCAATATAAATCTGATTTTCCAAGCGATAGACGGCAAGAGCAGCGTTTTCCTGCTGGCTTTCATTGCCGGTCAGATATTCTCCAATCACTTTCACAGTAACAGTTTTTCCGCTTTCTGCTTCAAAAGAAAGTGTGTCGCCAATCTGCAAACTATTGGCATCTGCAAACCGGGCGTTGATGACAGCGGCATTTTGTGTATCGGGCGTAATCCATTCGCCCTCTGTCAGCCGATAGGATTGATCCGCAAAGGGACTGTCTGTGTCCATATCATCATAGGATAGCAGGCTGACTTTCAAATTATCCGGTTCGGTGGAAGTGCTTGCCGTAACTGGCGCAAAATCCGTTAAATATGCGGATTGCCGGCCCATTCGATTGACAGACGTTACGCCTGCTAAATTTTTGATGGTTTCGGCTTCTTTATCTGTAATCGGATAAGCGGTGTCTGAAATTTCACAGACTACTTTTGCTCCTGCTTTTTCCCTCATAGCAGCTTCGGTGCTTTCTGTGGCGTGTAAAATCATGTTTGTACCAAGGATCATGCTGTTGACCAAAAGGAAAATCAACAGCAGCAGCACCGACTTTCCGCGTTTCCGTATCAGATAAAGGAATCCTCTCTTATAAAAAGGCATCTTTTTCTATCCCTCCCGTTAATTAAATCGGGTAATCAGCACTTTTGCCGCATGGATTTTCCCATCATCCTGTGTTTCTCCATAAACATAAACGGGCGTAGACTTTTTTACATCAGAAGCCGCAGCCGCTTTTAATTCCACCGCACCGGTGGAGCTGTCGATGTTGGCACTCTGAAATATACAGCCTTCATCATAAGAAACCGTTGTACTTTCCATACTGTTTTCCATACCCTCCGCAGCCGCTTTTATCATTTGCCCATCGTCCTGATCGGGAACAACCTGAAAACTTCCGTCCTGAAAATCGGCGACGCTTCCTCTTAACAGGACAGTTTCCAGCAAGTCGTCCAGATTTGTCGCGGTTTCATCGGATGTGTTTGTGTTCTCACCGTCAGATGGATTTTCGGTTTGATTGTAAGCAGACGGTTCATGTTTGGCTGTCTGCCCCGAGTTAGAAGTTCCGCACCCCGCCAGGGGGAGTGCGCAGATCAATGCTAATGTCGTAGTTACTAATTTCATGTGTTTCATTTGATCTATCTCCTTTCCGCTTTTACCGGCTTATCATACAGAAAAACTTCTCTAAAAATCCTCAAAGAAAAAAAGAAATTCTCGGCCTCTTTTAGAGAACTTTTAGAGAATTTCTCTGCTATACTAAAGGTAAAAACTATGTCAAAGAAAAGGAATACACAAGAATGATAAAAGTATTGCTCATGGAAGATGATCTTGATTTATGCCGATCCATTCAACAGGAATTGATGAAGAATGGTTATTCCGCAGACTGCTGCAATGACGGAGAGACGGCTATGCTGTATGCCCTGAATACGGATTACGGATATGATCTTGCCATCGTAGACCGTATGCTGCCTGTCATTGACGGCCTGACAATCATAAAAGCAATGCGCCGGAAGAATATTCAAATTCCTGTCATTATCATTACGGGAATGTCCGCTTTGGATGATCGGGTGAACGGGCTGGACAGCGGAGCGGACGATTATCTGGTGAAACCCTTTCATATCCGGGAACTGATGGCAAGGGTAAGGGCCTTGACGCGGCGGCCGCAGCAAATCCGGGAAACAGCGGAACTTTCCTATGGGGATCTTCATTTTGATTATCCTAACCGGAAAGTCACCTGTAATGGACATGAGCTTGTATTGACCGCAAAAGAGGCAGAACTTTTAAACGTATTGATGAAGCAGCCGGAAACTGCATTTTCAAGGGAACAGCTTGTCTTAAAAGTATGGGGAAGCAATGCCGATATAGAGCCGGGAAACGTGGACAACTATATTTCCTTTCTGCGGAAGCGATTAAGAGAACTTCACAGTCGTTGTGAAATCAAAACCATTTACGGCTCCGGATATAGATTGGAGAAATCAAATGCTTAAGCGCTTACAAAACCGGCTGCGGATTTTCTTGATTGTCATTTTTATGGCGGTTGTTTCTCTGATCCTGTGTTTTTCCTTTTGGAATACATGGCAGGCCCGGCAGATTGCCGATATTACTTACGTCCAGCGGATGGCCTCCCTGATCATCTATCAGTTAGAAGCTGACCCTGCCAGACCGGATGAGCTGCTTTCTAATTATGAAAGAGAAATGCATGTTTACAGTATCTTGAAGGACAGCGCTGGCAATATCCTGCATCAAAGTGACCCGGACACGCTGACAGCCCTTGATACATTGGGGAAAATTGCGGAGGAAAGCATTGAAATTCAATCTCCGGCAAATCAAACAAATAGTTTTCCTATCACCGAACAGGGAGGATATGGAGAAATCACCGGGACGAACCATGACCGCTATTATGTTATCCCGGCAAGTATCAGCACAAAATCAGGAAATTGGTATTCATTGGTTCTGTTTTATGAGCAGCCGTCCATAAGTACACTGACATTTCGGCAGGCCCCGGCATACTGCGGTATCTGGCTTCTGGCTTTTGTATGTATTCTCTTTGTCAGCCGGTTCTTGCTGCGCCGGGCTTTTGAACCGACCGAACGGATGCTGCAAAGTCAAAAAGACTTTGTTGCCGCCGCCTCCCATGAACTGAAATCCCCTCTGGCGGTGATTATGGCGAATGTAGAGAATATTCAGAATATCGAGACAGCAGAACCACAGGCGCAAAACCATCTGAAAGTGATTGACGCAGAGTGTACGCGAATGTCAAGATTAGTACGGGATATGCTGCTTCTTGCATCTTCGGACGCGGATCAATGGACAGTCCAGATACAGGAAGTGAATATAGATACCATACTTATTACGCTGTATGAGGCTTATGAGCCGGTTTGCAGGAAGAAAGCGATACATTTAGATTTGGTGTTAGGCGAGGACAGCTATCCGCAGCTTCATACCGATCAGGAACGCCTTTTTCAGATATTGAGCATTTTTTTGGACAATGCAGTTTCTTATTCACCGGAAAACAGCAGCATTGAAATACAGACCAGATGGGCGGCAAGGGAATTTACTTTTCTTGTCACAGATCATGGACGCGGGATTGCCGAAAAAGATAAGCCATTTATTTTTGACCGGTTCTATTGCGCGGATAAATCCCGTACAGACAAATCCCACTTCGGTTTGGGGCTTAGTATTGCGAAAGAACTGACAAGGATGCTGGCAGGAAAAATTGGATTTGAAGATACTTCCGGCGGCGGCGCAACATTCTTTTTGACTTTGCCTATAAGGTAGTTTCTAAGCATGAAGAGAGCCTGTCCATGCCGGATGGAATAGCCCGGATGCAGTACGCTGTATCCATTTAGCTCCAGTTCCACGCCGGAAATTTCCGGGCGGCATCCGGGTTATTCCTCTCCATGGAAGTACGGCTCTGATCATTTCCGCAATCCAGGTCTTTGGCCTGTCTGCCTTACTCTCCCAGAACGGACTTTGCCCATGCAGCCGCTCCGCTGTTTACCAGCCTGCCCTGTTTCCAGTTTGCCTTCGGGCAGTGTTCCCGAAGACTCTTCTCTGCTCCGCCGATGCCGCTTCCTCCGGAAGTTGCGAAGGGAATCAATGTCTTGCTGGAGAAATCATAGCTTTCCAGGAAGGTATCCACGATTCTCGGTTCCACATACCACCAGATGGGGAAACCGATGAAAACCGTATCGTACTGCTCTATATTTTCAACTGTTCCCGCAATCTCCGGGCGGCAGGCTGGATCGTTCATCTCTGCTGTGCTGCGGCTCTTTTTATCTGTCCAGTCCAGATCCGCATCTGTATAGACTTTGGTCGGACAAATCTCATATAAATCTGCTCCCACCGTCTTTGCAATCTCTTTTGCCGCATGTGCCGTAGTCCCGCTTGCGGAAAAATAAGCAACTAATGTTTTTTTCATTTCAAACTCTCCTTTAAAAATTCTATAATCTCATCGCGTTCCGGCTGACCTGCCATGGCACAATCTATCCCACCGTCCAGGGATGTCATCGTATGGCAGATGATATAAGATTTACTCATGCCTGCCGTACCGCCTGTTTTTATTCTGACATTCTGTCAGCACAACTAATATAACACCATTCTGACGTTATGTCAATATATTTCCCGGTCTTCCCCTGTTGGTCTGTTTCCTTCAAAATACGCACCCATCAGAACAACGGTCCGGGGTTCCTCATCAAACGTGCCCATATGCATATACTGGACGCACAGACCTTCTTCATTGGGATTTTCTCCTTCTTTTTCCGGGTTTCTTTGCCTGTGGTTCCGGGAGTTTCGGATACATTTCTCTGACCATCTCAAACAGCAGCTGTCCATCTCTCTGCTACTTAAAACAGTGCGGGCCAATCTCTTCCACCAGACGCCATTTTGCATCCGGTTCAGTTTGAACTTACAGAAGAGATTCTTTATACCAGGATGACAGATCGATCAGCCTGTCTGTCTTCATTTGCTCCACCTGCCTATATCATAACAGTCCAAACATGACAACCGTATGTCAATTTGATTTATATCCATCAGTATTCCATTCCTTCTTTCATGGTTCTCCATTCTTCTTTTGTCTGGCAGGAAATATGTTCCGTCCGTAAAACACCTTCTATTGCGCAGAAAACCTTTTCACTGGTGTGATGATAATGAAATCCGCATTTTTCCTGAACACGTTTTGATTTTAAATTTCCGTCAAAATAGCCGCACCATATTTTAGTCAGATTCAAGTCTTCAAATCCATGCCGCAGGAGTTCTCGGACCGCTTCAGGGATCAGTCCCTGCCCCCAATACGGTACACCGATCCAGTAACCAATCTCACCTTCCGTCTTTGGAAGTCTGATATTACTGGTTTCACCAATCATTAATCCTGCGCTTCCAACCGGACAGCCGGTTTCTTTCAAAACTACAGCGTAGGTTTCCGGCGCAGACAGTACTCCTCTGATGATTTCCCGGCTGTTTTCTACACTTGTGTGAACAGGCCATCCCGCTATAGGACCAATATCAGGATGACTCGCGTATTTGTATAACTCTTCTGCGTCCTCCTCTTCCCATGGGCGGAGAATCAATCGCTCTGTTTTCAAAATCATACTTCTATACCTCCCTGCAATTCACACACCATGAGATATTCCTCTTCCTTTTCATCCACTATCACAAATCCGAGTTTTTTATACATTTTTACCGCGTAATTTGCCTTCTGTACGGACAGTGACGCTCTTTTATATTCCTGTGCCTTCAGCTGTTCCAGCGTCCCCCTCAGCATCCGGGATCCAATCCCCTGGCCTCTATATTTCCTGTATAATGAGCTGGCAATGGACGGCGTCTCATCATCTACATGGCCATAATCGTTTGAAGAATATCATAAAATTTTTCTTTTGCGTATTTCTCCATGAATGGACTATGACCGCATTTTTCTAAAATATAAGTTTTGCATGAAATACCGTTTTCTTCTAATGGTTTCACTACTCCTTCTATCGGGTGTGGGTCACAAACTCCCTGTATTAAAAACAGTTTGCTCTGAATCATCTTAAATGCTTTTAATAATTCTCCGTTACTTCTCAGCTTAACAGCCTCATCCCAAATTCTATTATACATTTCAGCATCTGCTTTGTTTACAGTGAGTTTTCCCCTGCTTTCAAGATGATAATTATCCGATTTTTCTAAAATGCCGGGTATCTATAGTGGCTCAGTTGTCAAGACAAAAATCTAAGATTTTTATAATGAACTGAT
>ERZ1090863.226-NODE-226-length-36472-cov-9.774034_pt1 | contig 36472 bp, 29 predicted proteins | sample MGYA00478480_ERZ1090863 | MGnify/ENA primary metagenome ERZ1090863 (study PRJEB33644, sample SAMEA5815746) | chicken gut metagenome | biome: Chicken; feature: Gastrointestinal Tract; material: Caecum | place: Ireland | collected 2019-01-01 | study: A study of the...
ATATAATTATGAAAATCATTCATGTGCTATTGACAATTTGTGATATTTCAAGTATACTTGAATCGCAATAAGGGGGATGTCGGTCGCGTGTAACGCATTGTTTTGTCCTCTTGCAAAAATCACTATTCGATAAGGCGAAACGAATATGACTAAGGCTATTGCTCGAGCGCTACTTGTTTCGGTAACGCTTGTTTTGTTCTTGTTTTGCGCTTTGTTCTCATCCGCTTGTTCGGAGGAACAAGTGCCGGACCCCGGGCCGGTGCAGACTTTGCCCGTTACGACTGATGACGATCCCGACGAGTCCACGGACCCGGAGGAGCCGACGGACCCGGACGAGCCCACGGACCCGGATGAGCCTACGGACCCGGACGAGCCTACGGACCCGGACGAGCCGATCGATCCCGATGAGCCGGAGCCCGTTTATCATACGGTAACTTTTGACGTGGGCGATTACGGAGAGGGAGAGGATATTGAAGTATCATATCCCGACGGAACGACGCTGGACACGGAAGCGATAGGATCGGCATACGAGTATTACATATTTGACGGGTGGGAGATAAACGGCGAGCCCGTCCCGTCGGGGTATAAAGTTACGGGCGACGTTACCGTGGTGGCCACGTTCGTCCCGCGCACGTATAACATCATATATCACGAGAACGGCGGAGCATTGCAAGGCGGCGAGCCGAGCACTTACACGTTCGAAACGACCGTGATATTCAAAACGAATCCCGTTCGCCCGGGGTACGATTTTGTCGGCTGGTACGGATCGCCCGAGTTTGATGGCGAACGCGTCACGGGCATATCGCGCGGTTCTTACGGCGACATCCATTTGTACGCAAAATGGGAAGTTCGTAATATAAACGTTACGTTTGTGACGGCTGACGGCGAAAATGTCGTGACCGTCGTTTACGGAGAGACCGTCGAACTGCCCGATGCCGATCGTCTCGGGTACGAGTTCGTCGGGTGGGTGGACGAAGACGGCGAGCGGTTCGACGGCTCGGAAAAGATAACGACCGAATTGACGCTTACAGCCGTGTGGGATCCGATAACGTATACCGTTACGCTAAACGGCGCGGATAAACTCAAAGCCCTGACCTATACGGTGGAAACGGGTGTGACATTGCCCGAACCGACGCGTGAAGGCTACGATTTCCTCGGCTGGTATGACGGCGACAAGCGAGTGGACGCCATTCCCGTTGGTAGCACCGGCGATAAAACGCTGACGGCCAAGTGGGCTTATCGGACATATACCGTCACCCTTGAAGACGGAGAAAATGTTTCCACTCTGACTTATACCGCCGGGCAAGGCATAACGCTACCCGAGTTTTCGCGTGACGGCTACGAATTCCTCGGTTGGTATGACGGCGACAAACGAGTGGAGACCATACCAGCGGGCAGTACGGGTGACAAAACTTTCACCGCCAAATGGTCGGTGATCGAGTATATCATAACTTACAATAATAACGTAACAGTTACCACCGACACATACACGATCGAGGAAAGCGTGGCATTGCCCGAGCCGACTCTTGACGGTTACGAGTTCCTCGGCTGGTATGACGGCGACAAGCGAGTGGAGACCATACCCGAAGGCAGCACAGGCGATAAAACTTTCACCGCCAAATGGTCGGTGATCGAGTATATCATAACTTACAATAATAACGTAACAGTCACCACCGACAGATACACGATAGAGGAAAGCGTGACGTTGCCAAAGCTCGCACTTGACGGCTACGATTTCCTCGGCTGGTACGACGGCGACAAGCGCGTGGAGACCATTCTCGAAGGCAGTACGGGCGGCAAAACTTTTACCGCCAAGTGGTCGGCGATAGAGTATATCATAACTTACAATAATAACGGAACAGTCACCACCGATAAATACACGATCGAGGATAGCGTGACGTTGCCAAAGCTCGCACTTGACGGCTACGAATTCCTCGGCTGGTATGATGGCGACAAGCGAGTGGAGACCATACCCGCAGGCAGTACGGGTGACAAAATTTTCACAGCCAAGTGGGCGGCTATTGAGTATACCATAACTCTGCATAATAACGGAGCTATCACTACCGACAAATACACGATAGAGGAAAGCGTTACGTTGCCCAAACCTACGCGTGACGGCTACGAGTTCCTTGGCTGGTATGACGGCGACAAGCGAGTGGAGACCATACCCGCAGGCAGTACGGGTGACAAAATTTTCACAGCCAAGTGGGCGGCTATTGAGTATACCATAACTCTGCATAATAACGGAGCTATCACTACCGACAAATACACGATAGAGGAAAGCGTTACGTTGCCCAAACCTACGCGTGACGGCTACGAGTTCCTTGGCTGGTATGACGGCGACAAGCGCGTGGAGACCATACCCGCAGGCAGTACGGGTAACAAAACTTTTACCGCCAAATGGTCGGCGATAGAATATACGATCACTTACAAAAATAACGGAACAGTCACCACCGATAAATACACGATCGAGGAAAGTGTGGCATTGCCAAAGCTCACACTTGACGGTTACGAATTTCTCGGTTGGTATGACGGCGATAAGCTAGTGGAAACTATCCCCATTGGCAGCACCGGTGACAAAACTTTTACCGCAAAATGGGCGGCAATCGATATCACCATAGTGTTTGTTACGGGAGCGGACAGAGTGACCGTGACGGCGACTTACGGGGATACGGTCACGCCTCCGAGCGCGCCCGAAAAGACGGGATACGTGTTCGTCGGCTGGTATGATGAGAAAGGCGCACGTTTCGACCAGAACGAAAAGGTGACGGCGAACGCTACTTATACGGCGCGTTATGAGCGGACGGAAAGCACGCTGGTGTTCGACTTCAATGACGGCCGGACGCCTGACGTGACATTGACGTTGAAGTACGGCGACGCGATCGTACCGCCCACGCCGCCCGACAGAGAGGGCTATGAGTTCGTCGGTTGGGTGACTGTGGCGGGCGATGAGCTCGGTTCGAGCGACACGGCGAGCGGCGACGCGACGTATGTGGCCGAGTGGGAACGCGTCATGTTGAGCGTGACGTTCGTGCTCGGTAACGGAGAAGCGGACGTCGTGAAAGAAGTGCCTTACGGCGAAACGCCCGACATGATACCCGCGCCCGAGCGAGAGGGTCATACGTTCGCGGGCTGGATGGCGGACGGCAAGCCCTATTCATCCGCGCCCGTTACCGCCGATATTACTTTGACCGCGAGCTGGAGCGTCGATATCCTTACCGTGATGTTCGTCTGCGATGAGTGCGGGATCGACGTGAGCCGCAGCGTGGAATACGGACAAACGGTCGAGGCGCCTGCCGAGCCCGAGCGCGAGGGGTACGTTTTCGTCGGCTGGATGGCGGACGGCGGGATATTCGATCTTGCGTCGCCCGTTACGAAAGACATGGTGCTTACCGCCGCATGGGAAAAGGTTATGCTGGACGCCGTGTTTATCGTGGACGGCGAGGTGCATACGCGCTTGCAAGTCGCTTACGGCGACACGCTCACGCCGCCCGTGCCGATCACGGGCGAGTGCGAGGCGTTCACGGGCTGGTATTCCGACGAGGGGCTCACGACGCCTTACGCGTTCGGCGAGCTGACGTCTTCAGTCACGATATACGGCGGTCTGATACCATCGCATGTTTACGGCGAGGACCACGTCTGTGAGGTGTGCGGCGGGGCGGCGGCAACGTCCGAGCATGTATATGAAAACGGCGTATGCACGATATGCGGCAAAACGGAGAAGCCCGTTTGGCAGGGCGACGTTTCGGAAGCGCTGGAAGGCGAGGGAACGGAACAGTCGCCTTACTTGATAGCGAGCGGCGCCGATCTCGCGTATCTGTCGGTACATAATTCGGAGAACGGCGGATTCGCGGACGCGTACTTCCTCTTGACGCAGGACATCGATCTGGGCGGCCGCGAATGGACGCCCATCGGAACGGGTCATATCGGTTCGGAGAGCGAGGACGACACTTATGCGTTCAAGGGCCACTTCGACGGCGGCGGGCATACGGTCAAAGGCGGCGTGATAACGCGCGCGGGCGGCATCGGCGTAAAGGCAAATTCCGTCGGGCTGTTCGGCATGATCTCGGGTGGCAGCGTGACCGGCCTTGCGGTCGAAATAAAGATAGCCATTGCCGATCTGACGGACGACGAGTCGCTCAACGTCGGCGGCATGGTCGGCTCCGCCATGAACGCCGAGATATCGGACAGCGTAGCCGTCGCGGATATATCGCTGGGTGGCGCGCCGAGGAACGTGCGCATGGGGCTCATCGTGGGCCACGGCAAGAAATGCACGGTCACCGCGTGCATCGCAAGCGGTACCATGTCTGTCACGGGCGCAAGTTCCGCGATGACGGGCGGTGCGGTCGGATCCATGTATGACTCGCTCGTCGAGGATACGGACGTCGATGTCGATATCACGATAGCTTGCGATTCCGCTTCTGCGGGCGGACTGATAGGCAGCATCGAGTATTCATCCAATCTCAAAAAGAACAGCGCGAGCGCGTGCCGCGTGACGGGAAGAATCACGGTCACGGACGGAGACGCGGACGTCGCCGAGATATGCGCCGACTATACGGATCACCTGAACGACTGCGTGAGCGAAGTGGAGATAAACTTGCCGATCTGACGGCGATACGGAATGACGTATTGAAAATACGCCCGCCCGAACATACGGGCGGGCGTTTGCATAATAAAATAGTATGCATATTCATCTGATCGGCAGCGAAGGCGTGAGCATGAAATGGATAGCCGGGTATTTCCGCGGCAGGGGCGCGGAGGTGACCGGCTCCGATCTGCGTACGGGCGGGCACGACCCGAGCAACGTCAAAGGCGCGGACCTCGTGATATACACGTCGGCGATAGAGGATAACAACGTCGAGCTGGTCGCGGCACGCGAGGCGGGAATGACCGTTCTGCCGCGTTCGGAGGCGCTCGCGCGCATCGCCCGCGATCTGGGTTACTGCATAGCGGTCGCGGGTACGCACGGCAAGACGACCGTTACCGCCATGACGGCGTACGCGCTTGCCGCATATCGTCCCGCGGCGCACTTCGGCGGGACGGTGCTGGGCAAGACGGGCGCGACGGAAGGCGATATGCTCGTCACCGAGGCTTGCGAGTATAAGCGCAATTTTCTGACGCTGTCGCCCGATATGTCCGTCGTGCTCAATATCGAGCTGGATCACACCGATTGCTACGATTGTTTTTCCGCCGTACTGGGGGCGTTCTCGCGTTTCGCGGCGCAGTCCGAGACAGTCATAGTACCCGAAGAATTCGCGCCTTTCTGCCTGCCGCGCGCGGGCGGTAGACAGGTGTGCGTGGGGCGTCGCGGCTCATACGCGCTCATAGACCGCGTGTCGGACGGCGGCGGCAGTGACATAGCGGTAAAGACGCCCGACGGGATATTGCGCACGAGACTGAACGTCATCGGCCGCCATAACGCGGACAACGCGGTGTATGCCGTCGCCGCCGCGCATGAATACGGCGCGACGCTGTCCGAGATAGCCGACGGGCTGGCGGCGTTCCCGGGCGTGGACAGACGCCTTCAACGCAAGGGCAGCGTGTGCGGCAAGCCGCTGTTTTCCGATTATGCGCACCACCCGACGGAGATACGCGCGGGCATACGCGCGTTGCGTGACGCGGGGTACTCGCGCCCGCTGGTGCTGTTCCGCCCGCACACCTACGCGCGCCTGACTTCGCTGTTCAAGGAGTTCGCCATATCTCTTCTCGGGGTGCGCAGCATCATACTGCCCGTATTCCGAGCGCGCGGCGATTGCCTGGGCGCGGACTCCTATTCGCTCTCGCGCGAGATAGTGTCCCGCCACGGCACGAGCGAGTACGCCGCGGGGTTCGCCGCCGCCGCGGAGCTCGCACGCTCGCACGCTTCCGACTGCGACGTGGTCATATTGATGGGCGCGGGCGACGAGGAACGCATCCTGCCCATGCTGTGCGACGAAACACCGGGCGGGGACAACGAAAAAGACAAGGGCTGATAGGCTCGCTTCTGCCGCAGCTCATGGCGCCATAAATGATAAAAAGGCTTAACCGCGATGCGGGTAAGCCTTTTGCGTTATAACGGTCTGTTTGACGGCCGTGGTATTTTGTGTCCTCGAGGGCGGAACGCGTCAGTTCTCGCCGAATTCCTTTTCGTGCTTGGTAAGCAGCTTGTTTATCGCGCCCACGAGCGCCTTGACGGACGCGCGCATGATGTCGGTGTCGATACCCACCGCCCACGCTTTGTGATCGAAGGGGTCGGTGATGCCGACGTACGCGGCCGCGCGGGAGTGCGAGCCTTCTTCGAGCGCGTGCTCGGTGTATTGAAGGTTGGAATACATTATGCCGAGGTTGGTCTTGAGCGCGTCGGAAATGGCGTCGAGAGCGCCGTTGCCGCGCCCTATGAAGTCCTGCGTCCTGCCGTCGTAACGCACGGTCACGCACGCTTCCACGCCTCCGCTGATGTTGTTGGTGGCGTAACGAAGGAAGGTGACGGGCGTTTCGATGTTGATGAAATGATCGGAGAACACGTTGAACACTTCCTGGGGCTTAAGCTCCTTGTGCGCGTGGTCGGACGCGTTCTTGACGGCGTATCCCACGGCCTCGCGCATGTTCTTGGGTATGTGGTAGCCGAAGGACTGTTCCAGCATATAACTCACGCCGCCCTTGCCCGACTGGCTGTTGATGCGTATGACGTCGCTGTCATAGCTGCGGCCGATGTCCGTGGGGTCGATGGGAAGGTAGGGGACGTCCCAGATCTTTTTGTCGTGCGTCTTGCGATAGGTGAGGCCTTTTGCGATGGCGTCCTGGTGGCTGCCCGAGAATGCGGTGAACACCAGCTGGCCCGCGTATGGATGACGAGGCGGCACGGTCATGTTTGTAAGGCGCTCGTACTCGTCGCGTATGGCGGGGATGTCGGAGAAGTCCAGCCCGGGATCGACGCCCTGCATGTACATGTTCATCGCGAGCGTGACGATGTCCACGTTGCCAGTGCGCTCGCCGTTGCCGAACAGCGTGCCTTCCACGCGGTCGGCGCCCGCGAGCACGCCCATCTCGGCGTCGGAAACGCCGCAACCGCGGTCGTTGTGCGGGTGAAGGGATATCTGCACGCAGTCGCGTTTGAGCAGGTGCTTGTGCATGTACTCCACCTGGCAGGCGTACACGTGCGGCATGCTCATCTCCACGGTGGAGGGCAGATTGATTATGAGCGGCTTGTCGGGCGTGGGGTCGAACACCTTGATGACTTCGTTGCATATCTCGAGCGCGAACTCGGGTTCGGTACCCGTGAAGGACTCGGGCGAGTATTCGAAGCGGTAGTTGCCGCCGTCCTCTTCCGCCAGACGCTTGATGAGTTGCGCGCCGTCCACGGCTATCTTGACTATCTCCGCCTTGTCCTTACCGAACACCTGCTCGCGCTGGGCTACGGACGTGGAGTTATAAAGATGCACGATGGCCTTTTTACAACCTTTGAGCGCCTCGAACGTGCGCTTGATGATGTGCTCGCGGCTCTGCGTGAGCACCTGGACGGTGACGTCGTCGGGGATGAGATCGTCATCTATGAGCCGACGAAGGAAGGTGAATTCCGTTTCGGACGCGGCGGGGAAGCCCACCTCGATCTCCTTGAAACCTATTTTGACGAGCATGTCGAAAAACTCGAGTTTTTCTTCCAGGCTCATGGGCGTGACGAGCGCCTGATTGCCGTCGCGCAGGTCGACGCTGCACCATATGGGCGCTTTGTCGATGCTGTCTTTGGCGCACCAGTCGGTGCAACGCTCGGGCGGCATATAATAACCCTTTTTGTACTTGGTGACGTTTTTCATGTGAGCTCCTTCGGGGCAAAAAAGAAAGCCCCTTAACGATAAAAGTTAAGAGACGAACGAATCCGCGGTACCACTCTTATTCCGGACATGCGTCCGGCACCTTACGGGATACTGACATATCCCTGCCCTCTGACGCGGGGCGTGCGTCGCAGTCTACTTGTTCGGAAAGCTCCTCCCGTTCGGTGCGCGGCTTGACATCCTTTATGGTGAGTTCGCGCGCCCCGGTATCATCGTCGTCACACCGCCCCGACGTTCTCTGCGCATCCGTGAGTCGCGTTACTGCTCCTGTAAGGCATCGCCTTTGTTTTTGTTATATATTACGGTGATTATACCCCAAAACGTGCGTAAAGTCAAGAGTTTTCGGGGAATTTTTTGTCAAACGTCGCCCAAAAACTTGACAGCGGAGCGCAAAACGTGTATAATCTCACATGAACCGCTCGAGACGGGTCTTTTAATGCGCCATGCGCAACCCGGGTCACGGCGGAAACATCAAGTGCAGGAGGGCATAAACAAAATGTACGCAGTTATCGTAACGGGCGGCAAACAGTTCAAGGTCAGCGCAGGCGACGTCCTCGAAGTCGAGAAGCTGGAAGGCGAGGTCGGCTCCGTCGTCGAATTCCCCGCGATCATGACCGTGGACGGCGAAACGGTCGCCGTAGGTTCGGACGTGACGGCTAAGGTCCGTGGCGAGATCGTCAAGCAGGGCAAGAGCAAGAAGGTCGTGGTCTTCAAGTACAAGGCCAAGAAGAACGAGCGCGTCAAGAACGGCCACAGACAGGCGTTCACCAAGGTGAAGATCACCGAGATCGCGTAACTTAAACAACTATAAGGAGATAACGCAAAATGGGTATATTCGCATTCAAGCCGCTCGTCCTGATGGCTCATAAGAAGGGCGGCGGTTCCACCAAGAACGGCAGAGACAGTAACGCACAGCGCCTCGGCATCAAGAAGTATGCGGGCGAGAACGTGCAGGCGGGCGGTATCCTCGTTCGTCAGCGCGGCACGAAGTTCCATCCCGGCACCAACGTCGGTATCGGCAGCGACGACACGCTTTACGCGAAGGTCGACGGCGTCGTGAAGTTCGAAAGATATGACAAGACCCGTAAAAAGGTCAGCGTCTATCCCGCGTAACATCGATATATGAGATCAAAGGCGAAGCCAAGGCTTCGCCTTTTTCCGTGCCCGCCGCGCATGCCCGTAGTTTTGTCCTTCGTTTTTTACGCGTTTTTCCTTGCATTATGCCGCGCGGTATGTTATAATCATAAAGCCGTGCTAGGTGGGGAGCCAGCGGTGCCCTGTACCTGCAATCCGCTACAGCAGGACCGAATGCCGTTCTCGGCGTAAAATGTGGGAGGCAAGTTGTAAGTAAGTGGCGTTGACCTCAGGGTCTTGTGCAACGCTTTACCGTGAACCGTGTCAGGGCTTGACGGCAGCAGCACTAAGCGGAGCTTTGCGTGTGCCACAAGTCAGCTTTGAGCGAGTCAACTGCTTGCGAGACTCTTCGGCATTTTGCGTCAAAAACGGATGCACGGTTTTTTTGAAGATAAAAGGCGACGAAGATCTCCGTCGCCTTTTGACTTTGCTTTTTTTATGCTCCGCGGCAAGCTTGGTATGCTCCGTGGCAAGTCCGACCGCGCACGCTCACTCCCGATCCACCGTGATGACGGGGTTGTAAGGGCAGAGCGAGCGGACGATTTCTTCCGCCTTGCGCAGTACCTCTCCGTTGGGGATCTTGCAATCGTATTGCACGCCCACGTCGAATATGACCTTTCCGGGGTCGCCGCGCACGATGCGGAAATCGTGTATCTCCGTTCCGGGCGCTATCTCCTTGACTGCGTCCCGCACCTTGCTCTCCAGACCCAGCATCTCCGCGTCTTTGAGATCGACGGGGTCGAAATGCACGGTCAGTTCGACGTTCAGTTCGTTCCTGACCCGCTGTTCCAGCGAATCTATGACCGCGTGGGAATCAAGGGCGGGGAGGGACGCGTCCATCTCCATGTGCGTCGTGGCGAAATACACGTCGTTGCCGTAGCAGTACACGCGCAGGTCGTGCAGTCCTATCACGCCGTTGCCGCTGCGTATGATGGCCTCTATCTTGTCAGTCAGCTCTTTGGATGGCGCCTGACCGAGCAGTTTGGAGCTTGCCTCCTTGATTATCTTGATGCCCTGCCAGATGATGAACAGCGCGACGGCGATACCGGCCCAGCCGTCGGCGGGGAAGCCGGTGGCTTGCAGTATGATAAGGCCTATGATGACCGCGGTCGTCGAGATGCAGTCGCACAGACTGTCGACTGCGGCGGCTTTGAGCGCGTCCGAGCCGAGCTTTGCGGCGCTTATGCGGTAGAACAGGAACATTCCCGCCTTTATCGCCACCGACAGTCCCAGGACGAGAAAGACCACCCAGTGCGTTTCCGCCGTGTCGCTGCCCGTTATCTTGTCGACGGATTCGCGGAAGATCTCCGTGGCGAGGAAGAACACCAGAAAGCCCGTGATCATCGCCGCTATGTATTCCGCGCGCTTGTGACCGAAGGGGTGCTCCTTATCCGCGGGTTTATCCGCTATGTAGAATGATATGAGCGATACCAGACTGCTGCCCGAGTCGCTCAGGTTGTTGAAGCCGTCCGCAACGACGGAGACCAGCCCGAATATCGAGCCCACCACTATCTTGGACGCGGCGAGTGCGAGGTTGCAGGCTATGCCCACCGCGCTGGTGAATACTCCTTTTTTTGTGCGTTCTCTTCCTTTCATTATAATATATAGTATACGGTAAACCATTGCCAAAGTCAACGCATGACGGGGAAAAGCGCAAATTTCTCCCGTCGTCTTGACAACGCACGCGGTATATGCCATAATATGCCCATGAAGATATGTCTGATACACGGGAGCGCGACTCCCGAAACGGAGAAAGCGAAGGCGGGACTTCTGGCGCGTTACCCCTCCGCCGAGGTGAAGGAATGGCGTCTGCCGACGGACATACCCGCGTTCTGCACGGGGTGCGGCGAGTGCGTGCGCAAGGGCGAGACCCTTTGCCGCGACGCCCGTTACTACATGCCCGTATGGAAGAGCATGGAGAGCGCCGACCTGATCGCGTTCGTCTATCCCGAACTGTCGCGCGGCGCGCCCGCATCCGTCGTCGTACTGCTCGACCATCTGCGGTGGGCGACGGTGGAACACCGCCCGCGCCCGTCCATGTTCCGCAAGCTCGCCGTGATCCTCGTCGCGGGGAACGGCCGCGGCGCGTTCTCGCCCGTGCGCGAGATGCTGACGGCTTTCGGCATGCGCGGCGTGATCTGCGCGACGGTGGGCGAGGGCGCACGTCCGTACGTCATCCCGTCCGCTCCGCCGCGCGCGGGCTTTCTGTATAAGCGCGCGTATGCGGCGATGCTCAAGCGTTCGGCGCCCGCGCGCAGCGCGCTCGACGTGAAGTGGTGGGAGGAGCATCCCGAGCTGGCGCGCCCGTGGGCGGAATGAAAAAGTACATATCCGTCGCGTGTTATGCGTGACATAATACATTGAGCGCCCTCGGCATGAGCCGGGGGCGCCTCTTCTTTCGCGTCGTTTTCGAACGGGGATGTCACGATATCAGCTTGTTGAGTTCCTTTATCGCGGATTTTTCCAGGCGCGATACCTGCGCCTGCGAAATGCCTATTTCTTCGGACACTTCCATCTGCGTTTTGCCTTCGTAGAACCGCAGCATGAGTATGCGGCGTTCGCGGTCGGGGAGCTTGTCCAGCGCTTCGGACACGGCCACGCTGCGCGTCCACCTGTCCGCGTCGTACTTGTCGTCCGCGATCTGATCCATGACCATGACCGTTTCGTCGCCGTCGTGATAGACGGGATCGTACAACGAAACGGGATCGGAAATGGCGTCGAGAGCGTAGGTGACTTCGCGCACGGGCAGCGCCATGCAGGCGGCTATCTCCTCGTTGGTGGCCTCCTTGTCGCCCGTCGTTTCGAGGTCATGGCGCACTTGCAGCGCCTTGTACGCGGTGTCGCGCAACGAACGCGACACCCGAAGGGCGGAGGAGTCCCGCAAAAACCGCCTGATCTCGCCCACGATCATGGGTACGGCGTAGGTGGAAAAACGCAGGTCGTATGCGGTGTTGAAATTCTTCATCGCCTTTATCAGCCCGACGCACCCCACCTGGAAGATGTCGTCCGCGCTCTGCTTGCGTCCGTAGAACCGCTGGACTATGGACAGCACCAGGCGAAGGTTGGCGGTCACGAACGCCTCGTGCGCTTTCTTGTCGCCGCTCTGCGCTTTTTTGAGCAGCGCCATTCCTTCCTCGTGCGTAAGCGTAGGCAGCTTTGATGTGTCTATGCCGCTTATGACTACTCTCGATCTCATCTTGCGTACCTCTCGCGTATATTTTGGCCGCAACGTCCCTCGGGATATTCGTCAGGGCAAAAAATAGCGCAAATTCGACGTATTACGTCAGACATAATGCTGTGTCACTTTGCCTATCCGCCGCATATATGAGTTATTATGGAAGATGAGATCGGTTTTTGCGAGCTCCGCAAAAAGGAAGTGGTGAACGCCGCGGACGGCTCCCGCCTCGGGCATATCGTGGACATGATCGTGTCTGTGGAAACGCGTACGGCGCTGGGCATAGTCGCGCCCGGGAAAAAGAGCGGGCTGTTCGGCAAGGACAGGAACGTTTTCATCCCGTTCGGCTGCATCGTCAGGATAGGCGAGGACGTCATACTCGTGGACCTTCTGCCCGCGCCCGATCCGGGCGAGCATCGCCGCAACGACAAGCATTCGACGGGCTGCACGGACTGCGGACTTTACGAGCGCAAATAGACCGCGGCGCGCACGCGGCGCTTGACATGAAAGCCCTTTCTGATGTATAATACGATACGGAGGAAACGCTTATCATGAGATGCACCAAATGCGGCTGTCTGGAAAGCAAAGTCATCGATTCCCGCGCCACGGAGGACGGCACGAGCATCCGCCGTCGCCGCGAATGTCTGCGGTGCGGACGTCGTTTCACGACGTATGAGGTGATAGAGAGCGTGCCCATCCTCGTGGTGAAGAACAACGGCACGCGTCAGCCGTACGATTCCGACAAGATACGTCGCGGCATCATCAAGGCGTGTGAGAAACGTCCCGTCACGGCGGAAGAGATAAACAAGGTCGTGGAGAACGTCGAACGCAAGATATACAACACCCTGCGCGACGAAGTCCCCTCCAAAGAGATAGGCGAGCTGGTCATGGAAGAGCTGAAGGAGCTGGACCAGGTCGCTTATATCCGTTTTGCCTCCGTATACCGCGACTTCCGCGACGTCACCACTTTCGTGGAGTTCGTGGACGACCTCAAACGCATCATAAAGAAGGAAGAAAAGCGCACGGGCAGGACGCGCGGTCAGAACAAGACCGAGGGCGACTGACGGTGGGCAGACGCATCACATTTCGCGCCGAGAGCGGCGAGCGGCTCACGACCGCGCTGACCGCGCGCGTGCCGGGGCTGAGCAGATCGGGAGCGTCCCGACTGGTCGCCGGCAAGAACGCGCGTGTGGACGGCGTGCGCGTGTCCTCGGACGTGCGCCTCGCGGGAGGCGAAACGGTGGACGCGTTCGTGCCCGACTCGCTCGTGCAGGCGGCGCCTTCCGTCCGCGTCGTATATGCGGACGACGACGTGGTGGTGGCGGACAAGCCCGCGGGCGTGGAGTCCGAGCGCGCGTTGCCCGCGTTGCTCGCCGGGCGTTACGGCGAGCTGTATCCCGTGCACAGGCTGGACACCAACACGACGGGACTCATCGTCCTGGCGAGGAACGAGGGCGCGAAGAGCGAACTCGAACGCGCGTTCCGCGCGCGTGAGATAAAGAAGGTATACGTCGCGACGGTGGTCGGGCGGCTGCCCGCGGAGAGCGGAGCAATGCACGGCTGGCTGGTCAAGGACGAAGCGCGCGGCGTCGTGAAGGCGTATGACGCGCCCGTCGCTGGCGGGCTGGAAGCCGTGACCGAGTACGTCCGGCTGTCGTACGCGGACGGACTGACGGAAGTCGAGCTGCATCCGCTCACGGGCAGGACGCATCAGCTGCGCGTACAGCTCGCGCACCTGGGCTGTCCCATACTGGGCGACGGCAAGTACGGCGACTTCGCGGAGAACAGGCGTCGGGGCGTGACCCGCCAGCGCCTGAGAGCCGTGGGGCTGACGCTGGGGAACATGGGCGGTCCGCTTGCGGGACTGTCGGGCAAAACATTCCATACGGAGCTGACCAATGAAGGACAGGAATGACAGACGGGACATGACTTCCCGTGAGAGGAAAGAGGAACGCAGACGGGAAGAGGCCCGCTCGCGCGGCGAGGACGCCCGCACCGAGAGCGAAAAGGCCGCGTCCGACCGCAGGAAACGCGTGTTCGTAGCGGTGGCGCTCGTGGCGGCGATCATACTCGTGGCGGCGGGTACGGCCATACCCGTTTACATGTCCTGCAACTACATGTTCGAGGATAACCCCGTCGCGGTCATCGAGCTGAAAGCGGGCGACCGCTCGTTCACGATGAAGTACGAGCTGTTCGTGTCGGACAGCCCCATCGCCTGCGCGAATTTCGCGTACCTGGCGAGCGTGGACTTTTTCGACGGCGCGGTGATATACGACACGCAGAACGAGTGGGTGCGCTTCGGCGGTTACCGCCTGAGCTCGGACGACGACGGCAAGACGACTTACACGCACGTCGCGGACGACGAATCGTTCACTTCCGCGCTGACGGACGACTTTTCGCCCGAAAGGTACGAGGAGGACGACCACTCGGGCATATTCGGTTATCGTCTGAACTACGACGACACTTCGCTGTCGTACACGGACGTCGAGTTCGCGTTGTGCGCCAACATGCACGACAGCGCCCAGGCCGCCACCGAGTTCCAGATAAGCGGATCGGTGACGCGCAGGGACGACTACGTCACGCGCGACGGCACGAACACGCGCCGTTATTTCAAAGTCGAGGCGTTCGGCCGCCCGCTCAAAGAGGACGCGCAGACCGCCGAGGCGGTGGAGTACATACTCGCGCTGCAACGCTCCGAGGAAACGATAAACGGCTATTTCCTCGCTCCGACCACGCCCGTCGTCGTGACGGACGTGCGCGTCTACAACTATTCGGAGGAGTGGACGCGCAGCTCGTACGAGCACGGCTTCGAAAGCTACATGACGGACGAGCTGGACGCGTTTTACTCGGACACGTGGAACGACTCCCATCTGTGAGGCGGGAGCGACCGTAACACCGGCTATAATTTCGGCGGATATCCGTTATTCGTGGCGGCATAGATTTGACAAGGACGGGGCCGATATAGTATAATCTAAAAAAATACGGAGGCTATCAATGACAGCTATCGAAAGGTATGAAGAGTGGAAAGCGAAAGTGACCGACAAGGCGCTTCTTCGCGAGCTGGACAAAATGGCGAACGATCCCACGGCGATCGAGAACGCTTTCTACAAAGACCTCGAGTTCGGTACGGGCGGCATGAGGGGCATCCTCGGCGTCGGTACCAATTGCCTCAACATATACAACATCAGAAAGGTCACGGAAGGCGTATCCCGCGCCATGGAAGCAAAGGGGATGAAAACGGCGGTCATCAGCCACGACAGCCGCATCAAGTCCAAGGAATTCGCAAAGACGACCGCGGAAGTGTTCGCGTCCCACGGGATCAAGGTGTACATAGTACCCGAGCTTTCTCCCACGCCCTTCCTGTCGTTCGCGGTGCGTAAGCTGGGCGGCGACATGGGCGTCATGATCACCGCCAGCCACAATCCCAAGAAGTACAACGGCTACAAGCTGTTCAACTCCACGGGCTGCCAGGTGCTGGACGACGAAGCGGACGACATCATCGGGTACGTTGAGAAGGTGGATCCCTTCGAGGTCAAGACCCGCACCTTTACCTATTACATGAACCACGGCCTGATCTCCTACATCGGTCAGGACGTCTACGAGGAGTTCCTCTCTCTCGTGGAACAACAGGGTCTCAACCCCGCATATCCCATCAAGATAGTCTATACTCCGCTTTACGGCGCGGGCTACCGCCTCGTGCCTGCGGCGCTGTATGAGCGCGGTTTCCGCGACGTTACGGTCGTGGAGAAGCAGGGGATGCCGAGCGGCACGTTCGCGACCTGCCCGTATCCCAACCCCGAAAAGCCCGAGGCGCTCAAGCTCGCCGTCGAGAAGGCGGAAAAGACGGGCGCGGATCTCGTGCTCGCCACCGACCCCGACTGCGACCGCGTGGGCATAGCCGTCCTTCACGAAGGCAAGTACGTGCTGCTCACGGGCAACGAAGTGGGCGTGCTCCTCACCGACTACATCCTCGGCACGCGCTACACCCGCTGGGATCTGCCGTACCGCGGCATCGTCGTCCGCACGATAGTGACGACCTCGCTCGTGGACAAGATCGCGGAGCATTTCGGCGTGAGCGTCATACCCGTGCTCACGGGCTTCAAGTGGATAGGCAACGTCATCAACAAGCTGGCGGCGGAAGGCGCTCCCGAGCGTTTCGTCCTCGGTTTCGAGGAGAGCTACGGTTACCTCATCGGTACGCACTGCCGCGACAAGGACGCCGTGGTCGCTTCCTGCATGATAGCCGAGATGGCGGCGTATTATAAGAAAGAGGGCCGCACGCTCGTCGATCAGCTCGAGCACCTCTACAGGCTGTACGGAAAATACGAACACAAGAACATCTCCAAAAAGTATGAAGGCGCGTCGGGCAGCGCGAAGATGAAGAGCCTTCTGGATTCTCTTCGCACCTCGCCGCTCACCGAGCTGGGCGGAGGACGCATAGTCCGCACCGTCGATTTCCTCGACCAGTCCGTGTACGACGTTCCCAAAGCCAACGTCATGCTCTACGAAACGGACAACGGTCTGACGGTCATCGTTCGCCCGTCCGGGACGGAGCCTCTCATAAAATTCTATATAACGGCGTCCAAGAACGAAGAGGAGAACGCCTCTCTCTTCGCGGCCGCTACAGCCGACATAAACAGGATATTCGATTGAAAGACATACGGAAAAAGTCACCTTTAACGGTGATTTTTTCTTGATATCATGTTCGGAGCACATCAATGAAAACGATGGAAGAGATCTTGGAGTACATCTCCGAGAACGACGTCAAATTCGTCAAGCTGTCCTTTTGCGACATCTTCGGACGACAGAAGAACGTTTCCGTGAACGCCTCCTATTTCAAGGAGGCGTGCGGCGAAGGCGTGGAGATAGATTCCTCCGCCGTCGGTTTCCCGACGGGCGACACCTTCCGCCTGTATCCCATGGTGGAAACGATAACGACCCTGCCGTGGCGTCCGTCCGCTGGGTCCGTCGTCAACGTCATATGCAACATAGGCTACCGCGACGGCGCGCCCTTCGAGGGCGACTGCTGCCGCGTCATCTGGGATGCCGAGCGCGATTTCGCACAGACGGGCTGCTCGATATCCTTCATGACGGAGAGCGAGTTCTATATAACCAAGCTGGACGAATCGGGCGAGCCGACGCTCACGCCCGTGGACAGGGCGGGATATCTGGACGCCGCTCCGCTGGACAGATGCGAGAACCTCAGGCGCGACATCGTTTTCACGCTGGAAGCCATGGGCATGGAGCCGCACTCCTCGCACCACGAGCACGGTCCCGGTCAGAATGCGGTGATATTCCGCGCTAACACGGCCTTCCGCAGCTCCGTCAACACGCTGCTCTTCCGCAGCGCGGTGCGCAACATAGCCAACATCAACGGACTGTACGCGACGTTCGCGCCCTCTCCGCTGGAAGGCATGATAGGCAGCAACTTCCGCATAGTCGTGGACCTTGCGGACAGAAAAGGCGCGGCCAACGCGGACAAGACGCGCGCGTTCGCGCGCGGCGTGCTCGCCAGGCTGCCCGAAATGGCCATCTTCACCAATCCCGTGCGCAACTCTTACAAGAGATTGCTGTATAAGTCCACGCCCGCGCACCTCACGCTCAACGGCCCGCTTTCCGCGGTACGCACGGGCATGGGCAACGGCAAGGTGGAGATACTTTCCGCCGACACGGCATGCAATCCCTTTGTCGTGCTCGCGCTGGTGCTCGAAGCGGGAAGAGAGGGGCTGGAGGGCCGCGCGCCCGAGCCCATCGAGGGCGCGACGCTGCCCGGATCGCTGACGGAAGCGGTGGAAGCGGCCGAAAAGTCGGAATTCCTCCGCAGGGCGTTGCCGAGCGCGCCCTGCGCCATCTACATCGACGCCAAGAGGAAGGAGGCCGCCGAACTGAAGCGCGAAGATATCCTCGCCGCGGGGCTGTGATATCCGCAGGAGGGAATAAAGGGTGAACGCGCTGGTAGTGACCTCGTCCGACAAGGCCTTTACCGTCGTCGTGCAGACGCTCCGTCTGTGCGGCGAGTATTCGGTCGCCCGCGCCAAGGACGTGCTGTCCGCGCGCCCGCTCATCGGCCGCCGGGGATTCTCGGTGGCGGTGGTGTGCGCCGACTCGCGCGACGCGGTGTGGCGGGAGCTGGCAAGGGCGTTGGCGGAGAACGGTTCGGGAACGGTGTATCTGCCCTGCGCGGGAACGGAGGACGCGTCGGGCGCCCTCTGCGACGTGGGCGTGCAACTGCTGACCCGTCCGCTCACGCGCGGCGCGCTGTACAACGCGCTGAGAACGGCGTCGGGGATATCCGCGCGTTTCGCGTCGCTCGTCGCGGAGAACGCCTCACTGCGCGACAAGCTCGCCGCGCAGAAGACGATCAGCCGCGCGAAGTGCATGCTCATCCAGCAGGGCATGAGCGAGCAGGACGCGCACAAGGAACTGGAAAAACGCGCGATGGAGAGCCGCAGGACGCTGCTCGACGTCGCGTCGGACATAACGGAAAAGGGCGGGACGCGCATATTCGTACCGTCCGATGAGAGGAAGACCGAAGAATGAGAAAACTGAATGAAGAATGCGGCGTATTCGGCATCATAGGTAACGAGCCGCAGTCCTGCATCCACGTAGCCGCGACGGCGCTCCTGGCGTTGCAGCATCGCGGTCAGGAGGGTGCGGGCATAGCGTATTTCGTCTCCGATTCGGACGACGCGATCGCGTGCCGCAAGAACGTCGGGCTGGTGAGCGAGGTGTTCGACAACAAGTTCCTCGCGTCCGCGCCCGAGACCTATTCGGCGTGCGGTCACGTGCGCTACTCCACGACGGGCGGCAACACGGCGGAGAACACCCAGCCCATCGTGACCAACCATTCCCGTCTCACGTTCGCCGTCTGCCATAACGGCAACATCACCAATGCGGACGCGCTGCGCTCCGAGATGGTCAACGAGCGGGGCGCGGTGTTCTATACCACCAACGACACGGAGATAATAAGCAAGCTCATCGTGGATCGCATGATAAAGACGGGCGATCTGTCCAAGTCCGTGCTCTCCGTCATGGACGCCATCGAAGGCGCGTACTCCCTCGTGATCATGACGCGGGATAAGCTGGTCGTCGCGCGCGACCCCAACGGTTTCCGTCCGCTCTGTATGGGCAGACTGGGCGACTCGGTGGTGGTGGCGAGCGAAACGTGCGCTTTCGACTCCATAGGCGCGACGTACGTGCGCGACATCAGCCCGGGCGAGGTTTGCTGCATCGGGCGGGACGGCAAGAGCGTTTCGCTATACAAAAAACCCGCCAAGCGCTCGCTTTGCGTGTTCGAAATGATATACTTCGCGCGCCCGGACAGCTACATAGACGGCATGAGCGTGTACAAGGCGCGTCTGGAGATGGGCAAAGCGCTCGCGCGCCAGTGCCCCACCGACGCGGACATCGTCTGCGGCGTGCCCGAGAGCGGGTTCGACGCGGCGTACGGTTACAGCATGGAATCGGGCCTGCCGTACGGCATGGCGTTCGTGCGCAACCGTTACGTGGGGCGCAGTTTCATACTGCCTTCCCAGGTCGGCAGATCGCGCGCGGTCGGGCTGAAGCTCAATCCTCTGCGCGCGTCGATAGAGGGCAAGCGCGTCATACTCGTGGACGACTCCATCGTGCGCGGCACGACGAGCGCGCGCATCATCCGTTCGCTCCGCGACGCGGGCGCGAAGGAGATACACATGCGCATAAGCGCGCCGCCCTTCGTGGCACCCTGCTTCTTCGGCGTGGACATCGACAGCAAGGAGAACCTCATTGCCAACAAGTACTCGGTGGACGAGATATGCAAGCAGATAGGCGCGGACAGCCTGGTGTACCTCGATCTGGACGCGCTCACGTCCATAACGCAGGGCACGGACGTGACGTACTGCACGGGCTGCTTCACCGACAAGTACCCGATAGACGTTTCGGGCGCGGGCAGGAAAGACAAATTCGACTGAGAACGAACAGTAAAGAAGTAAAGACAAGATCATCATACATCGTTACGGAGAGAGAAATATCGGTATGAAAAAAGCGTATTTGATTTTGGAGAACGGCGACGTGTACGAAGGCGCGTCCATAGGCGCCGAAGGCGAGACGGTGGGCGAGGTCGTGTTCACCACGGGCATGGGCTCGTACATGGAAACGCTCACCGACCCGTCGTACTACGGGCAGATCATCACACAGACCTTCCCGCTTATCGGCAACTACGGCGCGATCGACGCGGACGCGGAGAGCGACCGTCCCTATTGCCGCGGCTACATCGTCCGCGAGTTGTGCCGCGAGGGCAGCAACTTCCGCAAGGAAGGCGAGCTGGGCGACTGGCTGAAAGACAGGGGCGTCGTGGGCATCGAAGGCATAGACACCCGCAGGCTCACCAAGACCATAAGAGAGAAGGGCGTCATGAACGGCATGATTACGCCTTCTCTCGCGCATAAGGAGGAAAAACTGGCGGAGATACGCGCATTCCGCGTGACGGACGCGCCCCGTTCCACCACGACCAAAGAGGTCGTGACGCAGGGCAGCGGACGCAAGGTGGTGCTCATCGACTACGGCAAAAAGCTGAACATCGTGCGCGAGCTGGTCGCGCGCGGCTGCGAAGTCACGGTCGTGCCCTGCACGACGACCGCCGAGGAGATACTCGCGCTTTCGCCGCGCGGCATCATGCTGTCCAACGGCGGCGGCGACCCCGCGGACGCCACGTTCGAGATCGAGCAGATCAAGAAACTGAACGAGGCCAAGATCCCCACGTTCGGCATATGCCTGGGCCACCAGCTCATGGCGCTCGCGTCGGGCGGCAAGACCCACAAACTCAAATACGGTCACCGCGGCGCGAACCAGCCCGTCAAGGATCTGGAAACGGGCAGGGTATACATCACCAGCCAGAACCACGGCTACGCCGTCATCAACCGTTCCATACCCGAGGACGTCGGCAAGGTGCGCATGATCAACGCCAACGACAAGACGTGCGAGGGCATAGACTACGTCGGCCGCCCCTGCTTCACGGTGCAGTTCCACCCCGAAGCGCACGGCGGACCGCTGGATACCGAGTTTCTGTTCGACAGATTCATAGCGATGATGGACAAGGAGGGGTACGATGCCTAAAAACAAGGATATAAAGAAAGTGCTCGTGATCGGGTCCGGCCCGATCACCATAGGTCAGGCCGCGGAGTTCGATTACGCGGGCACGCAGGCATGCCACACCCTCAAGAACGAGAAGATAGAGGTCGTGCTCGTCAACTCCAACCCCGCCACCATAATGACGGACAAGGCGATGGCCGACCAGATATACATCGAACCGCTCACCGTGGAGGTGCTCGAGCGCATCATCCTCAAAGAGAAGCCGGACGGCATACTGCCTTCGCTGGGCGGTCAGACGGGCCTGACGCTCTCCATGCAGCTGGACAAGAGCGGCTTCCTCAAAAAGCACAACGTCCGTCTGCTGGGCATGAAGCCCGAGACCATCGACAAGGCGGAGGACAGACAGCTCTTCAAGGACACCATGGAGTCCATCGGTCAGCCCGTCATACCTTCCGTCGTCGCCAACGACGTGCAGACGGCGGTGGACTTCGCCAATAAAGAGGGTTATCCCGTCATCATCCGTCCCGCGTTCACGCTGGGCGGCGCGGGCGGCGGCATAGCCAACGACGAGCACGAACTGCGCGAGATCGCCGCGGGCGGTCTGTATCTCTCTCCCATAACGCAGGTGCTGGTCGAGAAGTGCATATCCGGCTGGAAAGAGATCGAGTTCGAGGTCATGCGCGACCACGCGGGCAACGTCATCGCCGTGTGCTCCATGGAGAACTTCGACCCCGTGGGCGTCCATACGGGCGACAGCATAGTCATCGCGCCCTGCGTGACGCTCGCCGACCGCGAATACCAGATGCTCAGGAGCGCCGCGCTCAACATCATAACCGCGCTCGGCATCGAAGGCGGTTGCAACTGCCAGTTCGCGCTCGAGCCTCACAGCATGCAGTACGCGGTCATCGAGGTCAACCCCCGCGTGTCCCGTTCGTCCGCGCTCGCGTCCAAGGCGACGGGCTATCCCATCGCCAAGGTGGCTACGCTCATCGCGCTGGGCTACAACCTCGACGAGATACCCAACGCCGTCACGGGCAAGACCAAGGCCTGCTTCGAGCCCACGCTGGACTACGTGGTCGTCAAGCTGCCTCGCTGGCCCTTCGATAAGTTCGTCTACGCAAAGCGCACGCTGGGCACGCAGATGAAGGCGACGGGCGAGGTCATGGCGATCGCGCCCACGTTCGAGCAGGCGCTCATGAAAGCGGTGCGTGGCTCGGAAGGCTACAGCCTGGACAATTCCAAGTACAACGGCTGGTCGGACGAGAAGGTGGCAAGCTCGCTCATGCCCGCCACCGACTACCGCCTGTTCATGATATACGAAGTCCTCAAGCGCGGACTGCGCACCGTGGACGAGATCTGCGCCGAAACGAAGATAGACAAGTGGTTCATATCCAAGATAGCCAACCTCGTGGAGTACGAGCGTTCGGTGCGCGGCAAGAAGATCACGCCCGAAGAGTATCTTCGCGGCAAAAAGCTGGGTTATCCCGACAGAGTGCTCGCCGAGATAAGCGGACAGCCGCTCCCGCGCCACCGCAAGGCGGTATATAAGATGGTGGACACCTGCGCCGCAGAGTTCGCCGCCGAAACGCCTTACTTCTACTCCACTTACGACGAGGAGAACGAAGCGGCGGAGTTCATGGCGGAGCACGCCGATCACAAGCGTCGCGTCATCGTGTTCGGCTCCGGCCCCATCCGTATCGGCCAGGGCATCGAGTTCGACTACGCCTCCGTCCACTGCGTGTGGGCACTCAAAGAGGCGGGTTGCGATGTCGCCATAGTCAACAACAACCCCGAAACGGTGTCCACCGACTTCGACACCGCCGACAGGCTGTATTTCGAGCCGCTCACTCCAGAGGACGTGGACAACGTCATCGCCACCGAGAAGCCTTACGGCGCGGTCGTGGCGTTCGGCGGCCAGACCGCGATCAAGCTGACCAAGCATCTCGCGGACAACGGCGTGCGCATACTCGGCACTCCCGCCGACATGATAGACGCGGCGGAGGACAGAGAGCGTTTCGACGAGCTGCTGGAAAAGCTGGACATCCGCCGTCCCGCGGGCATGACGGTCACGGACACCGAGGGCGCGCTGGAAGCGGGCGCCAAGCTGGGTTATCCCGTGCTCATGCGTCCCAGCTACGTACTGGGCGGCCAGAACATGATAATCGCGTGGGGCGAGGACGACATACGCGAGTACATGAAGGTCATCCTCACCGAGAACCCCGACAACATCATACTGATAGACAAATACGTCATGGGTACCGAGGTGGAGGTGGACGCCATATGCGACGGCAAGGACATCCTTATCCCCGGCATCATGGAGCACGTGGAGCGCACGGGCATACACAGCGGCGACTCCATCGCGATATATCCCGCCCAGAACCTCACGGACGAGATAACCGAAAAGCTCATAGAGAACACGCGTGAGCTGGCGCTCGGCCTTAGCACGCGCGGTCTGATAAACATCCAGTACATCGTCAAGAACAGTCAGATATACGTCATCGAGGTCAATCCCCGTTCCAGCCGCACGGTGCCTTACATCAGCAAGGTGACGGGCGTGCCCATGATCCGCCTCGCTACGGAGTGCATGCTGGGCAAGGAGCTTAAAAAGCTGGGTTACGGCACGGGACTGTACCGCCGCAGCCCGTACGTCGCGGTCAAAGTCCCCATCTTCAGCTTCGAGAAGCTGACCGACCTCGACACCCACCTCGGTCCCGAGATGAAATCGACGGGCGAGGTGCTGGGCATAGGCAAGAGCCTGGACGAGGCGCTGTTCAAGGGTCTTTGCGCGGCGGGCTACAACATGGACCGCAAGAGCCGCAAGGGCGTGCTCATCACCGTGCGCGACTCGGATAAGCCCGAAATAGCGCCCATCGCCAAGAAATACAGCGAGATAGGCTATAAGCTGTACGCCACCGCAGGCACCGCCGCGGTGCTCCACCGCGCGGGCATGAACGTCACGGTGGTCAACAAGATAAGCGAAGGCGGCAAGGACACCACGTTCGACCTGCTCCAGAGCGGTAAGGTCAATCTGCTCATATGCACGTCCTCGCGCGGCCGCATACCTTCGGACGACGACGTCAAGCTGCGTCGCCTGGCGGTCACGCTGGCGATACCCGGCCTGACCTCGCTGGACACCGCCAACGCGCTCGCGAACTCCCTGCGCTCCAAGTACTCGCAGGGCAACATCGAGCTGGTGGACATCAACCGCATGCGTACCGAGAAGCAGCGTCTGTCCTTCGTCAAGATGGAAGGCTGCGGCAACGACTATATATACATCGATTGCCACACTCACACGATAACCAACATGGAATCCATCGCGGTCACGCTCTCCGACCGTCACTTCGGCGTGGGCGGCGACGGCGTGGTGTTCATATGCCCCTCCGATGTTGCTGACGTCCAGATGCGCATGTTCAACGCGGACGGCAGCGAGGGCATGATGTGCGGCAACGCCATACGTTGCGTTGGCAAGTACATCTACGACACGGGCAAGGTCAAGAACAGGGAAGTGACCATCGAAACCAAGAGCGGCATCAAGAAGCTCACGCTCTACGTCCGCAACAACGAGGTCACCAGCGCGCGCGTGGACATGGGCGCGCCCGACTTCGACCCCCGCAACATCCCCGTGCGCCTTCAGGGCGAGGTCATAGACAGGAAAGTGGAGCTGGCGGGCGCAGTCCGTCACATCACCTGCCTTTCCATGGGCAACCCTCACTGCGTGATTGTGGTGGACGACGTAGACAACGCGGACGTCGCGGGCATCGGATCGGAGATAGAGAACGATCCGCTCTTCCCCGACAGAGTGAACGTGGAGTTCGTCCAGGTGCTGGACGAAGTCACATGCAAGGTACGGTTCTGGGAACGCGGCACGGGCGAAACGTACGCCTGCGGCACGGGTACGTGCGCGGCCGTCGTCGCCATGACCCGCCTGGGCAAGTTCAAGCGCGGCGATAAGGTGACCGTCAAGGTCAAGGGCGGCGAGCTCACCGTGCAGTACGCGGACGACACCGTGTATCTGACGGGCGACGCCGTGGAAGTATACAAAGGAGTGGTACGGATATGACAAAATACATCTTCGTCACGGGCGGCGTGGTATCCGGCCTCGGCAAAGGCATCACCGCGGCCAGCCTGGGCATGCTGCTGAAAGCCAAGGGGCTGAAAGTGGCGGCGCAGAAGCTCGACCCGTATATCAACATCGACCCCGGCACCATGAGCCCTTACCAGCACGGAGAGGTGTTCGTCACGGAAGACGGCGCCGAGACCGACCTCGACCTGGGGCATTACGAGCGTTTCATAGACGTCAACCTCAACAAGTACTCCAACCTTACCACGGGCAAGGTGTATTGGAACGTGCTCAACAACGAGCGCAGCGGCATGTACAACGGCGAGACCGTGCAGGTCATACCGCACATAACCAACGAGATCAAACGATTCATATATTCCGTCGCCAAGACGGACGGCGCGGACGTCGTCATCACGGAGATAGGCGGCACGATAGGCGATATCGAGAGCCAGCCCTTCCTTGAGGCCATACGTCAGGTGGGCAACGAAGTGGGCAGGAACAACTGCCTTTACATCCACGTCACGCTCGTGCCCGTCATCCGTTCGAGCGGGGAAGTCAAGTCCAAGCCCACCCAGCACTCCGTCAAGGAATTGCAGGGTCTGGGCATCCAGCCCGACCTTATCGTCTGCCGTTCGGACGAGCATCTGGACGACAACATCAAGCGCAAGATAGCGCTGACGTGCAACGTCTATCCCGACTGCGTGATAGAGAACCGCAACGTGTCGCTGCTGTACGAAGCGCCCATGATGCTGGAAGAGAGCAAGATCTGCGAGGTGGTGACCCGCCTGCTCGACCTTCCGCCCAATCCGCCCGATCTTACCGAGTGGATGCTCATGCTCGACCTCGCCAAAAAGCGCGACAAGGAAGTCACCATCGCCATATGCGGCAAATACACGCATATGTACGACACGTATCTCTCCATAATAGAGGCGCTCACGCACGCGGGCATACACAACGGCGCGCGCGTGGTCATCGACTGGGTGGACAGCGAGAAACTGAGCGAAGAGAACTATGCCGAGCGTCTTAAGAACGCGGACGGCATACTCGTCCCGGGCGGTTTCGGCGACCGCGGCATAGAGGGCATGATCCTCGCCGCGCGCTACGCCCGCGAGCATAAAGTGCCTTATTTCGGCATCTGCCTGGGTATGCAGATAGCCGTCATCGAGTTCGCGCGCGACGTCGCGGGTCTGTCCCGCGCCAACAGCCGCGAGTTCGACCACTCCTCGCCCGACAAGGTCATCGACTTCATGGAAGGGCAGATGGGTCTGGAAAACACGGGCGGCACCATGCGCCTGGGCGCGTACGAGTGCGAGATCAAGCCCGGCACGCTGCTTTCCGAGTGCTACGGCGGCGCCAAGACGGTGTTCGAGCGTCATCGCCACAGATTCGAGTTCAACAACGCTTACCGCGAGCGTTTCGCGGAGCTGGGACTGGTGTTCGGCGGCCGTAACCCTCAGAACGACCTCGTGGAATCGGTGGAGATACCCGGGCATCCCTTCTACATAGGCGTGCAGTATCACCCCGAGTTCAAGTCCCGTCCTCACCGTCCTCAGCCCGTGTTCAAGGCGTTCGTGGCGGCGGCGCTCGCAAACAAGAAAAAGAAATAAGGAGTTTCGCATGAAGATCAACGCTAATTACGATAAGATACAGAACAGCTATCTCTTCGTCGAGATAGCCAACCGCGTGAAAAAATACACCGCCGCCCATCCCGACGCGGACATCATCCGCCTGGGCATAGGCGACGTCACCCGTCCGCTCGCACCCTGCGTCGTGGAGGCGGGCCTCAAAGCGGTGGCGGAAATGGGCAAGCAGGAGACCTTCCGCGGCTACAGCCCCGACTCTCAGGGCTACGAATTCCTGCGCGACGCCATATCCGCGTATTACGCGCGCATGGGCGTCAAGGTGGGGGCGGAGGAGATCCACGTTTCCGACGGCGCCAAGAGCGATTGCGGCAACATCGTCGACCTGTTCGACAGCGACAACACCGTGCTCATACCCGATCCCGTGTACCCCGTGTACCTCGACTCCAACATCATGAGCGGCCGCAACGTGATCTTCTGCGACGCGACCGAGGCCAACGACTTCGCGCCCGCGCCCGATAAGAACGTAAAGTGCGACATCATATATCTGTGCTCGCCCAATAACCCCACCGGCTCGGCGTTCACCGCGCCTCAGCTCAAAGCGTGGGTGGACTACGCCAATTCCATGGGCGCGGTCATCATCTACGACGCGGCATACGAAGCGTTCATCACTCAGCCCGACGTGCCCCGCAGCATCTTCGCCATAGACGGCGCGCGCACCTGCGCGATCGAGCTGTGCTCCTATTCCAAAACGGCGGGATTCACGGGTACGCGTTGCGGTTACACCGTCGTCCCCAACGAGCTCCTGGGCGGCAAGCTCGCCAAGATGTGGGCGCGCCGTCAGTCCACCAAGTTCAACGGCACCAGCTACATACAGCAGCGCATGGCGCAGGCCGCGTACTCGGACGAGGGCATCAAACAGAACATGGAGAACATCGCGGCGTACCGCGAGAACGCCAAGCTCATCTCCGACGCGCTCAACGAAATGGGCATCTATCACACGGGCGGCGTGAACTCGCCGTACATCTGGCTGAAATGCGGCATGGACAGCTGGGACTTCTTCGACCGTCTGCTCACCGAGGCCAACGTCGTCGGCACGCCCGGCTCGGGCTTCGGCAAGAACGGTGAAGGGTTCTTCCGCCTCACCGCGTTCAACACCTACGATAAGACCAAAGAAGCGGTCGAGCGCATCAAGCGCGTGCTTTCCAAGGACTGAAACGTATGACGGAAAAAGAAAAGATGCTGGCGGGCAAGCTCTATTGGGCGGAAGAGCCTTCGCTCGTCGCCGAACGCATGAGAGCCAAGGACCTGTGCCTCGAATTCAACAACACTCCGCCTTCGCATACCGAAGAGGGCAGGGCGATACTCCTTAAGCTCCTGGGCAAAACGGGCAGGAACTTCGCCGTCATGTCGCCCTTCTGGTGCGATTACGGCTACAACATCGAGATAGGCGAGAACTTTTTCGCCAATCACAACTGCGTCATCCTCGACTGCGCCAAGGTCAGGATAGGCGACAACGTGTTCCTCGCGCCCGACGTCGGCATCTATACCGCGGGGCATCCGATAGACACGCCCCGCCGCAACGCCGCGATGGAGTACGCGTACCCCGTCACGATAGGCGATAACGTGTGGATAGGCGGCGGCGTCCGCATCGTCCCCGGCGTCACCATAGGCAGCAACGTGGTCATCGGCGCGGGCAGCGTCGTCACCCGCGACGTCCCCGACAACGTCGTCGCCGCGGGCACACCCTGCCGCGTTCTTCGCCCCGTCACGCCCGAGGACTTCACTCGCTCCTACGACCGCGAGGTCTGACCGTTCGGCGTTCCGTACGCCGCGCATGAAGAGCAAGCGCGCGTTCGATCGGATGACCGTATTATAAAACCAAACTCTCCTTATCGAGATAATGACGAAACCCTCTTGCCATGCGAGAGGGTTTCGTGCTATAATATATCATATCTGCGCACGGATTGCGTGAGAACGAAAAAAAAGATCGCCCCTTGACGAGGCGACCCTTCACTGCCGACGCAGTACCTTGCAAGCAAGGCGTTTGGTTTTGCATTTATTTTAACTTCTTATGTAATTCAAATGCACCTATAATATACCACACACAGGGGGAAAAGTCAATAGTATATGGAAAGTTTTTACACGCTCGGGTTTGACATAGGCACCGATTCGCTGGGTTGGGTCGCCATAAGTCACGACCTCAAAGTTATAAGAAAGGGCGGCAAGCGTCTTTGGGGCGTTGTGCTGTTCGACGGCGGGAAGTCCGCCAAGAGCCGAAGGCTGTTCCGTATAGCCCGTCGCAGGTTCGAGCGTCGGCGTGAGCGTATAGAACTGCTGCGCGCGCTCACTGCGAAGAGCGTGGGCGCGGCGGACGAGGAGTTCTTCCGCCGCCTCGACATGTCCTTTCTTTTGACCGAAAGCAAGGACGGGAAGTCGGGCAGGACGTACCGTTTCAATCTGTTCAACGGCTCGTTCACGGATAAGGACTATTATCGCAAGTATCCGACGATATATCATCTTCGTCACGCGCTTTGCGTCGACACGGAGAAGGCGGATATAAGACTCGTATATCTCGCTCTGCACCACATCATAAAATACCCCGGCAACTTCCTGCGCGAGGAAACGACCATCGAAGCCAACGAAGGCATAAGCGCGGAAGTGTTGGACGACCTGTTCACGTCGCTCGAGGCCGTCAACGGCGAGTTCGCGCGCCCGACCGACGCGGAAGCGTATGCCGCCGAAGCCTGCAAAAAGATACGTCGCAAAGAACGCGCGGAAGCGCTTGCCGCCATGAGCGGTAAAAACGTCCCCGCGAAACAGCTCGCCCTGCTGATCACCGGGCTTTCCTGTGAGCTTTCCAAACTGTTCGGGCGCGAGATCGACGACAAACTCAAAGTGTCTTTCACGGGCAAGTTCGAGGAATCGATACCCGAGCTTGAGAGCAAGCTCGGCGCCGAGGAGCTGGACGTGCTGTATGCCGCGCACGACGTGTATCTGCGTTGTCTGCTGGCCGACATACTCGACGGTCACTCCCGCGTGTGCGACGCGATGATGGAGAAGTTCGACAAGCATAAGTCCGATCTTGCGGAGCTCAAGGCGTTGCTGCGCCGTGACGGTAACAGGGAAACTTACGACAAGGTATTCAAGAGCAGACGGAGCGCTCCCCTCAAGCTCGCCAATTACGCCGCTTACGTGCGCACGAGCACGGCACGCACGCATTACGTGGAGGGTTGCACGCGCGAGGCGTTCTATAAGTTCATCGGGTCTGTCCTTGCCGACCTGCCCGAAAGCGAGGAGAAGAGCAAGATACTCGACTCGATCGCGTGCGAGGATTTCATGCCCCGACTGAACGACGTCACCAACGGCGCGATACCGTATCAGTTGCACCTCAACGAGCTTAAAGCCATACTCGACGCGCAGTCGAAGTATTATCCCGAGCTTGCCGAGAACCGCGACAAGATAATAAGCCTGCTTACGTTCCGCCGTCCTTATTTCGTCGGTCCGCTCAAAGGCCCGCATTCCTGGGTCAAGGATCGTTTCGAAGGCCGCATGTACCCATGGAACTTCACGGAGATGCTGGGCGATAAGCTGGACGACATCAACGCGGAATTCATCGCGCGCATGGTGGGCAGGGACGCGTACACGGGCGACGAAACGCTCCCGCTCTGTTCGATAACGTATCAGCGATACATGGTGCTGAACGAGCTGAACAATCTGCAATACAAAGGCAGACCGCTCCCCGTAAAGATGAAACAGCGCATATTCGACGAACTCGTCGTCGGCAAGGGCTCGACGAGCATAAAGGCGATGGAGCGTTTCATCCGCGACAACATCGACCCTTCCTGCGAGAGCGGCGACGTCACGGGGTACGCGGACAAACTGCATGCAGGCCTGACGAGCAGCATGAAGACCTATCGTGAGTTCCGCGGCGCGTTCGGCGACGCGTTCAGCGATCGCGACATACCGACTTACGACCGTATCGTCAAGATACTCACGGTGTTTACCGACAAAGCCTCGCGCCGCCGTATGCTGAAAAAGATACCCGGCTGCGACGACAGGACGATAAACGCGCTCATACGCAAGAATTACTCGGACTGGGGCAAATATTCCGCGTCGCTGCTCACAGGCATGCTGTCCGTCGAGCGCGAATCGCGCGACCTTCTGACTTTGCTTTACGAAACGGATAAGAACCTCAACGCGTTGCTTTTCGACGAAAAACTGGGTTTCGCGCCCCGCACCGTCGCAAAGCCGCGCGAAAAAAAGCAGTTTTCGTATGAGGAGTTGATAGAGCCGCTCTACGCGTCGCCCGCCGTTAAAAAGAGCGTCTGGCAGGTGGCGAAAGTGGCGGAGGAGGTCACCCGCATACTCGGTATGCCGCCCCGCCGCATATTCATCGAAAGCACGCGCACCGAAGAGAAAAAGAAACAGAAGGACTCTCGGCTCGATCAGCTCAAGCGCATTTATAAGGGGATAAAGCTGGGCAGCGACTACTATAACGCCCGCGCGGAAAAACGCCTTTACGAGCTTACGGACAAAAAAGAGATCGATCGCGAACGCGTGTATCTGTATTTCCTGCAAATGGGCAAGTGCATGTATACGGGCGCGCCGCTCGACCTCGATAAGCTGGGAGATTACGAAGTGGATCACATACTTCCGCGCAGCTATATCGTGGACAACAGCCTGGAGAACAAGGCGCTCGTCATACGCGAAAAGAACCAGCGCAAAAGCGACCTCTCGCTGTCGTCCGATGTAATAAACAAACAACGCGGTTTCTGGGAGTTCCTGCATTCGCACGGACTGATGGGGGATAAAAAGCTCAAGAACCTTTGCCGCACGTCCTTCGACGAGTCGGATGTCCGCACTTTCATAAACCGCCAGCTTACCGAAACGAGCCAGGCCAATAAAGCCGCCATGTCCGTGCTCCGCGATATGTATCCCGAGCTCGCCGAGCACAACAATATCCGCGCCGTGCGCGCAGGCCTGTCCTCTCAGCTCCGCAACATGATGACGGATACCGACCCCGTCAAGTACGGCAATTTCTTCAAGCTGCGCGAGCTCAACGACTACCACCACGCCAAGGACGCCTATCTTGCCGCGGTGCTCGGAACGTTTACGACGGATAACCCCGGACTGATGCAGACGGACGTTTCCTTGCAGGCGAAAAGCCTTATCCGCAACGGCGACGAACGCGCGGTCCGCGAGCTGGTAAATAAGCGTTACGGTATCGTCATCGACGCGTTCCGAAGCGGGGATTTCCCCGACGTCGTGGATAGGGACGGCGTGGTCGTTTCTTCCGAAACGGCTTATAACAATATGCTGAACGAGATGGACAGAAACGATATCATGGTCGTCCGACGCAAGGAGTTCGACGGCGACGTCGCGTTCTACGATCAGACGATATACGGTTTCGGTTCCAACAAACAAGACCTCATACCCAGAAAATACGTAACGGCGGCGGACGGCTCCAGAGTGCCTCTCGATCCCAAGCTCTACGGCGGTTTCTCAAGCGAAAAACAGGCGTATTACGTGTCCGTGGCACATCCCGGCAAAAAGGGTACGGAATATGCGTTCGTCGGCATACCCGTGCGCATAGCACGCAGTTACGCTAACGGCAATAAGAATGCGGTGAACGACTATGTCGCGGGGCTGTATAAGGATGGCGAGATCGTGGGCGCTCCCGTCAGAAAGCACCAGCTTATAATAATGGAGGGTCAGGCGGTGTACGTCGTTTCGTCCACCGAGGTGTCCAATGCGGTACAGCTTACCGTGGACAGACGTTTCCACGAGATGTTGTATCATATCGCGCACGGCAATATCGAAGCGCTGTCAAAGATGAAGGACTTCCACGCTGTCGCGCATGACTTCGTGCTCGAATATCTCGATAAGCTGGAACGCTTTTTCCCCATGTATATGTCCAAGGGAAAACGAGTGAAAGAATTCATCGAAGGCGCGTGCGGAGGTTTCGACGCCCTTTCCGTGAAAGACAAGTGCGAGTACATAAAAGTACTTTTGATCATGACGAAGTCGAAATCGTCCATGTCGGACATGCCCGTCAAGTGGAACGGCGGTACGAGCTGGGGACGTTTGTACAACAAAAACATAAAACCGGATAAAACGGAATGGATAGACACTTCCGTTACCGGCTATTACAAAGTCACGAAAAAGGGCGTCAAGTGATGGGCTGGCGTACCGTGATCGTCGATAGCAGATGTAAGTTGTCGTTCAAAAACGACTATATCTTGCTTAAAAAAGAAGAGGACGTCATGGTGCATATATCCGAAATAGACGTTCTTGTGATAGCGACCACGCAAGTCAATATGACTTGCGTGGCGCTTTCCGAACTTATACGGCATAAGGTCAAGGTCATATTCTGCGACGAGCGTCACGATCCGATATGCGAGGCGGTCGCGTGCAACGGTTGCCACAACGGGCCGAAACGCCTTGCTTCTCAGATAGCGTGGGACGAACACGTAAAAGGTGAGATCTTTTCCGCGATAATACGCGGGAAGATACGCAATCAAGCGACGCTCTTGCGCAGGATCGGAGAAATAAAAGCCGCCGATATGCTGGAAGAGTATGCCGTAAACGTCAAGCACGACGATATCACCAACAGAGAAGGGCATGCGGCAAAAGTGTATTTCAACGCGCTGTTCGGAAAGGGATTCAAACGGGACGACGTTACTCCCGTTAATTATGCGCTGAATTACGGTTACTCCGTATTGCTGTCCGTGTTCAACAGGGAAGTGGTGGCGAACGGGTGCGTTACGCAACTCGGTATACATCATCGCAATGAGTTCAATAATTTCAATTTGTCATGCGATCTGATCGAACCGTTTCGCGTGTTGATAGACGAATACGTCAATGAACATACGCCGGGCGAAATACTGACGAAAGAATACAAATATGATCTTATCGGCGTGCTTGGGCGGCAGGTGGAGTATGAGAAAAACGTGTATTTGACGAATGCCGTGGCGGCATATGTCCGATCTGCGTTAAACGCGCTCGAAAGCGGTGACGTCTCCGCATTTAAGATGTATGAGTTTTAGATTTATGAGAGCTTTGGTGTTTTTCGATCTACCGCGGACTACTTCCGCGGAGTCGTCCGTTGCCGCGCGATTTGTGCGCGATCTGCGTAAAGAAGGTTTCATAATGCTTCAGGAATCCGTGTATTGCAAACTGTTGCTCGATAAAACGGCATATGACGGAACGCGTGCCAGACTTGAACGCATGAAGCCGAAAAAAGGCAACGTCATATTGTTGACCGTCACCGAGCGTCAATTCGCATCGGCGGAATATCTCGTCGGAGAATATTGCGGACGTGACCTTGCCGTTACCGACAGGGTGGTGATATTGTGAAACTCGTCCTGTACAATATGGAAAATTCCGAAATAGAGTTCGAAGACGGCGTCGCTTTGTCCGTAGAGTGCGACGATCGGGATCTGTTTGCTCGTTATGTCCGCGCGTCGAAAGGCTGGGCGGAAAACGATCTTGCGATAGTGGAAGATCTCGAACGTCTCGATCTTTCTACGTCCGCGCTTACCGTTCTCGACCATTTCGGATATGCCGGTTTGGTCAAACCGCTTTTGAATAAGTTTTATAAGAGTATTGAAAAGTTTCATGCCGGAGACGAGGATGTTTTGCGTAAACTGTCCGATATCAACGGTCATATCGCCGAATTTGTCGCGCTTCTCGTGGAAGATTCTTCCGTGGAAACGGATATGGCTTCGGACTTTTCGATAACCGATATCTTGAAATTCGCGGAAGTCGGTCCCCGCATGGGTGACGGGCCGTTCCGCGACATGCTGACCTTTTTGGAATTCGTATCCGCGCTGCGTATATATAAGGTACTGATACTCGTAAACGCAAAAAGCTATTTCTCGTTCGACGAGATCGGTTCCGTCATGCGTATGTGTGCGCATTTGGGACAACCTTTGCTTTTGTTGGATGATAAAACGGATAAAAGGTTGCATGAAAATGAGAAAAAACTCTTGATAGATGAAGAGCTTTATGATATGATATTAATGTGATATGACTTATATGGATTACCCGGGACCTCTCACCCCGGCAGTTTAGCCTCGATTTGAGGTTTTAGACTCATGTAATTCAAGTTGTATCCAAAACAAACGTATTTTCATCAACGCACGTTCCGCAGTTTTAGACTCATGTAATTCAAGTTGTATCCAAAACAACTATCCATACCTTTATTTTACTTTACCTGTTTTAGACTCATGTAATTCAAGTTGTATCCAAAACCGACAAACGCCGCCGCTGTAAGAACAAGAAGTTTTAGACTCATGTAATTCAAGTTGTATCCAAAACTCGTGATATACGCTTTGCCCTGGGGCATAGGTTTTAGACTCATGTAATTCAAGTTGTATCCAAAACTTGTCGTTTTTATATAAAGGACGATAGGCGGTTTTAGACTCATGTAATTCAAGTTGTATCCAAAACTTTATTACAAGGCGCTGGAAATATCTGACCGTTTTAGACTCATGTAATTCAAGTTGTATCCAAAACGGTTTTCGCGTCTTAAAGCACTTGCTTTTAGTTTTAGACTCATGTAATTCAAGTTGTATCCAAAACCTTTTCTACTATTCTATTTATCATACTGCAGTTTTAGACTCATGTAATTCAAGTTGTATCCAAAACCTGGAAAGTATGTTGTCGTAACGTCAGACAGTTTTAGACTCATGTAATTCAAGTTGTATCCAAAACTTACACTTCTCGGGTTCACGCGGAAATAGCGTTTTAGACTCATGTAATTCAAGTTGTATCCAAAACCAATACAACAATATATTATCAGCTACATTGGTTTTAGACTCATGTAATTCAAGTTGTATCCAAAACAAAAATAACATTCAAATGTCAACAATGTAGGTTTTAGACTCATGTAATTCAAGTTGTATCCAAAACATGTAGTGCTTACCGCGTGGGAAACGGTGCGTTTTAGACTCATGTAATTCAAGTTGTATCCAAAACCGTATTAAACGAATACCATCACCGCCCAGGGTTTTAGACTCATGTAATTCAAGTTGTATCCAAAACCTTTTTTATCCGTGACAAGCGGCTTGACTTGTTTTAGACTCATGTAATTCAAGTTGTATCCAAAACACCGAATTCGACCCAAAACCGTCAAAGGCGGTTTTAGACTCATGTAATTCAAGTTGTATCCAAAACTCAAAATATTTTTGACTGCTGTGTTATCAGTTTTAGACTCATGTAATTCAAGTTGTATCCAAAACACTTCTACGGAGCTAAGACCGAACTTAAAGGTTTTAGACTCATGTAATTCAAGTTGTATCCAAAACCTGTCGGGCATGATTATGTGTATTCGGACAGTTTTAGACTCATGTAATTCAAGTTGTATCCAAAACTTTGTAATTATGTTCCTTTAAAGGCAGGTGGTTTTAGACTCATGTAATTCAAGTTGTATCCAAAACCAAAACTTAAAACGGGGCTTACGGAAAGAAGTTTTAGACTCATGTAATTCAAGTTGTATCCAAAACCCATCCGTCCAAATGTTACTGCCAGCAATCGGTTTTAGACTCATGTAATTCAAGTTGTATCCAAAACTATTACAGTTTGTGTAGTTGCGTTATATGTGGTTTTAGACTCATGTAATTCAAGTTGTATCCAAAAC
>ERZ1090863.230-NODE-230-length-35889-cov-6.451582_pt1 | contig 35889 bp, 45 predicted proteins | sample MGYA00478480_ERZ1090863 | MGnify/ENA primary metagenome ERZ1090863 (study PRJEB33644, sample SAMEA5815746) | chicken gut metagenome | biome: Chicken; feature: Gastrointestinal Tract; material: Caecum | place: Ireland | collected 2019-01-01 | study: A study of the...
ATAGCCCGAACATTCTTTTTATGACAAAGAAGTTCAAGCTATTAAGAGTTGGTGCACTCAACAGGAGTTGAACCAGTTGAGGTAAAATTTTTATGCGGTCAAAACATAAACGTTTTAGTTTAAAACGGCTGTAAACGCGGCTGTTTTTAAGTTCTTTAAAAAGCCGCACCCCGTTTACACCCCAATTTTTTCAGCCGATAATTCTTTCGCGGCGGAGGCATCGTCCTCCGCTTTTTGCGTGTCGCACCAGCGTATGAACCTGGACTGTTCGTCCGCCTTGTCGGCAAGCTCCCGCGCCTCTTTGACGGCTGACATATTGTACCCGCCGATGATGTTGAATACACCGAAAATGACTATCATAATAACTTTAATCGCGCAGGTGACTATTGTCGCCCAGGACGGGTCGGCCACCACGGTGACAATCAGCGAGGCCGAAAACAGACCCGAGATTGCGCCCGTGACAAACATCTGAACGGTGTTTATGCGGTCGGCCGTGCGCGCTTTAAAGCCGCCAGACGGCGAGTGCCTGCCGTTTATCTCGTCCGCCGCCGTGAGATAGCGTTCATCGTATCTCAAACGCTTTATGCGTTTTGCGGCGAGTATGACTTTGATTTCGTCCTCGGTAAGGTCGGGGAAGTGTGCGACAAGCTCGCGCTTGTTGTACTTTATGTACTTGCTTTCAAAGTCATCAACCGAGATTGCTACGGAGGCAAGGACTTTCATTCGGGCGGAGCGCAGTTCGGTATCTTCCCACTTTCGGCAGTATGCTCCCGCTTTTGCGGAATAGCCGCGCTCTATGATAAACTGGTTGTTTGCTTCCACCCTTTCGGCCGCCTCGTTGTATCTCTGTGTGGCCTTGCCCTTGCGCCTCGAATACTTGCGCGCAAGCAAAGATATGGATACGGTTGCGGCGTAAAGAATAACGGCCTCGAACCCTATCTGTTTGAGCGAAAAGTCGGTGCTGAACGATATTGTCGTAACGTACAGCATTATAACGACTATCAAAAGAGCGGCAATCGCGGTTAAGGTTATTCCGTCCACGAAGTCCTGGAAGTTCTTGCTTTTGCGTATGCGCACGGGAAAGCTGTCCTGCACGCCGTCTGTGTTCATCATTTTACTTGTCCTCCTCCTTTAAGTTAAATGCGCCGCTGCGCACGTTTGCCTTTATGCTCTCGCGCCATACCGAGTACTTGCGGAACAGCCCCCAGCATATGCACGAGGCAATTGAGCTGATAGCCGCGGCAAGCTCTATCCATTTGAATATCTGCGCGTAATATTGAAAATAATCGAGCGTAAAAAAGCCCTGCAACGCGAGGAATAAAAACGGAAAGATGTTAAACATCGGGTAGTGAGATAAGAACGAAAAGATTACGCCTGCGAAAAATGGTATTGCGTGGATAACAAGCACGCCCATTCCGATTGCCCACTTTGTGCCAGTCGATGCCTCGGTTAAAGGTAACAAGCACGCCGTCACGACTATGACCGGCACAAAGTAAAAGACAATAGACAATGCAAAGCATAACCATTTCTGTTTAAAAAATGTCTTATACTTTTTCATTGCCCCACCTTACGCGTTCAGTTTTTCGGTGCTTTCTTCAAGCTCCTTGACGTTATCCGTGAATTTCTCGCCTTTGCCGAGGAGCGCAGAGAGCGCGTGGTTGGTTGCAATCATTGCCTCGCTCTGCTTGTTCAGCTCCTTTGCAAGCGCGCTGGTCTTGCTGTCGACAACCTTTTTGACGATTGAAGTAAATACTTTCTTGCCGACAAGCCATACGATAATAACAATAGCTATTGCCAATATAGTCGCCCAGATAGGCGCATTATCGCGGAGCCACGCGACAAACTCGTCCCAGCCCGTTTGATATTCTTCGGGTAGATACTGTTCGCCAAACTGCAAAAGATAGTTTTCTATCGAGCCCCAGTTGTCTATAATCTGATTGTAGTAGTACTCGTAGTCCTCGCCGAACGTAGCTTTCAGCCACTCGACAAAGTTTGCCGCCACGTTCTCAATCTCGGCATCTTCCGCGGTGTCGGCGGGCGGCGTTGCAGGCGTTTCCTCTTCGGTTTCCCCCGAAAGGTCAGCAGGCGGGACAAGTTCTTCGCCCTCGCCGTTTTCTGCGCCGTCCGTTTCTTCCGTGGCTGGGTTTTCGGCGGTCGTTTCTGCCGAGGCAACAATTGCGCCGCCGCCGATTATGAATACAAGCATTACTGCGATTATCGTTACGAAAAAGAGTTTAAGTTTACTGTTCATTGTCGTTATCTCCTTTTATGCCGAACTTTTCGTAAAATTCCGTTTCTGTGCCGCCGTCAAGGAAAGGCACTTCGCTTTCAACCTTGTACGCCCACTTGAAGATTTTGAGAAGGTCGGCGCGGGTATCTGTCGTAGCTTTCAAAAGCTCGTCAATCTGCTCTGCCCTTTTGTCAAAGCTCGTTATAAGTTCTGTAAGCTGTTTTTCCAGCTTTTCCGCCTTATCGGTCAACTCTGTGAGTTTAGAGTTTATAAGCTCGATTTCGGGCATTGCGGAAAGGTTGTCGTTTAAGTCGGTAATGATAAGGTTTTCCACGTTGTAGCGGTGAACCTCGGTGCCGTTTACATAGTGCGATACATAGCAAGAAAATACCCCCGCAGATAAAGACTTGCGAGGGATATATATAATATTATGGTCGCGCGCGAGAGTAAACTCGCCGATTTTGGTTTTGTTCATAAAGCCGACAAGTCTGAACTCGCCGCTTATCATAGGTAAGCCGACATACAGCTCAAGGTCGCCAACGGGGAACGGTTCGCGGACATCGTACTTTGCAAGGCCGCGCGTTAATTCAATTTTTCTCATAATTCACCTCGGTAACCATTCGGGTTTAGCGGGAATTATTCCCGTCTGCGGGGCATCAAGCCAGTTCTGATACCAAACAGAAAGCTCGTTTTTTTGCTCGGCTGTAAGTTTTTCATACCATAAAGTACCGCGATTTATTACAGAAAAACACTCCGTTTCACGCTGGGCGCGGATAGCTGATAACCTTATGTTATTGTCAAATTCAGCTTTACGAGCAATATATTCTGCGCTTTGCATTTCGCTTTCGGAATAAATTTTCCCGTCAAAACCGACATCATATTCCTCATTTGAAAGCTCGTATGTATCGTCAAATTTTATTTCGCTTGCGGCTTCAACATTTCCGTATAAATCGCGCTTAATGTATTTCATTGCTGCACTCCTTTAACCTTTATAAGTTGTACCTGAATAATTTTTACGCTTGAACTAAATTCAACTTTTATATGGTCGCCTGCCGCAACTGGCATATAAATATAAGGATATCCGCTACCATAAGATTTTTGACCGTTTGCTAAAAAACCCCAAATATCTGCGCCCGAACTGCTTACTTGCTTCATACTAATAAAGTTATCCGCCGCCGTTGTTTGATACGCTATTCGCAAATATCCGTTAGCTGATATACTATATACTCCCCCTGTACCTAAAGCCGAAAGTGTTGTTGCTTGCCCGCCATACGGCACCATACTTATTCCGCTTGCATTACTTAAAGCAGCTGCAGGAATTTGTCCTTTTGCATCCATAACCTGATGGTTAAGGAATTGCAATGTATCCGCATTATTATTTGTGCCGTTGCCTATTTGCGCCGCACCTGATGCGCTTGCAGTAGCTGCTGTCCCGAGCGCAACCGCAGCTTCATTATTAGCTTCTGCACTATATCCTAATGCTGTTGCACCAAAATAATTTGCTTTACTTGCTCTACCTATTGCCGTTGAACTGTCACCATTTGCTTGTGTGTTTACGCCCACAGCAGTAGCATCGTTTCCCGCAACACTTGAGTTATAGCCTATTGCAGTTTTTTCTGTTGTAGTTGAGCCATAAACACCCCCTAACGCTGTAGGGGTTGCTCCCGTTTCGGCAGTAATTTTTTGATTGACCCAATGCGTAGTCGCAATAGCTGTACTGTCATCGGTAGGCGGAATATCGTAGTTGTACTGGAAATTAGTTCCTAAAACAAATAAGCCTTTTGAACTGTCATAGGCGATTAGCTTGTTTGCCAAAAGATTACTTCTGTTTGGTATGTAGTAAATGCCCGCAGGTGTAAACTGCCACAACGGCGCGGTCTCGTTGTTGACAAGGCCTATATACGCCATAGGTGTCCACGTGCTTGTGCTGAATACCTTGCCGCCTGCGATTAGCTGGTCGGTTTCGGTGTTGACATAGCCAGTTGAGAAAGGGTGTCCTTCGCTGTCAAATGCCGCGTAGTTTCTATTGACGGCATAAACTGCGCCGCTGGGAGCGGTTGTGCCATAGTAAGTGTTTTCAAAATTAAAAATAGGAAGTTTTGCATTTGCAATTGAATTGTTGCTACATTCCCCATTTTTAATAACTTGTATACTTTCGTAATCTGCGTCCAAATTATAATATAAGTAAGCAACTGTACCAGAATATGTAACACATATATTTTCTTCACTTAAATTGCCAGAAGATATAGAAATTCTTGCATAATTAAATCCAGAGCGATCTTCAAGCGTACGGAAATCAACTTCAATTTCACCCGACAAACCTGCATTGCTTCCCGTAGTTTGGTCAGGATATACGCCGTTAATAAAAAGAATAACAGATAAACTTGTATTGCCAGTGCCTATATCATTAATGTCAACGCTACCTATTTTGTACCAGCCAGCATTTGAAGTTCCTCTTAAAATCTTTATGTTGGGCAAATACCCCGCGCCCAGCGTAGGATAGGAGCCAGCGGAATTTACTATTTGTCGCCAACTTGACCAAGTATTATTGTCACAATAACGGGAGTACAACATACTACCGCCGACCGCTATAATAAACTGAACAAATCTACCACCTGACACTTGCGGTGCCCCAACAATCATTGAAAACGGCATCGTAACAGGACAGTTAATCAAAGTTTGCGCAACAGCGATTGACGAACACTTGTAATAGCTAAGGTGCTCTGTGCGGGTCGGCTTAAAATTATTCAAATCAGAATCAGATGGAATGTCTTCTCCGTAAAGAGCGTTTGCCGTTCCTGCGGCCAACGTGGGGTAGGAACCGTCACTTTCAACAAGCGTTCGCCAATTAGCCCACGTTGTACCGCCGCCACGGACTCGATAGTAGCATTGGTTATTTGTTGCAATTAAAAACTGAAAATCTCGCGAACCATTTGACTGGTCTTCAAAGGCACGAGTCGTCCACATAGTAAAAGTTACATCTACGGGACAATTCAATAGAGTTGCGGCAGTTGCATTTGTTTGGCAAGTGTATACCTGCATTTCATTCCTGTTCGCCGTATAATCGTTTAAATCAGCGTTGTTTTGAATTACGATACTGCCTGTTCTATTCGCCACCTCCGCCGCGCCGACTACGGTTGTGCCATTTTCGATGTTGGTTATCTGTTTTTGCAGGTTGGTGTCGGCGGAAGTTCTTGCGTTGGTTTCGGCGGTTATAGCATCTTTTAAGGTGTTGTCGCTATGTATACGCGCGGCCGTTTCAGCAGAGAGTGCGGCCGTTGTGGCGTAATCTGCGAGGTTTATATCGCTTGTGTTGCCTATGAGTTCATAGTCGTTCTGTTCGGATATCCACAAGTACTCGGAGTAGCTGTCGGCCTCTGTGGCGTTGTTTAAAGGCACAAGATAGATATATGCGGAGTTGCCAGGGCGGGGCAGGTCGTCATAGCTTGCGACAATTGCGTAATGCTTTTGCGAGTATTCCTGCGCCTGCTGTGCATATGTCATAGCGTTCGCTTCGCTTTTTGCCGCGGCCGCCGCAGATACAGCCGAGTTGTTAGCCTGCGTGGTTGCCGTCTGCGAGGAGTTTGCCGCCGCCGTGGCAGATTGCGATGCCTGCGTTGCATAGCCTTGCGCCGATGCGCTTGCCGCACTTGCCGCACTTGCGCTTTGTGCCGCCTGGGTTGCGCTTGCCGCGGCCTTCGCCGCACTTCCCTGCGCGTTGACTGCCTCGTCAAACACGCTGTTGAGGTTGGCAATTTCTTCCCAGTACTGACTGTTGAGAACGCCCTCTGCGTTGTACGGCTGATTGTTGGTGTTATTAGCTACAACAGACTTTATAAGCGCGCCGTATGTGCCTACGGGGTAATAGGTTATCTCGTTCATTCCGTAGGTAAACGTATTTATCCACCAGTAGATTGAGCGGGCGGGATATGCGCCGCTGTTAAGCTGTGAGGAGTACTGCGAAAGCGCGGTGAGTATCTGATTGTAGATATCCTGCGTAGGTTCGGCGGGGAGTTCTACTTCCACGCCCGCGCCCACATTGAACGATACGCGGCTTGTGGGCGTAATCTGTCCGTTTGTGCCGTAGGTATAGAACTGCGCGTATACCTGGCCGTGCAGAGCGGTAATCTCGCTCGGCATTGAGAACGTCCATATTGACATCGCGGCTTTTGTAGGCGCGTACTGTACGCCGTTTATTTCGCCGCCCTGCGACATCATATACGTTTCGGTGTTTGCGCCGTTGGGAAGCGTAAAGGCCACGGCAAACTGCAAGTTTGAGGCGAACGGCGCGACAAGAATTATATTGTTCGTCCCCGCGCCGCCCTGGTAGACGGGCGAGGGCTGGTTGTTTATGACGGTGCCGTTGTTATCCACAAAGAATAACATAGTTTAGTCCTCCTTTGGAGTAATTCCGGTAAGCGCCGTAAACTCTTTAAAAAGCGCGGAGCCGTGCGAAAGCTCGTCCTGCGTTTTTTCTTCGGTTTCAGCCGCTAACTGGTCGAGAAGTGCGACAATCTCGGGGTCGTTTCCGCACATCGATTTAGCTTTTGCAATAAGGTCAAGCTGTACGGTGTAGCCTTTGACGGCCTCCGCCTCTGCGCGTGCGTTATCCATAAGGACTTCGGCGAGTTCGCAAAGGATATGTTTCTGGTCTGCGCTTAACGTGCTGTTATCCATACTGTTTTGTCAAAAACCTCCTTTTTCTTGGTAAAATAAATCGGCGAGAATGTATCTCCCGCCGAAAAGTCCATATTTTGAGCAATGAGCACATCGCCGCCGTATTGCACGGTCTGCGTGGTCTGATTGCCTTCCTCGTCCTCCACCTGCTCGGTGTTGGAAAGCTGCGCCGTGACGATTGCCCAGGCTTTATACTGCGTGCCGCTTGAACCTGGGAACGTGCCGCCCGTGACAGTCAGATAAAACTGCCCGTCTGATACGGCCGAAAGGTTGAGTTCGGCGCTCGGCAAGTCAAGCGTCTGTATTGTATACGGTCCTACCGTCTGTGAATTAAACGTAACGGGTATACTGCCCGATACGTGGTTAATGAATTTATCGAGCGTGTCGGTAAAGACATACAGTTTAGCGCTCTGCACGCTCACGCCGCCGACAGCGGGGTTATTTGAGGCAAGCGCAGAGCCGATTATTAAGCCTTTGCGGTTGGTTACAAAGTCAATCTGTTCGTTGACTTTTATAATCTCGCGGTTATCCTTGCGCATCTTCTCGGCGGATATGCCAAGTGTGGAAACGTAGCCGCTCGAAGTTGTCGGAGCCGTCCCGCTGTACCCTGGCAGAGCGCAGCCGATTTCAGACTGTTCGTCAAAGTTTGCGGGGATAGTTCCGCTTGACTGCAAATCAAAATTGTAGTAGTACATACGGCCGTAAAAGTCGGTGTACTGGTAGTTGTTCTGGAAAAAGCCGCTGACTTTGTCTATGCCCGAACTGCCGTTTGTTTCATACTGCGATACTGCGCCCGCGGAGTAGTTGTCCTCGTACGCCCATTCAAAGGATATCGAGTTGCCGAACGCCAAGCCGATGACGGGAAGTTGCACAATCGGGAGCTGCACGCCGTTGTATGAACTGCCCCACGCAATAACGCTTGTGACGGGCATAACGCCTCTGTCTGCGGTGAACGTGGCGGATATCGCATTGAGGAGCGTATCGCCTATTCGGCTGTCGCTGTCGGCCGTCACGTTGTCGCCTATAACTATGTAATCGCGGTAGAGCACGTTCCTTTCGAGTGCCTGGGTCTGCGATACTTCTGAAAAACGCTTGACCGAGGATATGCCGATGTACTGCGACAGTCTGTTGAAATCTTTTGAAAGGCCTATCGTTACGTTGATAAGGTTCGGGAAAAGCTCCACGTTTACGGCGGAAATGTAATAATCTTCGTCATACTTCTGCCCCGCTTTCGGTATAAGTCCGAGGCGCGACAGACGGTAAGTTTTTGTCTTTTCCACGTTGCCGAGGCGTGCAATAACGCCCTTTAAATTCTCGCCGTAAAATCTGCTCTCTATGACGTTTGCGCCCTGGTTGTATATAAGTGTCGAGCCGCGCGGCGTATCGCCGATGTAAGGCTTTGTCTGCGCCACACGCGCGGAATAAAACGGCGTGTAGGTCACGCGGAACGCAAGGAGCGGATATTCCGTGGTTATATTGATACTTCTGCCGCTGACCTCTTCGAGAATATTTATTATCGCGTACTTTTCAAATACGGGCGATATTGCATTGTCCTGCTTGAAGTTCAGCCCCGTTATGTTCTTACTGCCCTGCGTATACACAAGCGCGTAGGCCTTAGAATACGGGTAAATGCCGCCATAAGACGATAACTGACTGTTGTATATGGAGCTTTCAAACGCGTACGGCGTAATGTTAAACAGCGGGTAAAAGTAAACGGTTATGTCAAGGTTGAATATGCCGATGTCGGTGTTGTTGAGCGTAAAGTATATGCGGTTGTTGGTTATCTGCGTAACCGTTGCCGTCACACCCGTTTCCCCGGTCGGCGTTGATGTAACAACAACATCTGCATTTATGACCACGCCTTCGCCCGCGTATAAAAAGTTATCCGTGGCGTTTGCCGTGCCTGCAATAGTCGTCCAGTTTGACGTGTCGGTGTTTGCGCCCGCGTTCTCGTTCTGCGGAATAATGCCGCATTCGAGCTTTTGTATCGCGTAGATAGGCAACTGCGTGGCGATGAGCATATTATCTTCTGTAATACGCGTGTAAATGCTGTCGCACCTTACTGTCTTAAAGCCGCCGTCATACGGCTCTGTAATAACGCCGTTACGCCCCGAAACAAAAGCTCCTACGCTTTCGCCGATTGCGTTGACAAGGTTTTCTGCGGACGTGTCTATGCTCGTGCAATACTGGTCTATGACCTGGCTGACGGTTTCCTTTACGTAAGGCAAGGTCTGAACGTTGCCGAACTCTGCCGAGCCGTAAAGGTCGTAAGATATAACATAACTGTTTGTACCGCTTACTACATTGAGGCGCGGTTCGCCGTGTACTACTCCGCCGATAGCCTGCAAGCACTCGCGCAAAGTCTGTTTTGTAAATGAAAACTGCGGCGCGAGAATGTTATCAAAGAGCGCGGCCTGCGTGCTGTCAAGCGTAAACCTCGGCTGTTCCGCCGCCGTTATAGGTTCGGCCACGTCCAAAAGACGGTTGATAACGTCTGTAATGGTAAGTTTTTTAAGCGCAAAATGGTTTTCGGTCGCGGTAAGATAGAATGTTAAAGTCGGGAAGTTGCGGATAATTTCGTCCCTGCCTGGTCTTGAAGAATACTGACCGTTATAAACGATTGTGTAATAGCCAGTTTGCGGGATATTTACAGAAAGCGAGCTTGACGGGCTTGTTGTTGAACCTATAACGCTTCCGTTTGAGTTGATAACCTGGATATTGATGTTTACCCATTGTGCCTCTAGTGCGCTCGGCAACGTCCATAAAGTGTTCCAGGACGGAAGAGTTAAGGCAGTGTTTGTTTCAATAGGCGATACAAACGTACTCGGTTCGCCTTTGAAATGGTTATCGTAATCGGCAGATGACGCGTTCGAACGATAAGTCACGTCATAGCGCATCGGCCGCGCGTTTGCAGTAAATATCTTGCTATTTACGTTTGTGTATGTTATACTGTCAACAATAATACGTTCTAACAGTTTTGTAGGTTCTATGATGTTGAGTTCGTGGTCGTAACGGCCGCTCCCTACGGGGTTCTCGTTGCTGTCGGCAATAGACGATACAATCATATACATCGTCTTTTGCTTGTTATAAGTCGTCTGTGAACCCATAACAACGCTGTTATTTATGCGTATTTCTACCGTGGAAAGCGGCGCAATGACCTTTACGGGGCAATTTCGCAAGGATATGATACCCTCGTCAAGTCGTTCGTCCAAAAGGTTTGCCCATTTCAAGGGCATAACCACGTAGCGCGTTAAGTTTATTCCGTTGATAAATACGGCTATGTCGTTATTTACCATAAATACTCCCGAGGTGTGTTATGAAAAAAGTGGTTGTAAATGTCGCTTTGATTGTGTCGGCCGTGTTGCTTTTATTTTTTACTGGCTTTAATATTCGCGAATTTGTGTTGCTGGTAGAAAGTGGCTATAACTCCGCAACGCCTTATTACACCGTTGACATCGTTTGTTTTGTCGCGGCTTTTATAGGTGCTGTCGGCTGTATTGTTTCGCTTGTTTTAATCAACAAAAACAAAACAGACGTATTAGACCTAAGTATGAAAGACAGTCTTGATAAATGGCGTAAAGAAACGGCTGAAAAGAAAGAGCTGAAACGCAATGCTCAAAAACAAGCTCGAATTGAAGAACTTGAAAAACAGCTTGAAGAATTAAAAAAGGACGGCGAGTAACCGTCCTTTTTTATTGTCTTGTGCCGCGTGAGCTGTCAACGCCTGCGCGGTTGCGCGCAAAGCCGATTGCGATGTTCTCGATGTCGCGGTTGTAGTCGATAACGCGCTGGTTCTGCATAAACTGTAAACCCTGCATAAACAGAGAAAAAGCAACCCCTGCGCCAGCCGCAACAAAATTTCCAGTAGTGGCCGCAATGGTTATAGGCGTTGACGCTTGCTTTAAAATTGAAAATTCAAATTGAAGTTTCTGCTCGTATTCTTTTGCGCCCGTGCGCAGAGATACAAGACTAACTTCGTTAGCGGTTAATTTTTCCGCCAATGCTTTTCCCGTTCCGACCGTTACAAGTTTTTTTAATGAATTTTGCAGAGTTTCAAGATTTTGAGAAATAAAAGACTTTTCCTCGGTGTCTTGCGGTATTTCCATATCGGTTGCCGATGTAGATACCGCTTTATTTTTTTTGCCACCGTCTGGCAAATCAAAAAATACTCTGTATGTATTTTTTGCCATAAATCAGCCTCCCCACGTAAAGCCGTTTGTCACGTTCGTAATCGTCACCGACTGACTTGCCACAAGATAGACCGAGTAAGTGTTTGTCGTGTCGTTGTAGGCGTAATCAGAGGCCGTAAGCGCGATTGTGGCCGTACCCGAGGCGGTGAACGTGACAGATGTTGAGCCGTCCGTCTGCGTGGTCGTACTCTGCGCTTTTGCCATTATTTTGTAGGCTTTGCCTGCTATGTAGTAATAAAAAGGAAAGCTCTCGGGGGCGGCCTGGGGGAAATTAAGCACAAACGTTGACGCAATGGCGAACGTCAGCGTTGCCCCCATAGAGCTTGCCTGGCTGAATGTACCGACCGTGTACTGGTCGGGGAAAGAAAAGTATTCCTCGCTTTGATATGCTTCACCGAGCGAGGCGTTCATACCCGCAAATTCTGCGCCCGAGGCGGTCACGTTTGCGGAGGTGATAATCATTAAGTATACATCGTCACGCTGTGAGCCCCACTCAACCTCGACAAAGTGCGCGGTGTTGTTCTGCGCGGGGTCGGCTATCGTGTCGTATATCGCGGCCGTGGCGGGGTTGGCGGAAGATGACGGACAAGTGAACTGTATGCCGTATGCGCTTGAAGTGGATATGTGCTTTTGCGCGTTTGCGTTGGACTGCAAGTCTGTCGTAAGCGTGCTTGAACGTGACGGCACAAATGACAGATACGGCACCCTTTCGCCGTCCATATACACCTTAACATCAAAGGCGTTTATGCCGCCAGCGACAAAGTTTAAGGTGATAGATACGCTTATCGGGACGGCCTGCCCCGCCTGTGCGTAGAGGTCGATATTACCCGGCAAGCCAACGCCGCCCACGAGCGAACAGCCGAAATTTTCGCCGTTTGCGTCCTGCATTATAAAGGACTGCGTGGACGTGAAATACTGCGTCATTATCTGCTGTACGTATGAAATAAAATAGAACTGTCCGTTCTGAATGTCTGCAAGCTGGGTATTTGTCTGTGACGTATTTGTCCGCGGCGGTTCGGTAGGCACAAGAACTTCGAGATAAAGGCCGTTAATGCCCATTGTAAGTACGTTCGGGTCAATTGCCGTAGTGATTGTGCGGAGTATGCCGTTTAAGGCATAATTGACTTTATTGCCCTGCCTTAAAGGCTTCTGATACTTGCCCGCGTTCACCCATATTTTAAAGCTCCACTCGTCAGTTTCGGCGAGCAGAGAGTTTAAGTCGGTTTCGATTTTTTCCGCTATCTGGGAAATACTTATCATTTAATATCTCCTTTGAGGTTGATTGTGACGCGGAGTATAAGTTCCTGCGCAAATCTGTTCCACCACCCCTCGTTCGGGTTTTTCTTGCCGTGCCAGCGCGGAGATATCCACGGTTCGTTGGTGTACGGCACGTATGGTGCGATGTCCTCGTTTACGTAAACAACTAATCTTCTGCCGCGGACTTCATAGTGAAGAGCGTTAAACGCAAGGTTGCCAGTAGAGCCGCCAGGTTTATATCTGGTCGCGGGGTTAGGCACAAACATTGTATTGCGCAGACTTTCGACTGCCGCCGCAACCGCGTCTATAACTTGTCTGTCTGCCTCGCTGTACATCAGTCGTTCCACCCGTCTTTATAGATTTTCAATCGGAGCAATTTTTCAGCGCCTACGGGGTTTGCAAACATACGCAGAGCCTGCTTGGGCGCTTTGTCGTAGTCGTTCATAACCTGCGTTATTATGTAAAGTTTACCGTCTGGCGTACGTATATAATTCTCGCCGTCAGCTTTAAACGGTAAGCGCTCGCTGGTGCGGATAGCCACGTTCTCGTCCTCTCCCACCACGCCCGAAAAAATACGGGAATACGCTTTGCTTTTAGGTTCAACGTAGGAAAAGTCGAACGCAATGCCGCCCGTGGTCTGATTTGTCGGCCGAGTGCTGAAAAACGTAGCTGTTGCAGTAAACTCTGAATGCGGACGATTAAAGTCCATTAAATCGCGTACTACTTTCATAATCTGAATATCCTCGCTCCTGAATAAAGTATCGAAGTCCCCAGTTCGGGCACGGTCTGCGCAAGAATATCCTGGCAAATCATATCGATTGCCGCGGCACGCTCCTCGGGTTTTGTGGAAAGCCACCCATTGCCGTTAAAATAGTAGTATGCGGCCTGGTAGAGCATTGCCCGCATTATTATGCCGCGGAGCGAGGGAACGCACGCTATGAGCTTATCCTGGCGCGGAGTGTTGCCGCTAAATGAGTGGATATAGGCGTAAACCATATCGGAAACGGTACGGAAAAAGCCTTTTATGATATTGTCGGGCGAAGTGTAGCCGCCGTCCATAATCTGGCTGCGCAAATCGTAGCCAAAGTCGGTAAACGCTTTTTCGGTAAGAATATATCTTCCCGTTATGTCGTCATACACCATATTGTCATCGCTGTAAGGCTCAATACATTCCATAAAAAATGCTCCTTAATAAAGTTTGGTGGCGGGTTGATAACGCACAGCCCGCCAAAGCGTTAGGAGTGAGGAGTTGTAAAAGACGTTGACTATCGTGTGAGTGGTAAGGGGCTGATGCGCTCAACCCCTATGAAGCGTTGCGAGGTGTTTATTGACCGTGTAAGCTGTATCAGCCGTTGCTGCCGGGTGCAGTTACGGTAAGCTGGGAAGAAGGTACTGCGGTACCGTTGGCAATTATAGGCACAATGCCTTTGCCGTAGGTTACATTTACACCCCAGCGTGTTTTGGGCTGCAGACGCTTGCCTGCGCCGTTAGGGCTGTCTACAATCTTGATGTAGTCCTGGCCGCTTATGCCTCTGTCGGTTGCAGATGCGGCGCAAACGATTGCCTGCACGGCGCTGAACGCGGACGCATTTTTTACCCACTCGCCCGCTCTTGTCCACAGCGCGGTAGGCGAGATATAGCAAGGTATAGCGTCGATTTCGCCGCAATACATATTGCCCCATTCCTTGCGTGCTTCGGGCGATACAGCGCCGCGCGCAAGCATAGACTGCGCATAGTTCGAGCCGCCGATAAGCACGCCCTGTGCGGAAAGCAGCGAGCCTCTGAACGAAGGGCGCATAATTACTTCGCGCTCGTCAAAGGGGAATGCCTGGATACCGTTCGTGGGGTCGCCGTCGTCAAGCATCGTGGAGGCCGTCTGTATTGCCTCGTAATAGCCGCCAGTTGTAGGCAGAAGAACCGCAATATCGGTCCAGGCATCAGCCGTATCTGCCGCATTAAAGCGGTCTGCAAGCTGATATGCAATTGTAGAGCCGTTGATTTCGGTAGCTATACGGCCGCCGATGTTTTTGGTAGTTTCGTCAAAAATATTGACGGGGCACATATCCTGCTGTACTTCGGGCAGGTCATATACCTGGTCGAATACGTTCAGAAGATTGAGGTCGTATTCAATGACCTGCGGCGTTTCCGCCGCGCCGCTGTTAAAGAACTTCCCGTTGGTGCTTGCGCCGAGAGTACGCGCGCTTGCGGTCGTGGGGGGAACTTTCATCATGCGCAGGGTGGAAACGTTCGTTTCTTCCTGCTGCGTTACGCCATACCCGTTTTTATGAACGAGATTGACGAAAATGTTTTCTTTTACCTGCTTTGCCGCCAGTACCTGGGTGGCGGTGTCGTTTACGTTGTAAACCATAGAACCCATAGCGTTTTATATCCTCCTATTATTCGCCGTGCTTAAGGCTGTGTTTGAGTTCATCTGCGGTCATATCGTGAATGTCTTTCTTTTCACCGAGCGAGCCGCCTTTGTAGCCGAATTTCTCGGCCTGCTTTTTATTGTAATCTTCCATACGCGCTTTAAGCTCGTTAAAGCCTTTGAGCGCTTCTTCCAAAGCGGATACACGTTCGGCAAGTTTGGAAGTAGCCTCTTTTTCGTTTTCCTCGGCCTGCTCGTCTGTATCTGCTTTTTTAGCTATATCGGCAGCCTCCGCTCCTACGCTTTCGTCGATGCGGTCTTTTGCCGACTGGCTGTCTTTGTCGCCGTCAAGATGTTCCTGCTCGCCTACACTTTCGTCAAGAACGTCCTTTGCGGTCTGGTCTTTGGTGCCGTCCTCTTCGCCCTTTGCGTCCATATCCTCTTCGGCCTTGGCAATCTGTTTTTCATCGGTTGTGTCGGGCTGTTTCATAGAGGCCATAACTTTTGCTTTTTCCTCTTCGGGGAGCTGGGCAAAAAGTTTAAGCACGTCATCTGCGGTTTTTTTACCGAACATAGGTGTTTTCTCCTTTTTTGATTTATTAACGAATTCGTTTGTGCCCTTACAGCTTTAACGTCCATATTCTGCGCCCTACTTTCGACTGTGCCGATTTTAAGCATACGGCTTACGTTATTGCTGCGCGCTTACCCCTGCGCCGAGCTTGTCGGGGTCATATAAAAACAAAAACACGCCGTTGCCTTGTGGTCGCCGTGTTTTGTCATATAAGTTTTGTCCGTGACGGGTAAAATGCCCTGTCATTCTTTTTGGAAAACTCAATGTATAAGTTATTCCATTTTTCGGCTTTCGCCTTTGCTTCTTTGTATCTTTGCGGGTCTTGTCCCTTTGCCTCTGCGGCCTTTACAAGCCATTGCCGCACGTTGCGTTCTAACTTTCGCTGTTCTTCGGTGATAGCGTACTCTTTGCGCTCCTGCGCGGCGTTAGGTTTGGGGAAGTAATACCCGCTTTTATATTCAACAAGAAAGTGTCTGCAACCAAAGCCCAGTAAGCCGTTTTTCCATACCTTGCCTTGCTTGGTTGTATAGTAGATATCTGTCGCATTTTCAAGCGGCTGATACGGCCTACCGTCATCGGTGTAGCCGTAAGTGCCGTCAAGCGAATAAACCTTGCCTTGCCACCTTGCGCAGCGTTCAGAGCAGTCTGCGTGTGTGGAGCATATGACAAGTTTTACGCCGCGAGCTTTAAGCGCCGCAATTTGTTCTTGCTGGTTGTTGAACCGCACCGCCATTTCGGCCTTATTGCGTAGCGAGTTACGCCCGCTGATGTCGTCCGGGTCAAGCGCAAACTGGCTTGCAAGGCGGTCAAGCGCAGGTCGGACGTTCTTTTTCAAATAATCGTCCGTAAACCTTTGCAAAGGCACGCCCATAACCCGTGGCGGCGTATATCCAGCACGTTCAAGTGTTTGTGTGGCTTGCTCTTTTTGCCGCTCTGACGGCTTAATTTGCACCCCGTACGGCGTTTTATTATTAAGCAGCATTACTGCCGTAAATAAAAAGAACTGCCAACCGAAAGAACGGCGCAGTTCATCATACTGACGGTTATAAAACTGCAAAAGACTGCGGCGCGCAGCCTCTTTAAGCTCGGGAATTTTAATCTTTGCGAGCGCATCGCGAATGATAGGAAATATCTGCTTGTCGATAGCTTGCTTGCTTTTGTTGCGGAAGTACTGTTCTTTAACTGTCAGCCGTATTTTCGTTTCCGCCGTTTCTAGTGCTATCGCCTGCGTATTCAGCGGTCGGTTTGCTAATATCATTCTGCCACCTTAAATAGTCGGCCTCGCCGTCAAATTCGCGCTTTTGCTGTTGTTCTTGCTCGACAAGTTTAAAATCTTCCTCGTTCTGTTCTTCGTCGTCGTCGTAGTTGAACGCGTGATGTGCTTTTTTCTGCGAAATAAGTCCGCTGTCTACGGCGCGGGAAAGAGTATCGACAAGCACGGTTATGTTAGTCATACCCGAACGCGACCACCGCACTTCAATGTCGTCAGCGTAACCGTAAAAACGAAGTACTGTTTTAAGCAGTTCATTGAGCGGTGCTTCAAATCTGCGGCGAGCGTTCTCCACAAACAGCGTTGTCGCGTTTTCTTCGGCTGAAACTTCGCGGGCGGTGCGGTTGCTGCCGTCCTGCAAATAGCTTGCGAGTGTCGATACCGAAAGGCCTATTGTGGTTGCCATACACTCAAGAAGCATATTGCGCGCCTCTTTCCATTCAGACGAACGCAGCGCAAACTGTATCGGTTCGGGCTTTTGCGCATCTGTGTTAAACGTGTCCCATTTAGTGTAAAGGAACTCGTCCAAGCCCGACGGCTGCGCGCCAGATTGTGCCTGCAGCGATTGCATTACTTTCGGTACAAGCACCCTGCCGCGTGCAAGATACATATCCGTGTTAAAGCACGTATTGTAAAAGTCGTATTCGTAAAGATATGTGAGAATATTCGCAAGCAAACTTTCGCCAAGTCCTAACTGCGGAACGTTGGAGATATCGTCCGAACCTAACAGAAGATAACAGCCGAGGTCAGAAAAGCCGTTCAGCGCCTGCGGCTTGTTGAGTTCAAAGTCATATTCGGCTTTAAATGCGGCTTTTACTTTTTTCGGCAAATCTTCCCAGCGCACATATCTGTCGTTTATGTCAAGATACTGCACCTGCACCGAAGTGTCGTACATCTTGTATTCAACAACTGGAATTTCATCGCCAAATATCCCGATAGGCTCATATCTGCGTTCTTCGATAAGGCCGTATTTCTTACCGTTGCCGTTGCTTTTGTCTGGCGTCATTGCATCGTAAAATGCAAGCACGCTTACAACCTTTCGCAGCTTTCCGTTGCCGGTCTTATCTATAAAAAATCTGTCGGCTCGCAGACTGTCAACCCATAACTTGCCGTTAGCCTTATTGAGTTTAATGAGTGAAAAACCGCCAGCAAACGCGTCTTTTACCGCGCGTTTAACTTTGCCTTTGAAATCAACTTCAATCGCCCATTTGTTTGCGATAAAGTTCATTGCCGAACCAATAGGTTTGCCGTTTTTTGTAGTATAGCTTGTAGGCTTGCGTGCGTTTGCAAACATCAGATTGCCGCCGAACACGCAATCGGTTGTGCGATTGACTATGGTCGTACCGATGTTTGTAGACAGCAACCCCTGCTGCGTTCCGTGTATCCACGGTACATATCCGTCATACCAGTACAGCCACAGACGCACCCAGTTATTGTAAAATGAATAATACGGCGCGGGCACAAGCTGATAGAACGCATTGTTGTTTACCCATTGCCACAACTTTTGGTTAGCAACAACGGACAACGCCATACGCGGCTGCGGGCATTCGGCACCCACAGCATTATTCAGTTGATTTTGCATTTGTTCCTCCCTCGGACTTGCTTATGATATGGCGTAAAAGCCGATTTGTTTCCGTTACCTCGGCCAACAGTCCGACCATTATATTGAGTGTGGTGCCGTAGAAATTCATCTGAATGCGTTTATGCCTGCGGCTTTCGGTAAGAGCGGCCTTACCCTTTACACCGTGCGCGGCCGTATTTTTGTCTGCGGCCTCGTTTTTTGCGCGGTAATCTTCTTCCGACAAATCAACGTCACGCATAAGCGCGGCCTTAACTTCTTCTTGTAAATTATCAGTCATATGCCATACTCCTTTGCGGCAAATATAAGTTGTTCGGGTTGCTGAAATATTCGTTTACGCCGTATGTCAATGCGTCGGTGTAGTCGTTCGGTATTTCGGGGTCGAGCTTGTAGTTTTTCCACGTCACGCTTTCGAGCTGATAAACAAGCGGCTCGGTGTCTGCCGTGGTAGGTACAAATCGTCTGTTATAAAAATCGTAATAACCGCCGAAATCTACGATTTTAATCATATTCTTTGCAAAACAGTTGTTTACGATTGCATTGTTTTTTATTATGTTTTTGCCGGTAAACGACTTTACGATATGATAGCCGTTTATGTTGTAGCGGAGCTGTGTCACAAGGTCAGCCGCCGCACAGTCGATTGCAAACTCGCTGCCTACGCGCTCGCCGTAAACGTCGTATTTTTTGCACATCTGCTCAACATAAGTGTTTATAAGTTCGGTAAGCTGCGAGGGCGCAAGTATTACGCCCGTTTCAAGCGGGTTATAGTAGAACCGTTCAAGCACATATCCGCGGCCGTTACTGTAAATACCTATCGGAACAATGCCCGTGCTGTCGTGTGTAATTGCGCCGTCACCGCCCCATATGATATAACAAAGCCTTTGTCCTGCTATTTCCTTGCGCCATTGCTCAACGCTGATATAATGCTTATCGCGCTTAAACTGGCCGTAAGCGCCGCCCGCAAGGTCATCAAGCTCGCCGAGGTAAAGAAACTTGTACATCAAAGGGTTGTACTTACGTTCGTTCTCTATCTCTTCCAGCGTGGCCTGCGAGAGGTATTTGCGAATACACATATAGTTGGCATCGATAAACTCATATACGCCCGCAAAACGGTATTTGCGGCAATACGCGTTCCACCAATGTGCCTTAACCATTTCGGGGTTACCTGCAAGAATTATGCGGCTGTTAATATCTGCATCTATCGAACGGACAAACGTGGCAATCGCCTGGCGCAAAGACTGTTCGTCTTTCAGCTGTTGCGTTTCGTCGCAGATAATAAGCGAAATCTTGTTATGTCTGTTTTTAAAGCCTTTGGAACGGCTATAATCGCTGCCGCCGATGCCTTTGAAATAAATACAATTCCCCTTGCGTGTCATTATCCGCAAGGGGCTTTTAAACGGTATGTAGAAGTCTGGCACGCCCTCGCTGTCGGCGTAAGCAAGAATTTCGTTGTATAAGCTGTCCTCGAGCGAGTTGTAGTGTGCTCGGGTAACTATGATATCGTGGTGCGGGTACATATTTGCAAAGATGTATACCACTTGTCCGAGCGAATAAGACTTGCCCGAAATTCGCGGCGAATACATTATGCAGGTGCGTTTCGTGGTGGTAAAAATGCGGTCGTATGGCTGCGCAATCTCAATCGTCTGTTTCATTGCTTTCACTGCTTGCGTTGACGGGTTTAATGATTATCTCTGTAACCGCATCGTCTGTCTTTTTCTCGGCAAGGTTGCCGCAGAATATATCAGAAAGTATTTTAAGCGCGCCCATTTTATCGCGGAGGCTTGCTTTCTCTAAATCAGTAATGGCACCGTTAAGAATAGCCTGCATGATACCTTGTACAGTTATACGCTGACTTTCGAGGAACTCAAGCATACTTTTTGAGTTACTTTCTTTTTCTTCTGATACCATTTTTTGCACATCTGGCGCACTCAATATCTTCGATATTGTTTTTTGCGTGACGTGATACCTTGCAGCAAGTGTTCTTTGACTGACCGCACCGCCGCCGTTTACATATTCGGCGATTATTTGTTTTTTTTGGCGGTCGCTTAACTTTGCCACCTTATCGCCTCCATTGAAAAAACAAAAGCGCCGCGGTCTTTGCCGTAGCGCTAATTCTTTACGCTATCATTATATCACGTTAAACCTGCCCGATACTGTCATATTTTGGCAGTTTTATATCAGCGCAAATTCTTTCGCCCAAAGGTAGGCTGTGTCAAGCACATCGTCCAACCAGCGGTGGTAAGTGCGTTCGGACAAAGCGAGGTCAAGACAGATGCGCCAGCGCGGACGGTGGTCTATGTACTTCTTAATAATCAGCTTGTCCTTTTGCTCCCAGCGGTACTTGTCAAGGGTCTTTTCAAAGACTTTGCACCACTTGTAGGCCTTTTCTTCTTCGCTTATGGCGTTTATGATTGCTCGCTCGACAGAGTTGCCGCCAGAGCTTTTAACGCGTTCGTGAGAGTAATCTATTGCAAAGCCGTCAAACGCGGAAGAGGCGACATAATTTGCCGCCTTGTCCAGGTTAGTTTTATAGTTAAAAAATTCGTTTTCGATTTTTTTACGCTCTTGCCGTGTCATAATTCCTCCACATACTGCCAACTTTGCGGGGCGTGGGTAAGATGTTTTATGCAAAATGGTTTTACTATACAATCAGAGCAGCTTGCTTTTTTGTTTGTACATTTTAAAGTCCAAAATACATTTAACTCTTTCGGCTTGTCGTAGATTTTAAGGTTGGAGATATGCCAAAAATATGTATCTCTGTTAAATTTGCCGCCCATATAATCAAGCACTTGCATTTCAGTCATACAAGCAGTTTTTATTAAATCTAAATAATCTTCTCTTCCTTTTCCATAATAAATTGTATTTGATGGCCGAATATACACCTTATCGCAAATAAACTCGCCGATGACCTTGCCCCTGCCGTCTGCCACTTTGCGTACGCTATCTGCTAATAGGTCTTGAATATTAGTAATGTCAAACGTGCCTTTCGTGCAATAAATATACGCTTTAAACGGCACTTCTTTCGGCGCAGACTTGGCTATAATAATTGTTTGCTCGCCGCTTGCTATCCGCTCGCATGCTTCAGGATGAAGTGATTTTATTACCGATTTCATTTGTTTATCTCCTTTATTTACCACATATCACTTTCGCAAGGACAAGTAATGTAAATTAAAAGTCGAGCATCGACTTCGCCGTTGTACCAAGCGTCATTGTAATTGATAATAATGTCAGCGCCGTAAGGACTACGAGCGGCATTATCATAAGCAATCTTTGAAGAAAGTTTTTTGTATTCATTCCAAACACCGCTACGAAAATAAACATCTGGAATGGATAAAATTAATGCTTTTAAATTTATAGTTGTATCCTCGTCAAGCAGAATTGACGCATCTTCAGAAACATTTTGAAGTGGAAAACGTTTTTGATACTTTAAGTTATTCATTTGTCGGCGTTCTCCTTTAATCTTTTTCTTAACTCGGCTTGCAAAACCTTTAACTTTGTTTTATTGCCATGTTCGGGCAACTTGTTGATAAGTTCTTGCAATTCTTCATCGCTTGCCGATTTTAGGTGCGGCTTAAAATTACAATCGTTTACAGGACAACTTTCAAGCCAACTCTTATGCGTGCCTTGCTCGTATTTCATTTTATTAACCCCTTTTCTTTTGCTATTTTTTCAATCAACCATTTTTGCACATAACAGCCAATAACTCCGTGCTTGTCGTAATAAAGCAATTTGCAACTTTCGTCATCAATCGGCAACAAATAGCAGCACGGCTCTCCAACTTCGTCATAATCAAATAATGGGCAACTTCTACATCTCATCACTTTCCCCTCCCGGTTCGGCAAGGCGCTTTTCGGCAGCGGCGCGGTCTGTCCACCATTCCGTACCAAACACGTCAATATCGTAGCACCACTCGCCTATTTCGTCATTATCTTGCTTTTTGCCTTGAACTATTGCCGCCATAAAACTTTCTCTTCTGTCCCACCATTTAGGCTCATTTTTAATTTGTTTTATGCCAACAATTTTGCGCTCAATAATAACGTAGCCTTTGTAGTCTATGTAGTCGCAATAATATGCCATATCGCCTATTGAAAAAGGCAACTCTACCGCCTTATCCAGCCTTTCGCGGAGAGCGGCGTTAGTTTCGTCTACTGCTATGGCATTTTCAAAATCGTTTTTTATAAATTCCCATATTGCTTTTGCTATCCATTCGATGCCAAACCATTCTTCTTTGCAACCAGTAATTCGAGCTTTAAGGAATGGAATAGCCCAGTCAAGAAATCTTTTTTCTATCTGTTCAAGCGAAGGAAATTTCGCCGTTCTGTCAGATATAGCCTTTAACTGCCCTTCCAACTGCCGAGATTTTTTCGTTAGTTCGGCGTTTTCGGATTCGAGATGTGCCACATACATTTGATAACTTGCCGTATCATAATTCATCGGTGTTTGCGAAATTTTGCCTTCCTCAACTAATTGCATAAACCACTTTTCAATGCCGCTTAAAAAATTGCTGTTTCCAGTCGTAAATGCATTGTTTTGATAATTTTCCTCAATTTTATAAGGACAATTAAAAGGGGATATGCAGCCGCACGTTACAAAATATTCGCATTCAGGCATACAACCTTTACCACATTTACTCATCTTTCTTTTCCTCCGCTAATTCCTTTTCGGCTTGCTGTATATAATTGCTTGCAGGAGCGCACAGCTCGCCAAGCTCTTCGGCAAGTTCCATCGCACGTTTGTAGGTGTCGCGTTCTTTGACTATCTGCTCGACTTCTTCATCGCCGTAAAGCTGTTTAATTGTCGGCGGCGTGTTTGGTATCAAAAAACACTCATTGCCGATATAATCTGTCGGTATCGGCGCGTTTTCAACAAGTACGCGGTGTTTGTTGCCAAACGTAAGTCCTGCGGCGATAAGGGTGTCGGCAAGCTTGTCATAGAAAATCTGCAAAATGTAGCCGTTTTTTTCTTCCGTCCATTCGTATTCAGTTTCTTCCAAAATCTCAACAATCTTCGTTCTCGACTCTTCGTTAGTCATTATCTACCTCCACTATTTCACCGTCTTTGAGAGCATAGAAGGTATCTTCCTTAATCTGCTTACCGTCTACGATAACCATTTGGGCACAAAGTAACGGATACTTATCTCCGTCCCATTCTCCCCATTCAGAAAGAACAAGGTAACTGCCTATAACGCCCTTGCATTTGTTATTTTTGCCCCAACCGACGGATATATTTGCAAAGCCGCCACTAGTGTTTTTGCACGCAATACCTGTTGAAATGTTCGCCGACCCGTAACCCGTTGCGGAGTTCGCTGACCCGTCGCCCGTTGCGGAGTTCGCTGACCTGTCGCCCGTTGCGGAATTAATCTTCTTTCTCGCTTTGCTATGGTTTGATTTTGTTTTATCTGCACGTGCTTTTATGTATTCAAAAGAAGCCTTTACAAGCCCTGCTATACTGATGGCGGCGCCAATCTTAATTTTTGATGAGGCAACTTTTGTATCAGCTGTGTCCTTTGAAATCTTTCCGCTCTGCTCTACTTCATGATACACGCTCTCACTCGGTGCGTAATAGCCAAAGCAATCAAGCGGATACTCACAGGCGTGAAAGCCGCTACTGCAGCAACTTACGGGCTCATTTGTTTCATACTCTTTACCCTCTTCGTAGTGAAAGTCTCTGCACGTCATATCTTTGTTAAAACCTTTATATGTTTTCATCTTATCTCCTCTTTATTTACTCTTAATTTTAGTCCGTTAGACAATTCTATTACTCCTTCTTCGCCGCACTCGCTTTCGACTGTGGCAGAATAAGTTTCGCCGTCATTGTCGGTGTAGAAAATGTCTTTGTTGCTATAGTCCTTATATATATTTATCCCAAAGGCTTTTGCTACATCTTCGCATATTTGTATATGAACATAATTCGCGCCATAGCCAAAGCTTAACATACGGTTATCGTTGGCTATCATAATTATTGCGTTTCGGACTTGCTTTTTTACTCCTTCATTTAACATTGCTGTTACTTTTTTAGTAAGATTTTCTTTTTCTTTGTCAGTCATTACTCTACCTCCCAGTAATCGTCCGTTATTTTCTTTAACTTTGCGTTCTTATACTTTGATAATAACGCCGTTTTTGCTTCCTTGAAAGTCGAAAACCAGTTGATTCGGGCGGAAAGCCTTGAGCAAGCATAAGCTCGTGCGCTTTGAGCATACGCAAGCCGATGTCGGAAATAAAATACTTAACGCCGTTTATCTCGAATAAAAGTATTTCGTCATCGCTGATTGCATAACCCGCGTAACGGTTGAGAAGCTCCCGCACTTCGCGACAATGTCCTAAGTCTTGCGCGCCGTCTATCTTTTCAAAGTACGTTTTAATCTGCGCCATATGCCCGGCAGATGTTGTCAGCGTAGGCATAGGCTCGCGCAGGTCTTTGCCGTCAGTATTTTTTCTGAATACCCCTAAATGCGTTTCCGTCAAGTAATGACGCGGTAATGTTGTTATTGTAGCAATAGGCGCATCGGCTTTCGAGGCGTGGTCTGCGCCGCCGTAATAATGAATAAGATTTGCCATTGTAACAGCGTTATGGTCTACCGCTGTAACAGTCGGTGCGGGTTCGTTTACGTCTGCTCCCGCTTGTTTTTCACCGCTGAAATACTTTGACAAAAACGCTGTATTTAACGCGTATCTGTTTGAACCGTCAACGGTCATTATAGCTTCGTTTATTTTTTGCCCGCGAACTTCGCCTTTGCTCTGTTCTGAATGGTACTGCACAAGCGAGGGAGCGGCTAAAAAGTTTCTGTTGCCGGTCGTAACTGTCGCGAGTGGGTCGTTTACGTTGTGCGGCGCGTTGCCCGTGTTATTGCTCATAATAAACGGCTGCGGGTTGCGGATAACAAATTTATCCAGTCCGCGTGCTATGCGGCGCAGCGTATTGACCGCCAACGACTTTTTGCGCCCAAATATCGAGGGACAAGGTATCGACCAGTCTATGCACTCCGCCGCCGTTCTGTACGGCTTTAAGCCTTTACCTTTGCCGTGCGTAGGTTGCGGCCACACTATCGGCTTGCCGTCGCGGCGGGCGATAAGATAAAACCTTTTGCGTATGGTGGGCGCGCCGTAGTCGCACGCTTTAAGTTCTTTGTGTTCAACGTTATAGCCTAAGCCACGCGCCAGTTTGTCGGCGGGTTCGCTGTTTATGTCGAGCTTTAAAAACTCGCAGGCTTCGGCAAAAGCAGGGTGCGCTTTGTCAATGCCCGTAGTAAGCATTGCAATAAAGCCGTTAAAGGTTTCGCCTGCGTGCGCGGGGTCGGGTTTAAGTTCGCCGTTGATTTCTTTGAGCGGACCCCACGTCTGAATTTCGGGCACGTTCTCCATAAAGATAACGCGCGGCGACGATTGCTTTGACATCGCCCAGCGAAGTATTACCCACGACAGCCCGCGAATGTTTTTGCTTACGGGCTTGCCGCCTTTTGCTCTCGAAAAATGTTTGCAATCGGGCGAAAACCACCCGATGCCGACTGGTCTGCCGCCCGTTACTTTTTCGGGGTCAATGGCAAACACATCTTCGCGGAAATGCTGCGTGTACGGGTGATTTACGCTGTGCATTGCAATCGCGCTTTCATCGTGATTTACTGCTATATCAACGGGCGCGCCGAGGGCAAGTTCGATACCTACGCTTGCGCCACCGCCGCCCGCAAAATTGTCTACGATAAGTTCACGGAATAAATTATCTCTGTACATACTTCTCACTCCTTACAATTTCAGAACGGGATATCTCCGTCCTCCTCCCACTTCGTCAAAGTCGGCTTTTTGTTTTCCGTTTTCTTCTCCTCTGTCTGCTCGGGTTTCGGCGTTAAGAACTCAATATCCTGCGCTATTACGTCCACGGCGCTCCGTTTGTTGCCGTCCTTATCTTCGTATTCCCGCAGCTCGATATTGCCGCAGACAGCTATTTTATTGCCCTTTTTCGTGTACCGAGAAACGGTATCTGCCAACCCGCGCCACGCGGTGACATTATAGAAGTCTGCTTTCTTTTCACCGTTTACATTGCGGTTGACTGCGATAGAGAAACGGCATACTGCCACGCCCGATGCGGTTTCAGTAAGGTCGGGGTCGTGAGTTAAGTTGCCGATTAAAAATACTTTGTTCATTTATGCTTCCCTCCAATATTCCACGTACGTTATCTTTTTGCCGCTCGACTTATCTTCCACAATACGCGTGGTGTAGCCGTTTACGGCAAGTATTTTTATGATTGTGACCCTATCCTCAATCTTTACGACTGCAAGCCTGTTACGTTCCATATACCCCCCCTCAAATAGTAAATCGTTTAATTTATGGTGCATTTCCCTATAAGACAAAACGTTTAAATTTATTGAGCTTGTCTGTACTTCAAGTTTAGGTTTTAAAGCGGGTAAAGGTTCAAACCCATAAAGTTGATTAGGCGTAATATGTAAAGCATAACATAACTTTATCGCCGAAAAAGAACTTAAAGAAAACACGCCGTTTGCATATAATCTATCCATAATTTTACGGTTCATATGGCACGCACGAGCTAAACCTCGAATGCTTCCATATCGTTCGATAGCTAAATTTTGAATATCAAATATTAGCTGTTTTTCTTTATCGTCTACAAAATGTTTTGGCATTGCCATAACTCCTCCTAAAACGCCGTTTCTGTAAGCGTAGCGGGCTGTCTGTGACTATTTCCGCAAAACTGGAATACACGCGTTGACATCTCGCGTATGCGGTCAACCGTGTTGACTTTGACGTGGCAGACCTCTGCAAGATTTTCAAGCGAGTAGTTCGAGGTAAACACCGTGCTTTTGCCGTAGCGCCCCTCGATAATCTTCGCAAGTCTGCGTTGCGCCGCGTTGCCCGTGCCGCTCTTTGCGCTTCTAAAATCGTCACCGCCCAGGTTGTCGAGAATAAGAACATCTGCGGAAATACACTCGGCAATCAGATTTGCGTTGTCCGCGTTCGCCGCCGTATTGTAAAGCGAGCCAACAGAGAAAAGCACGTCACACGCCTCTATGAATTTGACCTTAACGCGTGCATCGAGCAAAAAGTTCGCGATGCAGAGCGCAAGCAAAGTTTTATACGTACCCGTTTCGCCGTAGATATACATACCCTGGCCGCACGGCATAACCTTGCGAATGTTCTTGCAGAAGTTCAGCGCGCTCGTAAACGCTCTCGAGTTCTCGCTGTTACGCGGAAAGTCGTTGAACGTCATAGAATTGCGCCAGCCGTAAATGCCGCTATGCTTTCTGTTTTCCTCAACCTCTTCGCTAATTTGCTTTTGTTCGAGGTCAGCTCTTTCGCACTTGCAGGCTATCGGGAGCCAGCAGTCCTTGCCGTAGCCGACAAAGTGAAACATCTTCTCGCCGCCGCACTTTTTGCAAACGGCCACTCCGTCAGCGTTGATTACGACATCGCCGCCTTTGAGCCTTTCGGCCATTTCCTCCCGGGTGTACTGCGTGAACCCGCGCATTAAATTCCCGATTGAAGTCATTAACTTTCACCCCCTTTTATTACCTCAACCGCACCAGGCCGCCACGGCACTCGGTACGGGTCGTATGTATCTTTCGGCTTTTCAGCCTTTTCAAACTTCGCGTATTTGCCCGCAATAATCTGCGCGTAGTTGCGAAGCACCCAACTCATAGCCTTGCACGGCGGCTGTGTCTGCAAGAAGTCGGGGCTTTTCTCGAAAGCCTTGTCGAGGGCATCGAAATCAACCTCGGCAAGTTTAGAGTTGTAGCCGTCTATGACTACGCCCCACTTCGCCGTAAAGGCATTGAGCTTGCTTTCAAACTCTTTCGGTATGTTATGAACAGGTAATTCCTGCAAATCAGTTTCCTCGCGTGTGCGCGAAGAGAGAGAGATATTATTTACTTTACTTTCCTTTACTTTCCTTTGCGAATAATTCTCGGAATTAAAGGGATAATTCTCGGAATTATTGTCTTTTTTCTCGGAAGAATTATTGAAAAGGGTACATTTTATAAAAGGTTGAGTTTCGCTTTCATTTAAAAGCCAGTATTTGCTCACCTCAATCGGTGACTTCCTGGCGCGAGTTGAAATCGCCTTTTGCCACCGCTCTTGTATTCCGGTGCTGGTTAAGATAGCGTCCGACTTGAAAAGCTGTTCATTGAACATCGACCGTTCAAATAAGAATGTCATAACCTGCTGTACCTTGTCCGACGACATATTTAAATCGTCAGATATCATATAAATAAAATCTTCGTCAACTCTTGTGTAGTACCCTTCGCGATAGACTTGACATAGCAAGTAAACATATACCGCAACGCCGTCAGCGCCATATCGCGCTTTAAGAACTTTAATCTTTTTATCCGAGAAAAAATCAACCGCCATAGGAAAGTACTCAATACCTTGCGATTGAGTTCTCGACACTACCTTTCACCTCCTTAACCCGTAAATTTTAAGAATAGTTCGGTCGGCTGTGATGCCGCCGTTCAAGTGGTATTTCGCCATAAACTCGGCTTTGCCGATTGCGTGTATCTCGGTGTGGTGTTCGCGGCAAAGGCTTAAAACTTCACGCCCGAGGTGCTGAACCTCGTTTCTGTCGTTTCCCATACCGATAGCGTCTATGTGATGCAGGTCGGCGCGCTTGCCGCAGACGGCGCATTTCTTATGTACTAAACACATATACGTGTAATGCTCGATATCGTCCACGTAGTCGCGTAAGGGGAAGTTGAGCGGCACATCGTTTTCGATTATGAAGTCAATCAAAAACTTCTGGAATTCGGCTACAAGGCTCATAGGCGCGTTTGCAAGGCTGAATATCTTGTCGGCGAGTGTATCAATGCGACCCGCCCAGAAGTCCATTTTAAACGCCTGCTTTATGCTCTCCTGCGAACTGCCGCTCCATTCCGCTATTGCGTTTATGAGCGCATAACACATTCGCCGCTGTTGAGCCGAAAGAGGACGGCTGTCTATAAGGTCGATATAGCACTCTTTAACTTGTCTGTGTACAAACTGTCCTATATTTACCTTACAAGCGATTATCGCTGTGCCGTCCTCCTTTAAATCAATTACTTTGCCTTTCAACATAATCAGTTATACGGAATTTCTTCCTGCTCGTCTTTCAATGCGCTCTTAAACTTTTCGCGTTTGATAAGCTCTGCCGCCTCTTTCGTCCTGCCGCTTGCTTTGGATATTACCCAATCAAGCTGTTCGGGATTTAACGCGCCGAGGCGGTATTCTGTGCCTTTAATCTCTATTCGCTCCTGCATAGCCTCTTTAAGCGTAAGAGGCGTTTCTTCCGTCTTGCCGTCTACTTGTTCGGTGGCTGTCTTTTTAGCCGCTACGGGCTTATTTTCGGCCTTTCTGATGTCCTTGCTTGCCTCCGCATCGGGGTCATCGCCAGTCTGTATCTTGTAGGCCTTTAAGAGTGCGTATTTGTCGGCGTAGGTCATTGCCTTGCCGGGTGCTTTGTCCTGCGTGTCCACGCCGTCACCGTAAGTTGTAATATCTATAAAGTCCTGCGGGTTATCTACGTTCACAAAACGGTAAACGGTTGCGATGCGCATAAACATCGTGTTCTTTTCTGTTGTCTTGTTATCGAAAGTGGACTTTGTGGTTATAACTTCGTCTTTGATTATGTTGCGTGCGTACGGATAAGAATAAATGCCGTATTTCTCCTCTATCGGCTTTACAGCCTCTAAAACGTCCGCCTCGGCTACTGCTTTGTAAGACTGTCGCGAGCTTATGTCAACTTTAAGATTTTTTGCTACGCGGTCAATCTCTGTTGTCGCTTTAAGCATTCGCTGAAAAATGTTCAGCTTGTTTTCCTCGTTCATAACTCCTCCTTGTATTCAAACTTGCAACCCTCGCAGGGGTACGGAGCTACAGCGAACGGATAGAAAACTCCGTTCTTTACGGCCGCCTCACGTCCGACTGTTTCGGCGATGCACTTCTCCTCCAATACTTTGCCTGCGCAAAGGCAGACGTGGTCGTCATTCCAGCGGCGCAGCTCGTTGCACTTGCTGCAGCCAAACTTCTGAATGTACTCCCAATGCGCTTTCATTTTTTCAAGTACCTGCTGTCTTTCAAGCTCGGCCTTGCGTTCGGCTAAATACTTGTCGTATTCGCTTTTAAGCTCGTTGACGTGCGCTACAACCGCGCCGTCAATGTTTACGTTGTAACTCTCGCAGGTAATAACCGCGAGGCTGAGCTGGTCGAAATCGTCCTTTAAATTGCCAGTCGGGACAAACTCGCGAAGCCCGTCCGCACGCAGCCGAAAGCCGAATGCGTTGTAACTGAACACGTCCGAGTGTTCGCCCTCGTAGTCAAAGAAGATTTTTCCGTCCTTTACGTAAAGTTTCATTGATGTTACTCCTCGCATTAAGCGCAACCTTTGCCGCGCAGCTCGTCCAGAACTGGCACCACCAGCTGTTGAGCTTGCCGACAAAGTCTGCCTCGTGCCGTTCGTCCACGCTTTCAAGCTCGAACTGTTCGAGCGTCATCGTGTCAATTTGCTGTCCCAGATTGTGTGCATTCATGACCCACTCCATAAAAGTAAACTTTTTTGAGATAACTCTCGATGTCTTTGTTAATCTCGGCGAGCTTTTCTTTTGACTTGCGGTGACATTTATGCGTTACGCCGTCACCCTCCACGTAAGCGCCGCTGACTGCGACTTTGCGGCCGAGTTCAATGACGTCAACCTCTTTCGCACCGAAGATGTCGTATGCCTTGCGGTCACCGAACATCGAGCTGTTTTCACGCTTTAAGTGGTCGAGCGCATCTCTGCTTAAACTTTCGTAGTAAACGATGTAGTTATGCGAGATGTGAACCACGATAAGATATCTTTTCATTTCAGCCCTCCGAAATGTTGTACTTTGTGACGATGCTTACAAGGTCGTTTACCGTAGTAGGAACGCCGAGCGCGGTCATTGCCTTTGCAACTTTCGTAAGCGATTTAAGCGTAGGACTGAAAGTTTCGCCATACTGCGCAAGTGCCTGCCTCTTAATGCCAGCCTTTTCAGCGACTGCGGTAAGAGTTAAAACCTTGCTTTTGATGTGCCTTGCAATCTTGCTTTTAATCATTGTCGCCCTCCTTTGATGTAAAGTAAATGTTGCTTTTATGCTTTTTGTATGCTATCATAAGTAAAAAACTTATGAGGCTTTTTTATGGATTTCGGTGAAGACCAAAGGCGTTTAATGGAACGCATACAGAATGAACATTTCCAACAGCGACTGCAAAAAGAAAATCAATTCTTTCAGAAAAGGCTTGTCTCACAGTTTATTGAAGAGTACACAAAAACAAACCGACAATTAACGGCCATAAACGAGAATTTACAAAAGCAAATTCAAGAAGCGGCAATTTCAGCTAAAAAATCAAAAGCTCAAGCCAAAATTTCGTTAATCGTGTCAATTGTTTCAATTGTCGTTTCTGCCACTATCTCTGTCATCGCGCTTTGCGTATAAGTCTTTTCCCTCGTATCCAGCCCAAAATGCGTTTATCCATTCGCAAAGTTGCGCCCACGAATTGTTTAACGCTTGATATTTAGCATTTGTTTTTTCGGTAAGCTCACGAATTTGTTTTTCGTGGGCTTTTTGTATGCGTTCGATTAAATACCAAGCAATCGCAAAAACAATAGCCCCACCAATTAACGCTGAAAGTATGATTATGCAAATTAGTTTTACAATTGATACTTCCATACTTCCTCCAAACTCACGTATTCGTGAGCTTCTGTATATATAATACTCCTGTATTCGTGAAATGTCAAGTAGCTTGTAAAAATAATCTTGCATTTTCGTGAGTTTTTTTTATACTAAAAGCAGGAGGTATTATTATGTTTGACAGATTATCTATATGGCGAGCACAAAAAGACAAATTAAAGCTCAAATACGACGAAATTGCTGAACGCTCAAACATTCCAAAAGGGACAATTCAAAACATCTTTGCGGGATATATTGATAACCCCCGCATTGATACAGTACAAGCCATAGAACGCGCGCTCGGGCTGTCGGAGTGGTCGGCCGAGGAAAAGGCCGAGGGCGTAGGCAATCACGCCGTAGAGCTAAACGGGGACGAGCTGGAATGGTTGGAGCTGCGGAGCGAGATTTTGCGCGTATACGGGAGCGACTATCTCGCCACCCTTGTTGCTATGCTCAAAAAACTAACAGAAATTTCCCAAAAAAAGTAATATCTTTTTACCTTTAATATGACAGTATTTGTCAACATAAAGATTTATCATATAAACAAATGTTTTAAGGGGTAAATTAAAAAATGGCAAAACTGTCTGACGATTTGATTACTATTTCAACGATGTTAATGACTGCAAGCGGACGTGGCGAAGTCATACGCCTTGCAGGCGAACTCAACTCCACCATTTTAAAAGCAATGGACTTGGAGAAAACGGGAGCTATCCCAAAGCAAGCGAAAGCGTTATCGGCAACTATTAAATTCACGAGTGAGGAATTGAAAGGTATGTCGAAAACATTTAAAAAGGAATTTATCGCGGGCGGTTGTGTCGCCCACATCATAAAGCGGCCGATCGGCAAAAGCGGCGTCTACTACGAAATACGCTATCGCCGCAACGGTTATAACATCACGGTGTCGAATAAAGATATAAAGATTGCAAAGCAGATGTTTATTGCGGCGACAAGCCGCCTTGAAAGTCCCGAGGTATACCGCCAAGGCGCGGTCACGTTCGGGCAGATGACGGACGAATGGTTGGACTATAAAAAAGACAAAGTGAATATAAGGACGTGGCAGACGTACAAAATGCACGCGGAAAAATACTTCGATGTCAAAATGAAAAACACAAACATCAAGTCTATCCGCACGGCGAAATTAAGCGAGTTTATGTCGCAGTTTAAAGATAGGCCGAGAATGTACGAGGAGATGCGAATACTTTTGAACTCTGTATTCAAATACGCCGTCTTAAACGCCGTTATAAGCCACAACCCCGTCACCTTGTTGCCTTTCAAGCGGGCGGAGCGAATAAGCCGCAGGAGCCTTACAGATGACGAAATACGCGTGTTCTTAAATAATCTTAAAGACAAGCGTTTCGATAACGTGCGGCAAGCTGGCTACTGCCTTTACTTTTTCGGCGTGCGCCCTTGCGAACTGGACGATGAAACGCACATCGAGGGCAATTTCTTCGTCTGCCGCAACCGAAAGCGCAAGAACGGCAAAATTGAGTATAAAAAAATACCCGTGCCGAGCGTGGCACGGGAATACATAGACTTTGATAAGCCGTTTAAATCTTTATATAAGGACAACACTTACACAAGCCGCACAATCAAAGAGGCGTTGCCAAGCGGCCTGGTGCCGTACAATCTGCGGCATACGTTCGCGACAACGTGCCAGAAGTTTGTCCGCCCGGATATCGTTGATATCTGGCTGGGCGACAGTTCGGAGCGGCTTGTCGGCCGCGTGTACACCCACTTTGACGATAAGTTTATGTGCGAGCAGATGTCAAAAGTAAAGTTTGTGACGATTTAATAGCATTTATGCTATAAAAAAAGAGGTGTAAACTAAGGTTTTTACACCCCAATTTACACCCCAAACGATAAAAATATTGAGTAATTAAGTTGATAAAAACAAGCTGATTTTAGTAAAAAACGGCGTAAAATACGCCGCTTTTACTATCAGTTGGTGCACTCAACAGGAGTTGAACCTGCATGGATCGCTCCACAAGATCCTTAGTCTTGCGCGTCTGCCAATTCCGCCATGAGTGCGTTTCTTGCTCACAAGCGAGAATTATTCTATAATAAATCGCCGTCTATGTCAAGTCAAATTTGCTATGTTTTGCAGAATTTTTTTAACTTTTTGCGCCAAATCGTCTATGTTGCCGTCGTTAGTTACAATATAATATCCCGAAAGGTCGGCGGACGAATAATCGAACTGCGAATTTATGCGCGCGAGCACCTATTCTCGGATTATTCCGCTTCTTTCGATAACCGCCTGAACGCGCTTTTCAAGACTGCGGACTACGACTATCGCGCCGTCAAATCTGTTCTGCAACCCGGCTTCAAAAAATAAAGGCACTTCGCAGAATACCGTGCTGCTTTCCGATTCGGACGCAAGCCTGAACAACCCGTCAAGTATGGCAGGGTGCGTAATTTGGTTCAGCTTTTGCAGGGCGGCAGGATTGCCGAAAACCTTAGCCGACAGCTTTTGCCTGTCCAGCGACCCGTCTGCCGCCGTCACGCCGCTAAATTCCCTTTCGATAGCGCGTACCATTTTGCCGCCGCGCACAAGCGCGGCGTAGATTTCGTCGCAGGAAAATACGGGATAGCCCTCTTTTCTTATAATCTGCGAAACGGCCGTCTTGCCGCACCCTATTCCGCCCGTTATGGCGTAAATTTTTTTGTTACTTTGCATCGTACCAGTTCTTTCCGCTGTGCACCTCTACCGTGAGCGGCACGGTGAGCTTTACGGCGTTTTCCATTTCGTGTTTAAGAATTTCAGCAGCTTTCTCTCCTTCGTTTTCGGGGCAGTCCAGCACAAGTTCGTCGTGCACCTGCAAAATAAGCCTGGCTTTAAGCCCTTCGCTTTTAAGCCTGTTGTGCACGTTAATCATAGCTATTTTGATTATGTCTGCGCTTGAACCTTGCAGGGGCATATTCATTGCGGCGCGCTCGCCGAACTGCCGCAGGTTTGCGTTGGGCGACTTGATTTCGGGTATGAAGCGCCTTCTGCCAGTCAGGGTAGTCACGTACCCGTGTTCCCGCGCAAAAGAAACGTTTGAATTCATATACTCTTTTACCGCGCTGTAAGTGGCAAAGTACTTTTCTATATAGTTTTTGGCGATGCCGTACGGTATGCCTAAGTTGCGGGCAAGGCCGAATTCGCTTATGCCGTAAATTATACCGAAGTTTACGGCCTTTGCCTCTCTTCGCATTTTGGGCGTAACTTCTTCAAGCGGCACGCCGAACACCTGCGAAGCCGTTATCGAGTGTATGTCCTTACCCTCGTTGTACGCCTCAACCAGCTCTTTGCAACCCGAAAAGTGCGCTAAAAGGCGCAGTTCAATCTGCGAGTAATCGGCGTCGAGAAAGATATTGCCCTCGCGCGGAACGAACACCTTCCTCAGTTCCCTGCCCTCTTCTTCCCTTATAGGTATGTTTTGCAGGTTGGGGTTGGTGCTCGAAAGCCTGCCCGTCGCCGTTATCGTCTGATTATAAGTCGTGTGAACAAGGCCGTTTTTATCTATAAACGGCTGTAAACCTGTAATGTACGTTGAGAGCAGCTTCTGATAAAACCTGTATCTGAGAACTTTGCCTGCAACGGGATTTTCTTCGGCAAGTTTTTCAAGAATTTCGGCATTTGTCGAGTATTTGCCGTTCCTGCCCTTCTTGCCCGATTTGAGTCCGAGTTTTTCAAACAGCACTTCGCCGAGTTGCGAAGGCGAATTTATATTGAACCGACAGCCGCAGTCGCTGAAAATTTCTTCCGAAAGCGCGGCCGTTATTGAGGTGTATTGTTTGCCGAGAGCCGAAAGAGCTTCTGCGCTTACCGAAACGCCGTCGCTCTCCATATCGTAAAGTACTTTTATAAGCGGCTTTTCTATATATGTGTAAAGACGAGCGCAGTCGGTATCTTCAAGCGTTTTACGGTATTCAACAAACAGTCTGCTTACGCAGAATGCGCGGAAGTTGCAGTCGAGCATATGGTTTTCGCACAACTGTTTCAGCGTTTCTCCGCCAGATTCTCCGCAGAGATAGACGATGAGCGAAAGGTCGTCGAAGCCGCACTCAAAAGGTACGTTCCATTTTTCAAGTTCGTGCATTGC